>QQTW01000619.1_pt1 | contig 22721 bp, 25 predicted proteins | sample 1904831 | NCBI WGS metagenome assembly QQTW01 (sample SAMN09435610, study PRJNA476489) | Subsurface metagenome, whole genome shotgun sequencing project. | reverse complement strand
GAGATTCGTGAGAAACTGAAGCAGGCATAAAGCCGCAAAGCTTCTAGCTAGGGCTAGAGCCGATGGCTCTCTCAAAGCTCGATTGATTACAGCAATTAAACCCGCATTACAAGCTCCGCTGACGAGCCCAGCAAGCAAGAGGATAAGTTATTCAGCCACTTCCGTGCTATTACCGAGGGAGTGAAGGAACTCAAGCTCAATAGCCAACGTCGCCATGCATTTCTTGGCGAAGAACTTCAACCCACAATTACAAAGTATCGCGATCGCCAAGTCATGGGTCTGACAATACTTTCCGCTGCCGCTACTTGGGGAGATCTTCTGGCTTTTGGCTTAATTGGTTTGCTGCTATTTGTCCTAAGTTCATTGCAAAACATCAGCGGTTCAATTCTGTCCAGCTATGTCCTAACTGCTGTCTATCTAGTAGGTCCACTGGCATACTGTATTGAAATCTTGCCAAACTTAATAACAGCTAGTATTGCTTTGGGCAAGATTGAGTCTCTTGGCTTATCTCTAGCTACTAGCTCGAATAGGGGGATAACGACCTCACCTGAACGAATCTCCGGCTGGCAATACCTAGAACTGGTAGGAGTAACCCATGCTTATTTCCGAGAACAAGAGTTTAACCAATTTGTCCTTGGTCCGATTGGCCTGACTTTATATCCTGGTGAATTAGTTTTTATTATTGGGGGTAACGGCAGTGGCAAGTCCACTTTAGTTAAACTTTTAACTGGTCTTTATATACCCGAAACTGGAGAAATTTATGTAGATGGCAAACTAATCACAGACAAGAATCGAGAGTGGTATCGCCAACATTTCGCGGTCGTGTTCTCTGACTTCTATCTGTTTGAACGCATTCTTGGCTCAGGCGGTTCTGACCTAGATAGCCAGATTCAAGATTACCTGGTTAAACTTCAATTAGAGCATAAAGTGCAAATAAAAAATGGCAAGCTATCCACCACAGCTTTGTCTCAAGGGCAACGCAAGCGCTTAGCCTTGCTCGCAGCTTATTTAGAAGACCGCCCTATTTATGTGTTCGACGAGTGGGCTTCAGACCAAGATCCAATTTTTAAGGAAATATTCTACACTCAGCTCCTGCCAGAACTGAAGAACAAAGGCAAAACTGTGCTAGTAGTCAGTCACGATGACCGATATTTTCATTTAGCAGAGCGTCTAGTGAAGCTGGAGGACGGCAAATTGAATGCCATAGTACATCAAAAAGCACTGTCAAGTTAAGGCTGGTGACTGTGACAGCCTAAGCGACAAGAATAACCTTCAATACTGCCATTGTCCCGCCAATCTAACTAGCCACTCAATCAAAGGCCAGCGTCCATGCCATAACAAATTTTTGCCGCTTTTACAGACTGAATATTTCGGATTTTTCGATTGTCTTCACTGACTAGCTGCTGGGTTTAAAACCTTTGATGCCAAAAGCGTTTAGCATTGATTACAACTTGATTACAAAGCGCTCTAGTACCCCTAGGCGTTATCTCCAAACTTTTGATGCCGAATGGCATTAGTTTTTCTAAATTAATTCTCTAAACCTTACCTACCACAATTGCTAGCTTCCTCGAACTAGGCACTAATTCTTTAGCCAGTATTTGCGCAACCTGTATTCAGTAACTATTATAGGTGCTTTACCGTGTCGGGCCATATTTGCCTAAAGTGCCGCTCAAGCAATACCAGAATTTATAGGATATATCAGACCGCAGTCAAAGCAGCAGGAGAGTTAACAAAAGTCCGCTCATGGACAAGCTAGGGAAATACCTTGGTATGAAAGTAGATAAGCATACGATCGGGCAGTACAAATGTGAAAGCTGTAGTCACAAGTTCTTCCCCTAATTGAACAGCTTTCTCCCTATGCAGTGCGATCGCACTACTCTACCATCGCACTACCTCCAACTGGAGGTTGCCCAAACTAGAAGAGAGCGGCAGACTCTTTGTATCAGTAGGAAGTAGCCTTCTACACTGATACAACAAAAGGTCATGAAAATCTCCCCACCTACGATTACACCAGTTCTATCCCTAGCACTATCAACTAAGGAAACACACCACTACCAGTATTAACAGCCACGCTTGGGGTATCCTGGCTCATTCAACCCCGTCTAACCCAACTCCCCCATTTCCCCGCCGCTGATTTACCTGCAAGAGGTAGGACGGGGATAATCCTCTGCAACTACCTGTCTGGCGTGTTGCTAATACACTTCAATGGCAGGATCTGGAACATACCATAGCTACCCAACAGCAGCTTTAACAGATTGTCAGGTAATAATTGAATCAGCAACACTGAATTCTTACTAACAAGTGAAACTCATCTTTTGGGAAAGTGATTGCACTACCTCCAGTTGCTCTTCGTCCGAAGTACGAGCTTGGGGCAAGCATTTCGTCTCAGTAGGAGTAGACTTCCACACTAATACGAACTCCTTCTTTATCCACGTCAACTGCTCCTCACTCGCCATCCCCAGCTTGTACAACCCGCCCACCAAATGCAGTGCCGATCGCCCTTGTGGGGATAACCTAGTAAGCATTTCTCTATCATTCCTAGAAGCAGCCAACACGCACACCTCCCACTCTTGCAGAGCTAAGGATTGGGCATCACCCTTAATAGTACTAACAAACTCTTCGACTGTGGGGAAGAAGCGACTGCTATCGAAAACAGTCTGCGCCGCCCGAACAAACTGCTCAGTACTCAGGTGCTGACTTAACCGCTGATGCAGCCGCTTGAGTGTAGCAGGTTCAAAGTCACGGTTGTACCAGTCCATCAAAATGGCTATCTCTTGTTCAAACACTTGTGGATCAATCATTTTTCACCTCCAGGGCAGGGTAGTTAAGTTACGCGGAAGCAGTCAGAGAAAGTATTTCAAACCAGGGCTTCATCCCCTGCTGGCAATACAGGGCTAGCTGAAATTTCAACTACAAAGAGCGTTGCGGATCTTGGCACGACGAGAAGCAGCTTTGGCAGTAACGCCGTAACCCTCCTCTCCTACGTCCACACCTGATTGCAATGCCTCCCACTCAATGAACAACTCATCGCGCCGCTTGAGGTCGTATTTGCCAGCAGAAATATGCTTGCGGACTTTGATCAGCAACTCGCCAGCCATCAGGTTTTGGAATGCGGGATACTGCATCAGGCTTCGCGCCATCCATTTCTCAAACTCAGGGTAGAACTTGCCGCGATAATGGGTTTCCCAAGGCAGGCGATCGCTTTGATGTTTTTGGGTAACTGTGATCGATCGCGGTTCAAGCGATGGTCGCAAAGCGAACCGCCTTCGGCATCGCGCTTTAAGCATTCGGAATACTTATTCACAGACTGATTGCTTTGAGCGATATCCGTACTGTCTGAGGCGATTGTTCCTGTGGGCGGCTGTTTTGGTAATCCTAGATCTGGAGTTTGTCGATCAATTGTCGTTTCGGAATACATGGATTTATCCGCCCCCCTGGCTACTTCTTTTCCAAAAAGCTCCGCTTGTCCTAACTCGGTTAGCTGGCTAACGGATGTAGTTTCAATTTCGTCATGACTAGAAAAAAGTGGCTCTCCCATACTTTGCCTGTTGTCCGCATTTGGGGGGGTAGGCAGGGCAAACCCATCATGTCAATAAGATAGAAAAATCCCGAACTTATTGAGAATTATTGCAATAAATCCAAGCTTATTGAGAAGAAATTGAGTTAAGAGAGTTTGCAATAATTTAGGCTTTATTGAGAAAAACTAGTCTAGGTCTATGGTTGGGAGAAGTTGAATATGCAACGAATATTCTCTGGTGAATTTAGATGCGTTTGTCCTGGCATAAATACGCCATCAACTCGTAAATCAAATAGGATTGCTATAAGATGTTTCCGGAAAAATAAGGCTTGTCCTCAATGGGTGCGTCTTTCTGTCCTATAGATCCGCGATCGCGGTTTAATGATCATTGCTTAATTTTCGGGTACGTCCAGAGCATAAAGTTTTAATAGCATTTGTATATATATAAATCTACTAAATCTACTTTTAACATGGTGATTCAAAAAATATGAGCAACTCTGAGAACAAGCTTCCCTTTCAGGTTATACAAAGCATATCGTCTGGCAGAACGACCTTTGATCTGTTGGAATATCATCCGCTAGCTGGTAGTGAAACCATTGCGCTCGCAGAACAGATCTACACGCTCAATCGGGCAGGCGTACATCTTCGACAACTGCGTATTCATCTAAATAATGATGCTGTTCGGACTGAGCCTGGACTACTACAATTCCTCAAAGGGCGCATTGAGATGGAGAGTTCGACAGGCACAGGTGGAGGAGTAGGTTCCTTTATGAAAGGGGCGCTGGCTGCCGCGCGTACAGGAGAGACAATCTTCAAGCCGCTTTACCGAGGCACGGGGGAGATTTACTTAGAGCCGACCTTCGGCCATTACTGGCTGATGCAGCTCGTGAACCAAACATTATACGTAGATCAAGGCTTGTTCTGCTGCTGCGAGGACTCGGTAAAAGTAGATGCGCATAAGGTGGAGAGCTTCTCTGCACGAGTAGCAGGGGGTGAAGGGCGGTATCAAACAAAAGTTAGTGGCGTTGGAATTGTCGTTTTACGTATTCCAGTTCCGCACAGCGAAATCTTAGAAATCACGCTGGAAAATGAAACTCTTCAGGTAGACGGCTCATTCGCGCTTCTGCGCACAGATGGAGTGAATTTTAGCACAGAAAAGGCTTCCAACTCTTTGATGGGCGCAATCACCAGCGGTGAGGGGATTTTGCAAACGTTTCGAGGGACGGGACGGGTGTGGGTTGCGCCAACGCAACCATTGTACGAGCGGATTGGGAGCCTATTTACTTCATCAAGTTTGCCTAAAATTTGATAGTAGGGGGTTAGATAAATGGCACGCTCGATCAGCACACTTGACGTATTTTCAGGTGTTTCAACACTTAAAAAAACTGGAGAGCTTAGAAGTAGCAATCGCCAATGGGGAATTGCAGATTTTCCTGATTTCCAGCCTCAAAGCTATTCATTTTCAAGAGGCCCTTATCAGTCAACCATTTCACCTTAATGCGCGTGCCATTCGACTAAAGGGGTTAATCTTAAGTACAGTTGTAGAAACGGGATTGCTCCCTTGGTGAATCAATTTCAATGAGTGAATCTAGTTTATTTTTGACAGTTGATGAACAGCCCCTAACTCTTGGGCAAGCATTAAGATACCTAGAATCTTCTGGTAAGCTGGAGTCTTTCTTATGGGAAATTATACGTCAGCACGTCATAGAACAAGAACTACAGGTGCAACAGGATTTAGTTATTAGTTCTGATGTAATAGATCAGGTAGTAATGGATTTCCGATTAGAAAATCAGCTAACTAGTTACGAAAGTTTCCAACAATGGCTTGCAAGTGAGAAAATAGATTCGGCTACCTTTCGCCAGCGGATTGCTTCTAACCTGAAGTTAGAAAAACTTAAAACTACGGTTACTGAGCCAAACCTTCAGGAATATTTTATTGAGCGCAAGCTGTTTTTAGACCAGGTAGTACTATCACGTTTAGTTGTAGAAGATCAATCACTTGCCCAAGAGTTGAAAAGTCAGATTGTCGAAGAAGGCGCTACGCTTGAGCAACTGGTTCAAGAATATTCTGTAGTAGAGGATCGGATTTTTAATGGCATGATGGGAGCAGTCAGTCGAGGTTCAATGCCAGATGCGCTCAGATCTGCTATTGACGAAGCGAAACCTGGTGATTTGCTAGGACCTTTAGAAATTCAAGGGCTTTGGTATTTAGTTCGCCTGGAAAAATTCTTAAGCGCTGCGTTAGACGAACAGATGGGGCAAGAACTGCAAGATGAGTTATTTGAAAAATGGTTAGATGATAGAATCCAAGCCATGAATGTCAAGCTGGAATTGGAGTTTTAGCAATTAATCGTCAACAACCCACCGATAAATCAGGGGCTTGAAGAGTATGTAGGGCGAATTGCTACCCGTGCAACTGAAAGTTTTAATGTTTCAACCAAGGACGGATTAGTTCAAGGAATTAGTTACAAATACTGTACGCCTATTCATAAGAAGGATGGTTATTCCTATGTGGCATAGATCTTGTCCCTCCTTTCCTCCCAGCGCTGAAGCGCGGGTCTCCAGGAGGACGGAAAGATGAACTTACAAGAGTACTTGCAATGGTCAGAATTGCCTCTACGCTTGCTAAGTCCTGAGCAACAAATCCAAGTTAGAAATCAAGCCGAGATTCATCGCTACACCATTGGTAATGTGATTTGGAGTACAGATAGCTTCCCAAACCAATTCTTAATAATTTCAGGAAAGGTGCGTCTTAGAGAAAACGGAAAATCTAAGTCCTTGGCAACTTTAACAGCAGGGGATTGGTTTGGGGATTTATTAGAGCTTTCTGGAGAGTTTCAAGCTATAGCGTCTAATGATGTGGTGGTGGCCCGATGGGATGCAGCAGTTTGGAACCAAGCTGCATCAGAAGAAATAATTCAATTTTGGCATCAAGGGCGATCGCGCTATCAGCCTCAAGACGCTAATCTCCCGCAGCCAGTATCGGGTTATCCATTTGTATTTAGTCTCAACACCGCTGCTGCCTGCTTAACAATGGCAGCTCAATATCTGCAAATTCCTATCCAATTAGACTCAGTACAGCGTCAAATGTGGGGAGATCCCAACGATGTTGTGGAGGCTGGAGAAAAAATTGGGCTGCAACTACGACAGCTACAGATTACCTCTTGGAATGACTTGCGGCAACTGTCCTTTCCTGTTTTGCTGCACTGGAACGAGGTAGATGGAGAGCAGGGGGAGCGGGGTAAGCAGGGGGAGAAAAACCACCCACCAACTGGTTCAACTAGCCACCAGCCACTAGTCACTACTCATTGGATTGTTGTCTATGGTATCAAGGGTAATCGCCTGATTATCGCCGATCCCAGCAACTTAAATCAAACTTGCGAAAGCATTCCTCAAGCGATGCTTGCCCAGATTTGGGATGGTCAACTTTGGCAAGTAGAACAAATTCAAAAGCAGGAGAAATTCAGCCTAAGTTGGTTTGTGCCTGCCATTTTGCAGTATCGCAAGTTGCTGGGAGAAGTTTTTTTGCTCTCTTTTACGTTGCAACTGTTGGGGTTAGTCACACCGATTCTTACTCAGTTCATTATTGACAGAGCATTGGTGTATGAAAACCACAATACTCTAAATGTGATGGCGATCGCTCTTTTTGGTGTGGCGATACTCGAAGCAATTTTAGGCATCTTACGCTTATTCATCTTTTCCCACACTGCCAACCGCCTCGACTTAAGCTTATCAGCACAGTTGTTTCGTCACTTAATGCGCCTACCGTTGAGTTATTTTGAGTCGCGGCGAGTAGGAGATACTGTTGCTAGAGCGCAGGAATTAGAAAATATTCGGCAATTTCTCACAGGTACAGCCTTGACTGTTGTCCTCGACAGCATTTTTTCCGTAGTGTATCTAGCGCTGATGTTTTCTTATAGCATTACTCTCACTTGGGTTGCTCTGGCTGTAATTCCCTTGTTTGCTGCTTTGACGCTAATTGCAACACCGATTTTACGCAATTTCCTAAATGAAACTTTTAATCGCGGTGCTGATAATCAATCTTTTTTAGTCGAGACAGTAACTGGAATTCATGCTGTTAAAGCTCATGCTGCTGAGCGCAAATCACGCCGACGCTGGGAAGGCTTGTTTGCCCGTTACATCCGCACCAGTTTTAAAGCTTCCACAACTTCTAATATTGGCAGTAATATTGGCGATTTTCTCACTAATTTTTCCTATTTAATTATTCTTTGGTTTGGAGCGGGGCTGGTGATGGATCGAAAGTTAACCATTGGTGGATTGGTTGCCTTTCAAATGCTTTCGTCAAAGGTGACAAGCCCTCTGTTGCGTTTAGTAGAACTCTGGCAAGAATTTCAGCAAGTTTTACTATCTGTAGATCGCTTGGGGGATATTCTCAATGTTGCCCCAGAAGCTGAACCAGGAGCTGGTGTGGTTTTACCACGACTTGGCGGTAAAGTATGTTTTGAGCAAGTAGTATTCCGTTACCAGAGCGAGCAAAAAGAACCTGTTTTGAAAGGCATTTCTTTCACTGTTCAGCCAGGGATGTTTGTAGGAATTGTGGGGCGCAGTGGTTCGGGTAAAAGTACGCTTTCAAAGCTAGTGCAGCGCCTCTATGAACCAGAATCAGGCTCTATCTTAATTGATGATTGTGATATTAAAACGGCTGATATCGGTTCTTTACGGCAACAAATTAGCGTTGTCTTGCAAGAAGATTTCCTGTTCAACGCTTCGATCTCGGAAAATATCAGCTTGGGCGATCCAGATATTGCATCCCAGCAAATAATCACAGCAGCTAAACTAGCCTCTGCTCATGATTTTATTAAGGAACTACCCAAGGGGTATGAAACTAGCATTGGAGAGCGGGGAATTTCCCTTTCTGGAGGTCAACGTCAACGCATTGCTTTAGCTCGTCTATTTCTTTCTCAAGCCCCAATTTTGATTTTAGACGAAGCCACGACTGGTTTAGATAGTGAGACAGAGCAAAAAGTCTTGCAGAACTTACAACAAGTTGCAGGCGATCGCACCGTCAATGCTAAGAGCGATCGCACTGTATTTATGATTGCCCACCGATTTGCACCACTTAAACGAGCAGACTTGATTTTAGTATTAGAAAAAGGTGTAATTGTGGAACAAGGCAATCATGAAGAGTTATTACAAAAAAGAGGTATTTACTGGGCTTTGTATCAGAGGCAACTTGCTGCTATCTAACCAAAGCAAGTTAGTATTTAGTAACAGCAAATTCTAAGCTAATTCTGTATTAAACACGCTCAGCTAAATATGCTCGATATAGGAAGCAATAAATATCAAGGAGTTAGTGGCGGACTTTCCTCCAGACCTTCCCAAATATCGTCAATTCGGCGCAATGAAGGTACAATCCGCCGCAAACTGAATCACAGTTCCAGTCCTCCATTGATGAATCTACGCGGGATGTCAGCAGATGCTGGCAAACGTTGGGGCGGCTCAACTGCTCAACCCAAGCCTAAGCCAAGCCCCACAGTTTCAACTAATCGGCGTTATGGTTCAGCAGATGCTGGCAAACGTTGGGGCGGCTCAACTGCTCAACCCAAGCCTAAGCCAAGCCCCACAGTTTCAACTAATCGGCGTTATGGTTCAGCAGATGCTGGCGAACGTTGGGGCGGCTCAACTGCTCAACCCAAGCCTAAGCCAAGCCTCACAGTTTCAACTAATCGGCGTTATGGTTCAGCAGATGCTGGCGAACGTTGGAGCAATCCAACTAATAGTCGTGGAACTTACAACATCCGTTCGGGAGATACACTATCAGCGATCGCCCAACGAGAGCTAGGCTCTAGCAGTCGTTGGCGGGAAATTAAAAAAGCTGATGGCAGCAGTTTCAGTGCATCTGAGGCAGGTAGATTACAGGTTGGGCAACAGATTTCTCTGGCTGGTACTAGCAGTAGTACAAACAATCGCGCTGGAGGTCAGACAAATCTACGCGGAATGTCAGCCGATGGCGCAGCAGCTTGGAGTAATGTAGATCGGAATCGTGGAGATCAGACCGCACCACACTCTAGTTTAAGTCAAGTATCTAATGGTGTAGGAAACACTGTAAGAGGAATACACTTCGGGCAGAGGCAACGCTACCAGTTGGAGCCACAACGGGGCGGAACTGTTACCGGCATACGTGATACTCATGCAGGAAAAGTGAGAGGAAATCCACCAAAACCTGTTGGTAGCCCTCTAATTCGTTTTGATACACCAGATAAGACAACGAAACATCCTCACATTAATATTAATCCAGCGTTGACTGGCAAGCCCGATCCTCACACCAGAATATCACCAACAACTTTAAGAGTAGCTGGCGGTACAGCGCGGACGCTGGAAACTGTAGGTAGAGTAGCAAGACCAGTTGCATTTGCAACTGACACAATTCGTTTGGCTGATGCCGTTCGAGCAGATGGTGGGCTTGGGCGAAATACAGCGGTAACAGCAGGTAGCGTTGCTGGAGGATGGGGCGGCGCAGCAGGAGGTGCTTGGGCTGGAGCGCAGGGGGGGAGCACTCTTAGGTGGTGCTATTGGCTCAATAATTCCTGGAGCTGGAACCGCAGTAGGAGCCGGAGTCGGCGGTTTTGTTGGCGGAATTGCTGGCGGGATTGGTGGAGCTTTTGGGGGTTCTGAACTAGGGGAAAACGCTGTGGAATGGTTTTGGAAGTGAGAAATGACTAAGCTGGTGGTAGAGCCATTTGGTCTGGGTAGCATTGAATTTGGTCTGCCCATACCACTTGAGTCAATGGATGCGTACTGGGCTTGGCAGAAGATTGTGACAAAGTTTTTGTTCTATGCTTTCCTGAATCGTCCTGCTTGCTTGATTACCGTCGCACCTCAAAAATGGTCTTTGGGGCGAGAGCTAACCACTGAAGCAGAAATAATCATCGATAGTGAACCATATTTGCTTGCATTCAGAGATTCGTGTTCGGCAGATCTGCTGACTGATGTAGCTCAAAGCGAAGATTTTCAGCGTGGCTTACTATGGTTAGTTTCCCTCAGCAAGGAAAATAAAGCTGAAATTGTTGACCTCATTCGCGCCATTGTAGATAGTAACTTCCTTTTAAATATTCCACGAATCAGCGAAGAACTACTGATGTGTGGCAGTGATGGCAATGCAATGTATTGGTTTAACCACCATCAACCGCTAGTTGATATTGTTCAAACTCTGGCAGGACTAGCTCAGTCTACTAGCTGTAATTTCGATGCTACAGCTGTTGAGTCTTTGATAGACAGGTAGGAATCTTGTATTCCTATAATTCACTTAACAAAAAGCACCTCATCAACTTGCCGCGTCATTGACTCAAGCAACAAGCTCAAAACTGACTTTTGCCGGATGACAATATTGCCTTTTGCACTCATTCCAGTAGTTAGCTGCTTAATCTAAATCCCGCTTTATTAAGTATCACTCAATCAATTTTAATTCTTGTCAGATCAACTTCCTTGCCCGAATTTTTATCCTGAGTAACTGCATTAAAGCTAATGTCAGTTACCTTACCATCAATACAAGATTTTTGAAAACTAGTAAAAACGTTTTACCAAGTTGAAAACTGCCAAGGAAAAATTAATTTTGTGAACGAGCGTCAAAAATCTCTTGTACGGTTAAATTCAATTGGGGTGAATGTAGGTGATAGAATGTGATCGCCTTTCCTAAACTGGCTAACTTGGTATTCGCTTTCCACTAGTTGATAAATCGAAATAGTTGGTTGTTTGGGGTTGCCGATAAACCGCCTTCCACCCAACCCAAGATAATCCACAATCCAATATTCAGGAATACCAATTTCCTCATAATCGCCAGCCTTATCAAGATAATCATCTCGCCAATTAGTACTTACAAATTCTATTACTAATGGGATTAATTCACCGTAACTAACTGTTGATTAATTTTTCCATCTCGGTTCTGTTGCTAAATTAGGACGGTTTAACAACAGTACATCTGGCGAGTAACCTGTTTCACTTTCAGGTGGTTTGACTAAAGCTGTTTTGGGGATACCGTATGGCAGCTTAAGGCGACTATATTCTAAAGTGAATTTCTCAACCAAAAATGCGATAAATTCTTCATGGTTGCCTAATGGTTGCGACATCTCAACAATTGCGCCCTTGTGTAGTTCATAACGTCCGTTGTCTGGTTTCCAATCTGCAAATTCTTCAAAAGTTACTAGTTTTGGTAGGGCTTGAGTCATATATACGTCTGATAATTACTTTAATTTTTATCAAAAATTTACTCATCAGATTATTTTTATTTATCACCCTTCCGTTCAAAACTAGGAACTAGTTCATCTAGACACGCCTAAAGTTAAAGCTGCATTGTCATTTGGGGATTTTATCGCCGAACACGATTACAACATTCAGCAACGCATTACAGAAGATATCAGGCAAGAGAAAATGAAACAACTTATTAACGACTGAGAAGCAAAAGTGCGATCGCTCCCATAATATTAAACTAAAGCTTCCCGTATTAAGCCGATTTACTTACGAGAAAATACATCATCAACTTTTCGAGTAATCGGATCGAGTAACAACCTAAGAACTGTTTTCTCCCGCATCACAATTTCTCCAGTAACAGGCATACCAGAAGTTATAATTTTATATCCCTCTCCAACTCTGATTAAATTTGTCTTGAGTTTAATCCTAGTTGGGAAAACCTGCTTACCCGAATTATCTCTTGAAACAGCATTCGGGCTAATATAAATTACTGTGCCATTAAGCGTACCAAATTCTTGATAAGAGAAGGTATCTATTTTTACCTTTGCCCTCATTCCTTCATTAACAAATCCCTGATATTGGGCTGGTAAATCCACCTCTAGCACAGGTTCTTCCCCTACTTTACCTACTGGAGCAATTGACAATAACTCTTCACCAGACTGCACTGTACCTTGACTGAGGTTAACTTTGATGTTATAAACTTTGCCAGCAATTGGAGCTATGATATTTTGATTCTGCAACTGATTGTTAGCTTGCTCTAGCCTCCCTTCAACAGACTCCAATTCCTCCTGACGCTTGCTAAGCCCAGAAAGAAGTCCAGTTTTATAATCTTGATTCAATTTCTCGATCTCTTGCGCTTGAGCTTCAAAAAGTTTCTTTGCGTTATTTAGTTGATTTTGAGCATCTTTACATTTTTCTCGGTAAGCGCCTGGAAGTTCTTGGTAAACACTAGAGAAGAAAGGACACTCCTTACGTTCTTTGACTTTGGCGAATTCAAGGTTATCTCTCAAACGGGAATATTCAATTTGTGCCTTCTTCATGTCTGCTTCGTGGCTTTTAGCTGCTGCTTTAGTAGCACGTTGGAGGTCTTGCCTCATCAATTGGGCTTGGTTCTCTAGCGTTTCAATATCAACTTGAGAGGCACTTGAGTCAAGCGCTATTAGAATCTCACCCTTTTGTATCTGCTGACCTTCTCTAACCTTAGTTTCATTGATATATTTAATTTTGCCACTACTAAGCGATCTCACTGGCTGCACTTCTTGCTCACCAGGAAGCACCTTACCAGGAGCTACTGCTACCTCATCAACTTTGCTCAAAGCTGCCCAGGCGATCACGCCAAATACTGCCAAACTTAAAGTTACCCCTACCAATCGTGTAAAAATAGGCGGTAGCTCTTGGACTGCCTTAGCTAATTCATAATCTAGGTAAGCTTCTGGGTTGGCAAATTCCTGTTTAGTCTGTCGAGCTTGCGCTGGAGAGGCAGCTAGGAAACGCTTCATATTTTGCCTTTACCAAGTGAAGATCTTAATCATAGCTTGACCTAAATTTTTAAGTATTAAATTTTATGCACATAGTCAAAGTTCCCACCGTTTCGCTCAATCACGGAACTTTAATTATTGATTGCCCTATCTACAATGATGCTCAAGTATTACTTCAACAATTTGGTAGTGATCTACATCTAATTACTCAACGACTAAAAATCGTAGAAACCATTCAGATTAGAGCAGGTAGGGAAACGCTTTACCAACCACAGCTAATTGGTTTGACAAATTGGGAATAAAGCGCGATGTCCTACGGCCGCTCTGGGCGCGACCCAGAGCGTTCTCATTTATTCCATTCTCATTCATCTACCTGCTAATTGGCCAAATTACATAACCGATTGAAACTCCCATCAAACAGTAGTTTCACTGTCCCCGTCGGCCCGTTACGCTGTTTAGTGCAAATAACTTCCATCACCCCACGTTCTGTAGTAGACGGGTTATAGTACTGTTCCCGGTAGCAGAAAAGAATGACATCAGCATCTTCTTCAATCCTACCACTGTCCCGCAAGTCTGACTGAAAGGGTCGCTTATTACTACGGTCTTCAACGCCCCGATTAAGCTGCGACAGCAACAGAATGGGGACTTTACACTCACGCGCCAACAGCTTCAACTGCCGTGTAATTTCACCCAACCTTTGCACCAAACGGCTATCCCCACCATCAACCATCAGCTGGAGGTAATCAATCACAACCAGTTTCAAGCCCTTGTACTGAGAGATAATCGCACGAACTTTAGAACGAATTTGCTCAACGCTAGGGCACGGGGTATCGTCAATCAGAACAGGTACTTGGCTCAACGTATCAGTAGCCTTTGCAACTTTCGTCCACTCATGTGCTAAAATCTTGCCCTGGCGTAACTGCGTGGCTTCAATTTGTGCCAGGTTAGAAACGTAGCGTTGTACAATTGCGTCAGCAGACATCTCTAAAGAAAAAATTAGGGTGGGCAGCTGACTCCTGGCAGCAATCTGATAAGCCATGCTACACGCCAATAGCGATTTTCCCATTGACGGACGACCACCCACCACAATCAAGTCTTCAGGATAAAAACCCCCAGCCAATAGGTAATCGAGATCGTAAAACCCAGAAGCGATCGCTGGTGGCGCACCTGTAAGAGCAAGCTGCTCCATCTGCTGAAATACACGCAATGAAACATTCGCTACTAGTTCCGGCTGGTTACTTTGATGCCGCTGCTGATGCAAAGCGAAAACCTTCTGCTGTGCCGCATCCAAACGGGTATTTAACTCTTGCGCCTGATTTCGCCCCAAAGCAATAATTTCTTGCCCAACCTCCATCATCCGCCGAGAAATCGCTTTTTCTGCAACGAGTTGTGCTAGCGCATCCACGTTGATACTCGTGACGGTGCTTTCAAATAGCTTCGCCATCTTCATTCTACCGCCCACCGCAGATAAGAGATTGTGGTCAGATAGCCAGTTTGTGACTGTTTGCAGATCTACGGGTTGATGCGATGAATGCAAAGCGCAGCAGGCAGAGTAAATTAACTTATGAGCGTGAATGTAAAACGCCTCTGGCTCCAACAACTCGTGTACCCGTTGCATGGCGTTTGGATCGAACAAAATGCTGCCAAGTACTGCTTCTTCAGCATCAATGTTCTGTGGTGGTAACGAATCTGGATAAGCCGATGGAAAATCAACGAGATTTGAAGCCATGAGAAAACTCCAGTAAGCTAATCGGCATGGTGAGGTTTGAAACTTAAGCGTTGGCGAGAAGTTGTTGCCGCAAGTAACGCTCTGCGTAGCCAAGCCAATCTCGATGCCACCCTTCGCGGGAGATAAATTCTTCTTCGCCAAGACTTTTGTATGCCTGTAGCAGCTGTGCGTGCCAGGAGAACGGCATCATCGGGAAATGAGGTATTTCTCTTGCCATTTGATGTGCATGGCTTACCTCCTGCTGCCGCTGCCGCTGGGCAATCAAGCTGTTAGCATTGTCGCTAAACGTTTTGAGGCTGACGATGGCCTCATTCTTCCCACTACGAGCTTCCCGTTCTAAGCGGTCTAGAGCTTTGATGCAGTGGTGATGGTTTTTCTGCCCCTTAAGTTCGCCAATCTGGATTGAGTAATGGGTAGGGGAACTGAGGTAAATCGCTTCAACCATCTCTGGTAGCCATTGTCCTTGCTCGTCCTTGCCTGGGGTTTTCTTTTGCCCCCAACGTAGATCTTCTGCCTGTTTTAGTTGTTTTGTCAGGGTAGATAAAGCAACGGGGGCGGAATCGGCCAGTTGGGCGCGATCGCTCTTTACGACATCTGGGGAAATTGTGTGGCGAAGGGGAGGAGTTTGTTCGTTGTCAGGTTGTGCGGTTGGAGATGGCAGCGATTGAGCCTGGGCGTTGATCTGGATAGATTGCGAGGGGAGTATTTCTAGTTGCGGCTGTGGCGCAGGTGTATGAGTGTCAGCTGCGTCTACTCCTTTTTCCGACAGGTGGGATTCAAGTTGCTTTTCGAGTGGATAGCGGCAGGTTGTCTCTGGTGAAGAAAAAGAAATCTCCAACTGCTCTACTTGCTCTACTCGTTCGACTTGCTCTACTCGTTCTACTTGTCCTACTCGTTCGACTTGCTCGACTTGTCCTACTCGTTCGACTTGTCCTACTTGTTCTACTCGCTCAAGTTCTGCTTGGGGGGTAAGGGGGGAAATAGATACTTCTTCAAGTAAATACTTATTTTGATCAGTACTTATTATGTGACCTGATTTTCCGTCTTGCGGTTTATCCGTCTTACGGTTTATCCGTAATGCGGTTTTTCGTACTTCGGTGTCACCGACATCCGAAAATCGTACTTCGGCATCACCGACATTTGATTTTCGTACAACGGTAGCAAGGCTTGATTTTCGGGCTTTTTTACCGACATTCGATTTTCGCACATCGGTTGAAACTGCTTCATCTTGGGGAATTGGCGTTTCTCGAATCACCTTTTCCCAGCCAATGAATTTGCCACTCTGCTGGGAGCGAACCCGCCGGATGGTCATGTAGCCATGCTCTTGTAATTCGTTTAGCGCAGACATTACTGCTGCTCTGCCGTCTTTGTCTGATGCAGCTGCTAAATGATCGATGTTAACTGTCCAATTATTTGGGTAAGACAGCAGCAAGTGATGCACCCCTCTTGCTTTGTAACTGAGGCGTTTGTCTCTAATAGTTTTGTTGCTGATGCAAGTGTAGTCGGAGCTATGTTCAATGCGGATAATGGTCACGATGCACCTCCTGTCAGTGGGTTTAACTAATGGAAAGGAGTAGATTGGAAATAGCGAATCTCCAATCCATTGGAATTCGTTAAAACAATTCCAGTTGCAGCTGTCGAGCTACTGGTTGAAGCGCACCTTTCTTGTGCAACTGTGCGATCGCTGTTGCCAGCTGTACTTCGCTCAACTCCCACTGCTCACAAAACGATAAAATGTCGATGTCGGGGTTAGATTGGGTGTAAGTCAGCTTTAAAGCTAAGTAAACGTACAACTTATCCTGAATCAGCCCCGCTTCGCGTAACCGTAATAGTTCCTCGCGGTCAATGACGTACTGCCTTGCACTTGTCGGGTTGGGTGCTAACACTTCTACTTCTGCTACAAGTTCCATGATTATTCCTTGCTTAGATAAATATTGTGATTTGATGGGGATAAAGCTTGTTGTCAACCCTTTTCCCCGCGGGAGTCACAGGCATTAGTTGAGGCGATCGCGTCGGGCTTGGAGTAAAATTAGGCAACGCTTTTCTTCAGGAGTCGCTTGAAAGCAGACAGTCGGCTGGATAAGCGTTGCGTTCTTCGTTATCGCCCTTTCTAGCTAGTCATCTCGATCTACTGGCTCGACTAGTTTTACTTCAACAATCTGGCTAACACGAATACCATTGGTTTTTGAGATAACATTGCCATGTTCATCCCGAAGTACTAGCTTTTCTACAACGTTGGTGACAAATACCTTAGCTCTCTTGTCGCCTTCAATTAATGCCAGTAATTCATGACCAAATTCTTCTGCAAACTTTTTACGCAGGGCAAGATTTCGCTGTTGCTGAACTGCAAGCTGTTGCTTTTGTTGTTGTAGTTCTGCTTTCAACTGCTCAATATACTGCTCCTCTTCTAGGAAGCGATCGCCTGTATTCATGAGTCTTCCCCTTTCAGTTTGCCTATTGTTGCTCTAGGGGTGAGGGCAGCTTGTTGCATAGAATGGACAAACAAATTCGGTTGTGAGTCTTCCCCTACAACTTCATCTAGTACCGCTTTCAACACCTGCTCATATGCCTGATCTTCTAGTACTGGATATTCTCGCAAGTATGAAGTGGTAGACCAGCGTTGCATTTTATCGTAATCGAAGCCTAGAGATTTCAAGATTTTCTTGATCCGATTGCGATCTTTGGTGGATTTGGGATTCAAACCAGCATCCGCAATCAGTTGAGTCAAACTTCGCCCGATTGCGCTATTGATTTCTCGTTTAGTGGCAGAATCGAGAAAACGATCGCGGTACTCAATTTCTTTCGGTGGGGGTGTCTCACCACGTAGCCACCGCAGCATAGCGGCACTGGTCGAAAGTTGAATAGCATACCCCGTATCCTGATAGTGTTGCTTGGCTCGGATCAGATCAAGTTCCAATTTCATTCGCTCAATTTCTTGGCTTTTGGCTGGGATAGCTTCAGCTGCTTTTTGGGCTATCTTTTCACAATGGAGAAAATAGCGGCGAATCTCCTTACCTTTTTCTGTACCCGCCATCATCCCAAGTGATTTGAAGCAATCGATAGTGAGGCAGATAGATTCAAATTGAACCGAACCCCCACCGTTGTTACCTTCTACGCGCTTAACCATTTGGGTAAGCGTGTAATCTACTTCAAGATCAAAGTTATTCGTTAGCTTGTTTTTTGCTTTTTGTTTAGTCGAATAACCCATCCAACGCCAAGCCAGATCAAAGTCCGCTGGAAAAGGTTTATCAGATTGAACCAAAGCTAGTGCTAGCTCATGCGAAAATTCCATAAGGGCAGATCCTCATGATTAATGATTAATGTGCAAGAACAAGGGCGCGAAGTGGCGTTTGCCAGCCCGGTGCGTTCGTTTACAAGTTTTAAAAAACTCTAGATAAAGCTTGATTCTTCCCCGGTAGAAGCAGAACCAGGTAAAGGTCTGGTACGAATACGATCTGATTCAACTACTGTAAATAGCCCACTCCAATCACTACGAGTAGCTAGTACTAAAACAACTAGGTTAGTTAAACGGCTAGGTGTGAACAATGGTAAGCGAAACAGAATGATTCCACTTGTAGCAGGTAGCCCAAAACGAAAAGCTAATTCACCAAAATCTTTATCAAATGTAAGGATGATACGTTCTTCAGCTTGAGCGCGAACCATAATCTCCGCGTCACTACTACCAGGGGCATCAGTACGAATCCACACTATATCGTGCCCCTGTTGCTCAAGCGCTGTTACAGCAACTCTTGGAAAATTTTCGTCTGCCAGCAGCCGCATGGTTTAAATACTGAGTGGATAAACTTTTTCTGCACTTAAAGCAGCACTAGCATATTTAAGGCAAGCTTGAATATCTTCATTTGCCAGTCCTGGGTAATTTTCTAGAATGTCGGCTTGTGACCATCCTTGAGCTAGAAGCTCAATAATGAACTCTACGGCAAGCCTGGTTCCTTTAACCACAGGCTTGCCTGCAACAATGTTTGAATCGATAATAATGCGCTCTTGCCAACTCATGTTTTGCTCCTTTAAGCTTGGGAGTTTTATGTGTAAAACCAACTTGGACAAAGAAGCTACTTATATATACGCATGAGCTTAAGCTGAATCTGGTACTTCAGGAATGACAACAATAAAAGAGCGAGTGGACTTATATCTGTTGCGGTCTCTGCTAAAACTTGGGTTTTGCTGCTGCGGTAGCGCGCCTAGCTCTTCAAGCTCAGCCATTTCTGTCCCAGGAGTATCTTCAGGCTCCCATACTATAAAACTGCCAGGTTGGATTTTATAGGTGTTACAAATCTTGTTCAAAACCTTGCTTGTAGGAATATATGTTGAATCGTTATACATCCTATAAGCAGTATCTCTACCTATACCTGTCTCTTGCCAAAAACGGTATGCCGAAGTGTACTCAGTCCCACTGATAGGGTCGGGACGAGCATCCAGAAATTCTTTTATGCGATTCAACACTGTCATTCCCTCATATTCGCATATTATTAGTATATCCTAAAAAATGCGAATACGCATATTTAAGTAATCGCTATTGACAGTATTACTTAAATATGCGAATATAAAGACATGGATGAGGAAAGGCAAACAGCCTCACCCCGACCAAAAATCCAAGTTTGCAGCAAAAACAAAGATTTAGAAACAACCTAAACAATTAAATCAAAGTTACTGCTGGCATGACAGCGGCGGAACTGGAAAACCTTCCCTTGGAAGATACCGCCAGACGAGAGTACACCGCAGGTTGCCCCGCGAGGGGATGAACGCTGATAGAGATGCCCTGTGGTGTAAGACTTTCTTAATGAAATAGAGAGTGGCTGCTAATCTCTTATCAGCCACTCTCTACAGAATGACCGAAATAAATTCCAAAAAATTAAAAAGCCTGTAGCGCTCAACTTTCCTAGGGCGATCGCTACAGGCTTTGGTTCCTATTACTAGGTGATTCAAATGGTAACGCAACAAAAACTACAATTACAAGCTCAAGCTCCCCAAACCTGGAATAAACCCACAACACACGCTCGTGTTGGCGACTATATCCGTGAACCGTTTATGCCAATTATCGTGGTAGTAGACAAAGATTTGCTACCAGATGGCAGAGTTTGGTTGCTCGTTAAACCTGTATCTGGTTCCTGCACTCAGGAGTGGATTGTAGATCCAGAGCCAGACCAGCCGCCAGAACAGCAACAGCAGCCTCAACAGGAGCCAAAAGAGTCTACCCCAGCAGTTGGATATGCCGGAGACACAATAGGCGTTGACTTCCGCCCAACTTACAAAGCTTTTGCAACAATGGCTGAATGGGAAGAAGCGGTGGCGCTAATCCCCCCTGGCTATCGCATCAAAAATGGCTGGTTCTATGACTCTCATGGAGGTAGATGCAATTTGCCTCCCACCAAGCTTTCACCGCGCATTGCTGCCATTCTGACGGGCGTGATTCCGGTTCGTTAACTGACTCGTAAACACCAGGACGCTGTTAAAATTCATCATGTTACAGCGTCCACTTGCTTTTTAGCCCCGTCAACAGATGAGTAAATGTGCCGCGATTGAACCCGCCCCAACCCGTTTTTATGCTCCATCCGGCTTATTTAGCGCCAGTGAGCTAAGTCAGATAGGTGCTGACTGGTTGGGAGAATTTATCACCTCACCAGGGGGCAGCTTCCGTTATCAAGTCGCATCTGGGCCACTTTGCAGAATTTATTGGGGCAATGGTAAACCTGAGCCGCATTCATTTGAGTCAGCTTACATTCAGGACAAAAGTGGTCGGTGGAAGCGATCGCACTTGAATTATGTTTCTTACCTGCTGGTGAATGGCGAATACTTGACAGTACGCTGGCAGCTGCCGACTCGATGCGGGATCGCGGTGCAAACGAAAACTGAGTCATGTTTATTGCAACAAGCCTAACGTGAATAAGTTTTCTATAAGGTAGAATACATCGTTAGTAGCTGCCTAACTTGGTTTAAAGCTTACCATCATCCGCGATCAATAGGACGTTTGCACACATCAAAAGCAAGCGTCCTTTTTATTTGGAGGCAAAAATTACTTATACCGAAGATAGAGCGTAGCTAAAAATGCTGCACAGGGCGCTGAAGTTACTTAGAACAATCCACGATTTTAAGCAGAAGGAACTGGCGAAGAAACTTGGGATATCTGCATCCCATTTGTCAGAAATCGAGTCAGGGCAGAAAACCCCATCGCTTGCGCTTTTAGACCGCTACGGGCGAGTGTTTGAAGTGCCAGTCTCTTCAATTTTATTTTTAGCGGAGAATATGAATTGCCAGCCACAGGATAGTCAATATCTTGTTTCTAGTAAAGTCTTAGCTTTACTTGATTTCCTGGCAGAGCGATGGCATATCGGTTGAAATCAAATTCAACAGCAGATTCATTTGATTAGCAACAACAATCAGCAAAAAGAGCCTGGATAGATGGGAAAACCAGGCTCAGCTTTGTATGAAACATAAGCATATTATCATGCCACATCTATTTGAGTCGGCATTTTCGTTCACGAACCAGAAAGGCATCGATTAGGAAAGGTGTTAGACAACCCACCGACCAAAAAACAAGCCATCATTGACGCGGGACTAGATTGGAGAGTGCTAGAAGAACCAGCCTAGCAGTTGCACGATAGTCTTGCGCTTCGTCACATCCTGCAACTGCAAATTACTGGTGAAAGAAGCGCTGATGGCACATCTGTTGAATTTGATTGCAACAGCAGATTCATTGAATTAACAACCGCAATCACAAAAAAAGCCTGGAACAGTCGTGTCTCCCAGGCTTAGTTACTATCTAATCAACTAAAAGGATTCTAGCAAATGAAAACCGGAAAAACGTTAGTCGAACTTGCAACTGAACTCGAAAGACAGTCCGACACGAAGAAAGATTTTGTCGCCAGCACGTCAGTATTAGAAATGACACCAGAGGGAGAGCTTACCCTAGAAACTGAAATGAGTAGTAATGGATTTCCATTAACAGACAACTGCCACGCGCAGATTGCAACAAAACTTGATATCCCAGCTAAGTATTACAATCGAATGAGAAAAGAAGCGCCAAAACTGTTAGCTACCAATGTTAACGAGTGGTTTCATAATAAACCAGAACGGCGGATGATTCGGACTCTTGATGGACAAGCAAGGGCGTTTTTAAGCGATCGCTATCGTAGGCTGGACAATTATGATTTAGCCTCGGACGTGCTACCAATTCTAATAGAAACGGGATTAAACAAAGAAGACAATTTTTTAGTTAGCCTTGAGCGAATTTTTACTACTTGCTAGCTCGGCGGTGTTTCTAATTAGCTTAATTCGACTCAATATCTGGTGGCGTTCGAGTACAGACATTGGGCATTGATGGGATTCGTTATTCACCCATCACTTAAAAGTATGGTATCCATTAAAGATAGGATTACCAAAATGATTCGACTAGCGGATGGAGAATTAGTACGCCATTGTCATGCACTAGAGGCAGGGCTTTTGGTAGGAGATATTAAGCCGAATCTAGGGTTGAAGAAGAAAGCCAAGCGTTAATCGTATTACTCACAATCGCTACAAGCCTTCCCTCGTGCAATCGTAAGTTTTCAAAGGATAACCTCGCAATGACGAATACATTTGAACGCGATGAATTTACTTCAGACGAATTTATCGATAAGACTGCAGCACTACCGACCGTAATCGTACTAAATGACCAACATCAGTGTGGTTATTTCATTCCAGTTAGCACAATGGCGCGATGCGGTTGGATTAATTTTGATGAATCTCAACTGATTGACCACACATTTCGCTCTGGAGAAACTGAACCGGGAAT
>QQTW01000618.1_pt1 | contig 22738 bp, 27 predicted proteins | sample 1904831 | NCBI WGS metagenome assembly QQTW01 (sample SAMN09435610, study PRJNA476489) | Subsurface metagenome, whole genome shotgun sequencing project. | reverse complement strand
GATTTAGGAAACGGTCACGAATTAGAATTTGTCAGCGCGCCTAACTTACACTGGCCCGATACCATGTTTAGTTATGACAGCAAAACCCAGATTCTCTATACGTGCGATGCTTTCGGCTTGCACTACTGCGATGAATATACCTTTGACGAAGATTTAGGCGCAATTGAAGCAGATTTTCGTTTTTATTATGATTGCTTAATGGCCCCTAACGCTCGTTCGGTACTGTCTGCAATGAAGCGGATGGACGAATTAGGCACTATTTCCACTGTGGCGACAGGTCACGGCCCGTTGTTGCAGCACCACGTAGAGGAATTAACCAAGCGTTACCGCACTTGGAGTCAAACCAAAGCCAAGGCAGAAACTACTGTTGCCGTATTTTACATTTCTGACTATGGTTATAGCGATCGCCTTTCTCAAGCTATAGCTAGTGGAATTACCAAAACTGGCGTAGCAGTAGAAATGGTAGATTTGCGATCGGCAGATTTTCAAGAAGTGCAAGAACTTGTCAGTCGCAGTGCAGGAATTGTTTTAGGGATGCCATCAAGTTCGGCTACTAATGCTAGAACAGTTTTAAGTACAGTTTTAGCCGCCGCTAAAGGCAAGCAAGCGATTGGATTGTACGAGTCTGGCGGCGGCGATGACGAACCAATCGATCCGTTACTAAGTAAGTTTATTGATGTCGGGTTAACCGAAGCTTTTACAGCAATTCGCCTTAAAGAAACGCCGACAGAAAGTACCTACAAGCTTTGCGAAGAATCAGGTACAGACCTAGGACAATGGCTGACACGCGATCGCAGTATCAAAGAAATTAAAGCGATCGATACTAACTTAGAAAAAGCGCTAGGACGCATTAGTAGCGGGCTTTACATCATTACAGCCCAAAAAGGCGATGTGACTAGCGCCATGCTTGCCTCATGGGTAATGCAAGCAAGTTTTGAACCTTTGGGGCTAACAATTGCTGTTGCTAAAGATAGAGCCATTGAATCGTTGATGCAGGTAGGCGATCGCTTTGTTCTGAATGTCTTAGAAGAAGGCAACCACCTGCACTTGATGAAACATTTTCTCAAGCGTTTCCCCCCTGGTGCGGATCGTTTTGCTGGCATCAAAGTTCAAAGCGCCCAAAACGGTTCGCCAATTCTTACCGATGCTTTGGCTTACCTAGAATGCGAGGTTTCTACTCGTATGGAAGCAAGCGATCACTGGATAGTTTACAGCACCGTTCAAAATGGTCGCGTATCTAAACCTGACTCGCTTACTGCCGTTCACCATCGTAAGGTTGCAAACTACTACTAATTTAGGATGGTTTGCTCATATTTTCTTCTCTTTAGGGGTAGACGCATAAGTTTACCCCTATTTTTAGTTATAAATATGCAACTTTTTTTAGAGCTATCAAATTTGTCGTTAGTCAATCATTAGTATTTTAAATAGATAGACACTTGAGGTATAAGGTTAAGTAAAGTAAAGTAAGACCTATTAAGATTAGGTGGAGTAGCCGATAAATGCAAGACTCATACAATAACCCGTCAAGTAATTGGTATAGTTGGTTCAACAAAAGTCGGATCGTCCGCGCTCTGGAAACGATTCAAGATTTGATTGTAGTCTCTCTCTGCATAGGTCTATTTAGCGTTATGGTTATCCAATTACGAGCAATGTTTATCTCGTTGTTGCCACCATTAAACTTTAAAGCTGTAACCTCAGATATCTTGTTTTTACTGATTTTGGTTGAATTGTTTCGTTTATTGATTATTTACTTGCAAGAGCAACGAGTTTCGATTGGGGTAGCTGTAGAAGTATCAATAGTCTCTGCCTTACGAGAAGTAATTGTTAGAGGCGTATTAGAAACACCTTGGAGTCAAATTTTAGCAACCTGTGCGTTTTTGCTCGTGATGGGCGCGTTACTGGTAGTGCGAGTTTGGATACCGCCTACATTTAGCGGAATTGACCCGGAACGTCGATATAAAAACAAACCTCAAACTTTTGAGCTTGCAAATTCCCACCACGTAGAGCATTAGGCATTGCTGAATTTAGATACGATCGCCCTTTCCAATAACCCATCCTTGTCTTTGTCACCTTGTCCCCTTGTCTACTTCTCTTTCATCTAACTACCTAAAACTATGCCAGATGCCAAAAAACGGGATGTCCAAGTATTGCCAATCGCCGCCGATACAACCGTATTGCGATCGCGCAGTTGGACTCGTCTGCGCTTTGAAATTGAATACGCTCTAGCTAGAGGTACGACGGCTAACTCCTATCTGATTCGCGGCGATAAACTAGCGCTTATCGATCCCCCAGGAGAAACGTTTACCCAAATCTACCTCGCCGCCTTACAACAGCGCTTCGATCTAGAACTAATAGATTACGTTATTTTAGGTCACGTCAATCCCAACCGCGCTGTCACGCTTAAAGCTTTATTAAAAGTAGCTCCGCAAATAACTTTTGTCACCTCTAACCCTGGGGCGATTAATTTACGCGCGGCGTTACCAGATAGTGACTTAAAGATTGTAGTGGTTAAGGGAGAGGAAACCTTAGATTTAGGCAAAGGGCATCATTTGCAATTTATCCCTACTCCTAACCCCCGATTTCCTGACGAACTTTGTACCTACGACAAGCAAACCGAAATTCTCTATACAGATAAGTTGTTCGGCGCTCATTTTTGTGGCGATCAAGTATTTGATGAAGGGTGGGAAGTATTTAATGAAGACAGGCGCTACTACTTTGACTGTCTGATGGCCCCTAATGCTCGTCAAGTAGAAACAGCTTTAGATAAATTAGCCTCTTTCCCCGTTAGACTTTATGCCACAGGTCACGGCCCGTTAGTACGTTATGCCTTATTGGAACTAACCCAGGCTTATCGCACGTGGAGTCAAAAACAAACAGATCGAGATACAACCGTAGCTTTGCTATATGCTTCAGCTTATGGCAACACGGCAACTCTAGCTCAAGCGATCGCGCGTGGAATTACAAAAGCTGGTGTCGGTGTAGAAGCAATCAATTGTGAAGTAGCTGAACCTGCGGAAATTCAAGCGGCGGTGGAAAAAGCCGCCGGATTTATCATCGGTTCGCCGACTTTAGGCGGTCACGTGCCTACACCCGTACAAACGGCTTTAGGTATAGTATTATCTACGGCTACTAATAGTAAATTAGCTGGGGTATTTGGCTCTTTTGGTTGGAGTGGGGAAGCAATAGATTTACTTGAAAGCAAACTCCGCGATGCAGGCTATCGCTTTGGTTTTGAAACTGTGCGCGTTAAGTTTAAACCCAACGATGTTACGCTCAAACTCTGCGAAGAAGCGGGAACAGATTTTGCTCAAGCACTGAAAAAAGCAAAAAAAGTGCGATCGCCAAGACAAATTGCTACTACTGTAGAACAGGCGGTAGGTCGTCTAGTTGGTTCTTTATGTGTCGTCACGTCCAAGCAAGACGATGTATCTAGTGCTATGTTAGCTTCTTGGGTTGCTCAAGCTACTTTCAACCCTCCGGGTTTAACGGTTGCTGTCGCTAAAGATCGCGCGATTGAGTCGCTGATGTATCCAGGAAGTAATTTTGTTTTAAATATTTTAGGTGAAGGCAAGCATCTAGGTTTAATGAAACATTTTCTCAAACCTTTTGCCCCTGGGGAAGATAGATTTACGGGAATTAGTACGGAAACCGCGAGTAATGGTTCTCCTATATTGAGCGATGCTCTTGCTTATGTAGAATGTTCTGTCGATAACCGGATGGAAGCAGGCGATCATTGGTTAGTCTACGCTGTTGTTAGTAATGGTAAATTGCTTCAAAGCGATACTATTACCGCCGTGCATCATCGCAAGTCAGGAACTCATTATTAACAATTTTAAGTTGTGTTATGGGTAGGAGCGATCGCCCGCCTTGTACTCAAGTACAAGGCTAATAGCTTAAGTCCATTAAAATGGACTGAAATATCTGCGTTTTGAGTTTTTAATCATTTATTAGACTTGAGTTATTGCTAAGTGGGCTTCAACCCTAGGCGAGTTAGGTCTTGATCCTAAACGTATTGTAATTTTGACCATCATTATTTAGTCGGCTTGAGCCGACTTGAGCTATTAGCCTGGGGTTTCAACCCTAGGCGGGCTAGGCTTGAGCTATAAGACTTGCGGATTTCAACCCTCAACAGGTTTACTCCTGCTAAAAACGATCGCCACAAATGAAACACTTGAGCTATAAGACTTGCGGATTTCAACCCTCAACAGGTTTACTCCTGCTAAAAACGATCGCCACAAATGAAACACTTGAGCTATAAGACTTGCAGGTTTACTCCTTCATCTAAAAACGATCGCCACAATTACATCACATACCTTGCACGAGACAATTTTTCACTTAATACGTTTTTCTAAATACTGCCCGATGGTTTGTTGTTCGCCAGCACGGGAAATAATCGTTTGTCTCGTCCGATAATTGCTACCTACAAGCTTTAATTCTTCCTCAAATACCGAACCATTGTACTCGGTTCGCAAACACATCGTTTGATCGTTTATAAAGTAATATTCGGCGGTTACAGGCTTAGGCGTAGCAAAACCGCGATCTCGATACAGTGTATTTTCCCATACTCCAAAAATTGTCGAGCCTTTAGCCTGCTTTTTCCCCGATACCGAGTCTGTACTATTCCAGCTAACTTGCGCTCCACAAGTCAAAATTTCTAAGTCGCTCAATTTATGCAATTGCGCCAATTTCTGCAATTGCTCGCATCCTCGATCTAAAAATTGAATCTCAATTAAACTTACCATCTCTTTTGTTTCGCCATCGGGCAATGTATAGTAACGCCGCTCCGAACGCCACTTTCCTGCCGATGCTCTAAAAAATTCCGCAATGAGTAAAGATGCTTCTTTGCTTTGAGCGATTTGTAATGACACGATTACCGTTCCTTCCTCAACCTTAAGAGTGCGTTTTTAGGCAAGCCTTTGTTAATATTCTTAATATACCAACAAATTTTCATAAGTCATCCCGTTAACGAAATAAGCTTTTAGATGGATGCCTAGTAAGCGATCGCCATCAGGTACTTATCTAATTCCTCCAAATATTTACTAGACTCAATTGCATTTATAGACTTACAATTGATATTTGTGAGTTTTTTAACTAATCATGAACGCTCAAGAGATCGTCCGCTCAATTGAAGCGGAACAATTAAAATCAAACCTACCTGATATCTATGTAGGCGATACAGTGCGCGTCGGAGTAATAATTCAAGAAGGCGGCAAAGAACGCACTCAGCCCTATGAAGGAGTTGTAATTGCGATGCGTAATGGTGGCATCAATGAAACCATTACCGTGCGGAAAATCTTTCAAGGCATAGGTGTAGAAAGAGTATTTTTATTGCACTCGCCCCGGATTGAAAGCATCAAAGTATTGCGTCGAGGTAAAGTCCGCCGTGCTAAACTTTATTACTTGCGCGATCGCGTTGGGAAAGCAACCCGCATCAAGCAAAGATTCGACCGTTCCTTGTAAAAGCGTGCAATTAGTTAAAGACGTTGCCAGCAACGTCTACTATTTACAGCAATTATGTGGTAAGCTAGAAAACCTGAACGATCGCAGTTATTAAAACTGTAATTGTTTAACCCATTGTGCGCTCTTAGTTCAGTTGGTAGAACGCAGGTCTCCAAAACCTGATGTCGGGGGTTCAAGTCCTCCAGGGCGCGCTGAAACAAATTCTGCCCGAAAGCCTTGTGACCAATTAAGCAGTCGGGTAGAATTATTGTGTGGGAAGTCATCAGAGCAAAACTGGTGCAGCCAAGCTCCAGTAAATAATATAATTAGCTGCTATAAGTATATTTCCAGGAGCAAAAAGCTACCCGTGAATAAAAAAAACGAAGCTGAAATTCAACAAAATAACGGATTTAGCCCTACAAAATTTTTTCAAGGTACGAAAGAAGAATTAGACAAAGTAGTGTGGCCCAGTCGCCAGCAATTAGTTAGCGAATCGATTGCCGTACTATTAATGGTAATTTTATCTGCGGGATTAATTTATCTTGTAGATGGCTTATTTGCTTGGGCAGCAACAAAGGTATTCTAAATGAACTATGCAACAGACGAATCTGATTTAGAGCGCGAAGAATCAAGCGATGGCGATAACGCCGTAGCAAAGTCGTCATCGGCGCGTTGGTACGCCGTGCAAGTTGCTTCGGGCTGTGAAAAGAAGGTAAAAGCCGACTTGGAACAACGCGCCCAAACGTTAGATGTCGCTGATAAAATCGTTCAAATTGAAATTCCCCAAGTTCAAGCGATCAAAATTCGCAAAGATGGCAGCAGGCTAGATAGTAAAGAAAAAGTATTCCCTGGTTACGTGCTAATTAAGTTGCAACGCTGGCACGATTCGGAAACTGGGGAATGGAAAATCTACGACCAAGCATGGCAGGTAATTAAAAATACATCCCATGTAATTAACTTTGTTGGCGCAGAACAAAGACGCGGTACGGGTAGAGGGCGCGGTCATGTTAAACCTTTACCTTTAAGCAGTGCGGAAGTAGAGCGGATTTTCAAACAAACTAGCGAACAAGAGCCAGTAGTCAAAATTGACATCGGTGCGGGGGATAAAATTATGGTTTTGTCGGGACCTTTTAAAGACTTTGAAGGCGAAGTTATAGAAGTAAGCCCCGAAAGAAGCAAGTTAAAGGCGTTATTATCGATCTTCGGACGCGATACGCCCGTAGAATTAGAATTTAATCAAGTCGAAAAACAAGGCTAAGACAACAAAATGGCTAAAAAAATAGTAGCAATTATCAAGCTGGCATTAAACGCAGGAAAAGCCAACCCAGCACCACCAGTGGGTCCAGCTTTAGGTCAACACGGCGTAAACATCATGATGTTCTGCAAAGAATATAATGCCAAAACCGCCGACCAAGCCGGGACAGTCATACCTGTAGAAATATCGGTGTTTGAAGATCGCAGTTTTACATTTATCCTAAAAACGCCTCCAGCTTCAGTATTAATTCGCAAAGCGGCGGGAATCGAAAGAGGCTCGAACGAACCAAACAAAAAGCGTGTAGGTTCGATAACCCAAGCGCAGTTACAAGAAATCGCGCAAACAAAATTACCAGATTTGAATGCCAATGACATTGAAGCTGCAATGAAAATTGTTGCCGGAACAGCGAAAAACATGGGAGTTGCGATCGCTCAGTAGAATATACTAAACATCGCTAAGACAAAAATAAATTTTATCGGGGGAGAGGCAGAGCTTCGTTAATTAACCCCAGGAGAAAAATGACTAAAAAATTATCGCGCCGACTGCAAGAACTGCACAAAAAAGTAGAGCCAAAAGCCTACGAACCTTTAGAAGCACTCCAGCTACTAAAAGAAACTGCCACCGCCAAGTTTCCCGAAGCCGCCGAAGCTCATATTCGTTTGGGAATCGACCCCAAATACACTGACCAACAACTGAGAACTACCGTAGCATTGCCCAAAGGCACCGGACAGACAATTAGAGTAGCGGTAATTACCAGAGGCGAAAAAGTTGCCGAAGCAAACAACGCTGGAGCAGACTTAGTAGGCTCAGAAGAATTAATCGAAGAAATCCAAAAAGGCATGATGGATTTTGATCTATTAATTGCTACCCCCGATGTCATGCCGCAAGTAGCAAAACTAGGACGCATACTAGGACCGCGCGGGTTGATGCCATCGCCAAAAGGTGGTACGGTAACAACAGACATAGCAAGCGCGATCGCCGAATTTAAAGCCGGAAAACTAGAATTTCGTGCCGACCGCACGGGCATCGTTCATGTTATGTTTGGCAAGGCAGCTTTTGCCCCAGAAGACTTGCTGGTAAACTTAAAAGCATTGCAAGAAACCATCGAGCGCAACCGTCCATCGGGAGCTAAAGGGCGCTACTGGCGGACAATGTATGTATCATCAACTATGGGTCCATCAATTCAAGTTGATATCAACGCCCTGCGAGACATGAAAACAGACGGAGTTTAACTAGAGAAAACAAAGCGTAAAAACTTCATAGCTAAAAGCCGAAGACCGCAGGAGCGCAAAAGCTTAATATCCTGCCGAGGTTTATATCTGTAAATGCGATCGCTATTATTTAGCATGGCACGAGCAATATAACTTCGTTACCCGGCATACTCTGTCGGGTTTTTAGTTTTCTTAAAGTAGCAATTATTTTATTTAAGGAGGTGACATAAATATGGGCAGAACTCTCAAAGATAAGCAAGCAATGGTGGCGGAAATCAAAGAAACTTTGACCGAAGCACAACTCGTACTTGCTATCGATTATCAAGGGTTGACCGTTGCCGAAATTACTGACTTGCGGCGGCGCTTGCGTCCTACAGGTACGGTGTGCAAGATATCCAAAAATACTTTGATGGGAATCGCCATTGACGGTCAGGATAACTGGCAGCCAATGACGGAATTACTCAAAGGCTCGTTAGCTTTTTTGCTAGTCAAAGAAGATATCTCTGGAGCAATTAAAGCTTACCAAGATTTTCAAAAAGCCAGCAAAAAAACCGAACTGCGCGGCGGTGTCATGGAAGGGCGTTTGCTCAAAGAAGCAGACGTAAAAGCCCTCGGCGATTTGCCATCGAAAGAACAGCTTATTGCTCAAATTGCTGGAGCTATCAATGGTGTAGCAACGGCGTTAGCAGTCAGCATTAATGAAGTTCCTTCTTCTTTAGGTCGCGCTCTCCAAGCTGTGGCAGATAAAGATAGTGGTGGCGATAGTAGTGGCGCTGAAACGGATGTTGCAGCTTAGACCGCTAATAAGAATGAAATTACAATTTACAGGAGTTAATCAATGTCTGCTACAACCGATCAAATTCTCGAACAATTAAAAACTCTAACTTTGTTAGAAGCATCAGAGCTAGTCAAGCAAATTGAAGAAGCTTTTGGTGTAAGTGCTGCCGCACCGGCGGGCGGTATGATGATGATGGCAGGACCCGGCGCTGCGGCGGCTCCTGAAGCTGTGGAAGAAAAGACCGAATTCGATGCAATTTTAGATGAAGTTCCCGCCGATAAGAAGATTGCGGTACTCAAAGTAGTCCGTTCTTTGACAGGTTTGGGCTTGAAAGAAGCTAAAGACTTAGTAGAATCTACACCAAAGCCAGTTAAAGAAGCTGTAGCTAAAGATGTCGCTGAAGATGCTAAAAAGCAACTTGAAGAAGCTGGTGCGAAAGTAAGTATCAAGTAGACTTATTACGCTAATTTTAAACTTGAAAGCTTGCTATTAAACCAATAGCAAGCTTTTTTATCCTTGGAGCATTTGAAGTGCAGTTAGTTCTAAATTGGGCAATACAACCGAAACAATCTTGCTCTCTTGGACAAATACCTTTTCTTCGTAAAACCCTTCTACCCATTCCAATACCGTTACCTTTTGCGCGATCGCATCAACAATCCAATACTCAGCAATTCCTCGCGCTGCATACTCCGATCGCTTGTAGCGGTAATCGCGGCTGCTTTGATTTGGGCTTACTACTTCAACTACCAATAACGGCGCTGGCATTTCTGGCATGATTGTCGATCTTTTTGCTCCTGCCATCGCTGCGGCCAATTCCTCAGAAAATACGATTAAATCGGGAACGCGCACCCGCGAACCTGTCGTCACAATTTCTGTTTTCATCGATAACCGATAAGCGGGAATACCTTGTTGTAAAAAACACGCGAATAAAATAGAAGCAATTCGTCGATTAATTTCACTTTCCGCCGTCATAAGTATCAAGTTTCCATCTTCTAACTCATACATCGCATCTGTGCCATCGTCATAACTAAAAAACTCCTCAAGAGTCATAGTCTTAGATGTCGATCTATCTAAAGCGATCGCCATAATTGCTTTACCTGCCAGTAAAAATAGTATTAGTATTTATTATCTTATCGCTGGCGATGAGAGCGGGGAAATTAATTATTTTGTCTCTACAAACCTCATCAGGCGTGGATTATTGGCTATTTTAATGTAAGTCTGCTTCCCACACGCCGATATAAATGCGATCGCGATTATTTCTTTCGATCGTGCCTTTTAAATTTCCTGTATTAAACGAATAGCTATTAGTTTGACGCTGACGCACTTGTTGCAAGCCGCTATTAATACTGTTTGAATAGCGATCGCCGAGCATTCCTCGTAAGGTTGCTTCCATAACCTCTGATTCTACCGATTGAGCAAAAGCAACTTCGGTTTGCCGAATTTGCCCAGAATTGCGATCGTACAAGTAACCTAAAGTAATTCTTTCTGGCTCTACTTCATAGATAACCGCGCGAGTATTGCCCCAAATACCTCTTGTACTTGTTTTTGGATTGCCAAGAGTTGCTTTTACCCGGCTTTCGGAAGTACCTGGCGGGAAACCAATTACTTTTGGTTGAGTATTATTAGCTGTAATTCGGTTGGTTTCGCGAGGAGTAGGGGTTGCAACTTCATTTTTTGGTGTTGGCGATGGAGAAGTAGGTAAAACCTCTTGCTGTGGACTAGCGACAGGTGTGGGCGTAGGAGAAGTAGGTAAAACTTTTTGTTGGGGAATGACGGCGGGCGATCTCGTTTCTGTGGTGCTAGAATTAGGGGCTGGCGCATTTATTGAAGCGGAATCAGGGTTAGGCGATCGATCTTGCCCCAAGCCAAACATCGCCGCCACTCCTACAAGCCCCGTTACCAGCAAACTACCAATAATTAAATTTCTCTTGCCGTTAAACCCCTTATTTGCACCTGCTACAAAGCTATCTGGGGGCGAAAGGATTGTGGGAGACTGACTAGCGGCAGGAGTTACAGCAATAGTTGCTAAAGTTGAGGGCGCGGGTACGTTAATTGCTTGAATTGCTTCAAGCATTTTTTGGGCGGTCGTGTAGCGATCGCGCGGATGGTATTTAATAGCGCGATCGATTACGTTTGTTAGTTCTCGGCTTACATTTGTAGCGTATTTATGCCACAGAATTTCTCCAGTTTCCGAGTCTAATTCCAACTGTTGGGGATGCTTACCCGTAAGCATATAAATTGCTGTCAAGCCCAAACTATATAGATCGCTGGCATAAATGGGTCTGCCGGCGGCTTGCTCTGGGGCCATAAAACCCGGCGTACCAACGACAATCGAGCGATCGCTTTTTCCTTGGGCGTTAATTACCGTTGCTACAGTTTCTTTAACTGCCCCAAAATCAATTAAAACGGGCTGACTATTTAAGTTGCGTAAAATAATGTTATCTGGCTTAATATCGCGGTGAATAATGCCGCCACTATGAACGTAGGCAAGTACAGATAATAAACTTACCAAAATATTTTTAACATCAACTTCGCTAATAGTTTCTTGAGCCGTAACTACATCTGTTAACGTCGGCCCTTGAATCCACTCTTGAATGAGGTAAAACTGCTCGTTTTCGGCAAAATAAGCAAAAAGCTTGGGAATTTGGTCGCTACCTTCCCCTAGTTTCTCTAGAGTCGCTGCTTCGCGCCCAAATCGCTCTTGTTGAAACTTTTGTTGCCCCGCTTGATTTGTTTGCGGGTTACTCATTACCTTTAGCTGTTTAATTACACAGCGACGGCGGGAAGGTAGATAAGTATCCTCAGCTAGGAAGGTTTCGCCAAACCCCCCATGTCCTAACACCTGAATAACTTGATACCGCCCGTTTAGCGTTGTCATCATTAAAAGTTTTACAATAGCATTGCTTAAAAAATTAGACTTAAGTACCTCTACAAAATCTATATCATCTGCTTTGTAGTGTAACCAACTACCCAGCGATTGAATTACAAAGCTAAAAGTAATAAAAATCTCTCATCTTTCGCTGCGGGACGATTTTAATAATTCACAATAGATATAGGTACTAACGCAAAACCTTTTACTTTTGATGAATAAAGATATGCGCCGGGATTTTGCTAATCAAGAGGAATTTGTTGCTTATCTGCAAGCGCAATTTCCAACGGCGGCACAAAGAAGCGATCGCATTAGTGAAACTATAGGCGGACGCAAAGCCGCCCAAAAACTTTTAGAGCAAGTCAATCCATCCAAATATGCTGTTTCGCGCAATTTCCTCACTGGTGCAGTAACTCGTTTATCGCCTTATATCCGCTATGGGGTTTTAAGTTTAGCAGAAATTCGCGATTACCTAAAAGGTAGCGCCAAAGGCGATCGCATCGTGCAGCAAGTACAACAAAAAGAAGAAGCAAGCAAACTCCTAAATGAATTAGGATGGCGCGACTATTGGCAACGACTTTACGCCCAGCTTGGCGATGAAGTTTGGCTCGACTTGCAGCCGTACAAAACTGGTTATACGGCTAAAAACTATGCAGAAGTATTACCCGATGACATTGTAAATGGGACAACTAACCTTGTCTGCATTGATAGCTTTAGCCGCCAGTTGCGGGAAACTGGATATTTACACAATCATGCGCGATTGTGGTTAGCAGCTTATGTAGTGCATTGGCGCTTTATCCGTTGGCAAGCTGGCGCAGTTTGGTTTTTGCAACACTTATTAGATGGCGACCCGGCTAGTAATAATTTATCTTGGCAATGGGTTTCTAGCACGTTTAGTCAAAAACCATATTTTTTTAACCGCGAAAATTTGGAGCGTCACACCGAAGGAGTTTATTGCCGCCAATGTCCTTTTTATGGTGAGTGCGATTTTGAGGGAAGTTACGAAAAATTGCAAAATCAGTTATTTCCCCAAGCGGAGTTTTATCGAGCTACTCCCCAAAAACACCGCTCAAAAAATCCCCACCGTCGCAGGTCTTGAAGTTATGACTCAACCAGTAATTTGGGTGCATGGAGATTGTTTAAGTCCCAACCATCCTGGTATTAAAATGTACCCCGATGCTCCGGCAATTTGGGTTTGGGATGATGCTTTAGTCGATCGGTGGCAGCTAAGTCTCAAACGCATCAAGTTTATTTATGAATGTTTGTTAGAGTTGCCTGTGACGATTCGACGCGGCGATGTAGCGACGGAAGTAGTTAATTTTGCCGCAGAATGCGATCGCCATGCCCTTGTAACAGCAAGTAGTCCTAGCCCTCGATTTAAGGAGATTTGCCAAAAACTTGAACTTCATTTCCCCGTATCAGTTTTACCTGTAGAGCCACTTTTTGAGGACGAGGGCAGATATATTGACTTGAAAAGCTTTTCTCGTTACTGGAAAGTAGCCCAACGCTATCTAACGCCGCCTTAAAGGTCTAGTTGCCAAATCTAGCTGTCGCATTATTTTGGGTGGGGTTGATTCTAGGGATTTCTCTCTACCCTACCTTTACATCACCCTCCTTCTCAATTGAGCCATCGCTCTATCTTGCGGTAGAAATCACATTCTTAATAAAGATTTTAGGCTTTTTCTGTAGCCATTGTTACGAAATAGGTGTTATGTTATAGATAACAAACAAAAGAACTAATAAAACAAATAAGTAATAATCATGAATAGAAATAGACAACAAGCCGCCAAGCAAGCCGCCGATGCTCACCGCGTTAATATTCAAAGAAGTTTAGAGCATCGCCTACAAGTTGCAAGAGCTAATGGAGACGAGAAGTTAGTTCGGCAGCTAGAATCAGAAATGAGTTATTTCAACTAAATCAATAAAATAATTACCCCTCATCCTCTCCGCACTTGCTTTAGGTAAGTCGGGGAGGATGTTTGCGTTATTAGTCGTAAATAGCACGTACCTTTATAAAACTTAAAACTAACACCTCAACATTCCTAATTATTCTTGCGTCGTGGTTATACTGATTGGTTGAAAGACTGTAATTAACACGACTCTTGCGTAGTTTTTGGGAAGCTTGCTGATGAGAGAAATATTAATGGCTCTATTAAGAGTAATTCGGTGGATTTTAAGCCGGAATATAGGTAGAATCATCTGGAATTTATTTTTAGCTTTTATTCCCCTAGGCTTGAGTTTTTGGTTATTTCGTAACGGGCGATCGCGTTCTTTTGTTTGGTGGTTGGGGTTTGTCGTTTTCTTAGCTTTTTTACCGAACGCACCTTATATTTTGACTGACATCGTGCATCTGATTGCGGATGTCCGGGCTGTAAATTCTATATGGGCAGTTACCTTAATTGTTTTTCCTTTGCATATAGTATTTATTCTGTCTGGTTTTGAAGCTTATGTTTTATCTTTGATTAATGTAGGTTATTACTTGCAACGCATTGGTTTGAGTAAATGGATTGTAGCAGCAGAGTTATTTATTCATGCTTTGTGTGCTGTTGGGATATATTTAGGGCGCTTCCCGCGCTACAATAGCTGGGATTTGCTCGTTCAGCCCGATGCTTTAGTAAGTACGGTAGTAGAAGACTTGATTGGTAAACTTCCTTTAGCGATCGTTACGATCACTTTTATCATAATTACTATTTTGTACTGGCTTTTCAAGCAAGTGACTATAGCAGTCTTATGGCAACGAGGAGCGATATCTTTTTACCAACCTGCCAATAAATCAATTACTCACCAGCAATAAGTAATTCAAAAAAAGTTTGTGGGAGTTTTTGACTTATTTAGCCTCAACCAACAAAGTAATTAGCAAAGACGGTTTTTGAACTATCTTGAGATAGAAGGAATTAGCAATATAGATAGCTATTGTTCTGGTAGGTTTCGTATTATAACTTTATGACTACAAGCAATAGTAATTCTGGGCAGGTTAGAGAAATTCTGCGCATTGTCTTCTCTATGTCCCTCATCATCATTGGGATCGCTCATTTTGTTAGAGCAGAGCAATTTGCCCGCATTGTTCCACCAGTATTTCCCACCTATCCTTCTGTATACATTAGTGGCGTATTTGAGATTTTGGGCGGTATTGGCTTATTGATTCCATCGGTCAGCGTAGCCGCAGCATGGGGTTTGATTGCTCTATTTATTGCCGTATTTCCTGCCAATATCTACATGGCTGTGCATAATATTAAGCTTGATGGCGTTCCTCAAAGTCAACTGCTTTATTGGGGACGTTTACCTTTGCAAGCAGTATTAATTGCTTGGGCTTGGTGGTATACAAAACATCCAAAGCAGTCGCAAATCAAGGCGATGACCGGTGGAACAGAAAATATTTAGCCACACTTGGCAATTATCAATTTCACTCTGCGTCAATTAAAACCGTTACCGCCGCCACAGCGATTAGCATCTCATCGTTTTTATCATTGAGCGAAGCAATCGCTCGACCTTGAACCACCATACCGCCGGACTCCACTATCAAAGACTTGCGACCAAAGGGTAAAACCGCTAGTACCTCGGCTTCCCGCACTTGCTCTGGGTATGGCACGCCTACTTTGACTTCAACAATCATTCGCTCTGGGTCGCTTAATCCCGCCACTTCCCAGACCCCAGGTAACGCATTGTGAGCGATCGCATTTCTTACAGCCCTTGCTGCCGCAACGGTTGGTTCTTGCCCGTGCTGGTCAATTCCCATACCCATTTCAATAATCAAGCGTTTACGAGCCATTTACCTATGCCAAATCTTTTTATCGTACTTCGTCTATAAAACACTACCAAGGCAGCACTTCACCATTACTATGCCAAAAAGTCCCTGTATTTTCTAGCTTTAGTTCGTCAATTCGAGTTAACAATCCCCGTACCGACACTTCCGGCGTGATGCCATTGGCTGTAAAATTTGTCATTCTAGTTTGCACCAAGCCGGGATGCAAAATAGCAACCGCGATGCCTAGGGGCTTGAGATCGTGGGAGAGCGATTTACCTGCCATTGACAGCGCTACTTTGGACATTCGATAGCCGTAGGAACTACCAGAAGTATTGTCAGATATTGACCCCATACGGCTAGTCATCAGCGCCACTTTTGCACCTGCTTTGAGGTGAGCAAGCAATGCCTTAGTTACTCGCAAAGCGCCTAGGGCATTAACTTCAAACTGTTTTCGGATACTATCAAAGTCAAGATTTTCTAGCGTTACGCGCTCGATAATTCCAGCATTATTGATTAAGACATCAATCGGCGTTTTTTCTAGCCGGGCGAGTAAATCGGCGACAGAATCATCAGAAGTTACATCGATGTTTTCTTCTACTCTAACTCCTAGCGCTTTCAATTGTTCGGTTGCTTGCCGACAAACGGCGATCGCATTGTCCCCGCGCGCTTGTAGTTGGCGGCAATATTCGTAGCCGATGCCGCGATTTGCTCCTGTTACTAGATACGTTGCCATAGAATCTTGCTAGTGCGTACTTAACTTTTTCCACATTAGCTCAATAATAAAGGTGGTTTGCTTAGGGCTGAAATCCCGCTTTGATAGCTAAAGTCGGAAAGAAAAATTTTTAGACTGAAACCACGAGGTCTAATTATGTGAGTTAATAAAATACCCTCCTAGGCAGGATAGCGCTATCGGAGGGCAAGGCGTTGAATCAGGTGTGAGGAGCAAGCTTCATCTTTGCTCTTATTTACAGTTAAGCACTTGAGTGTTACGTCTCTGTGGCAGATAGAACACAATGTTGTGACGAAAAACATCTTATTACTGCAAAAAGTAGCTTTATTTGATTGGCGGCTAGTTAGGACAAATGGAATTACTAACAGCTAATAGCTTTAGCTTTGTTAACTCTTGTCGAGCGATCGCGTGCGTGGGGTTTGCGATTAAGTGCTGTTGTTAAATTTTGCCAGGTTAAAACTAATTGACGACCAATGCTCGCCTTTTTACATGGAAGGGACGACTTTGAAAAGGTTGGGGGAATCGGTCTTTTTAATCTTCTTTTTGTGCGACGGCGGAGCATCTGTGCTACCTGTAAGGCTTCTCGCTCTTGCTGAAACAAGTCTACTTTTCTAGTTGCGATCGCCAAAGTTCCGGGTTTTTTATACTGAATGTATGGAATAACTATTAATTTTTGCTTGAATAATTTGCTAGACAATGGCTGCGCCTTTTGGTCGCTTTTAATTTCCCTAGCTGTTAGTTTTAATTCAAATAGCGCTTCCTCTAATTGCTCGGATAGTTGATTAACTTTTTCTGCATTCAATAATAGTTTTTGCCAGCCACTAACTACTTTTTGGGGCTTTTCTCGGTTCAACTGCGGTTGCAATGGTTCTATAGAATTAAGGGGCGATGTTATTTCTGTACCTGTGGCTGCAAATTCGCTCATGGTTCAACGACTCCTTAACGTGCAAATACATGATTGCCACTACAATAGTACAAACGAACTATTAAAGCAAGAAAATTAGCTAGAAGCTGTACTGAGATCGGCATTGCGGGTTAAATAACCATCTTCCATATCGACAATGCGATCGGCAATATCTAGGATGCGGTTGTCGTGAGTCACCATTAAAATAGTTGAGCCTTGCTCTTTGGCGAGGCGCTGCATAATTTCCACTACATCGCGCCCGGATTTTTTATCTAAAGCGGCGGTAGGTTCGTCAGCGAGGACGAGTTTGGGATGATTTACCAGCGCGCGCGCGATCGCAATGCGTTGTTTTTGTCCGCCAGAAAGATTGTCGGGGTAGTAGTTAACGCGCTCTCCCAAACCTACCGCTTGCAGCATCTCTGTGGACTTAGTTTCAGCTTGTTGCTTAGAAATGCGATCGTTTAGTTCGATCGACATCTGCACATTTTGCCTAGCACTGAGAAAACCGAGTAAATTATGCGCCTGAAAAATATAGCCAATTTGCCGTCGCATTTGCACTAATTGAGCTTCCTTAGCTCCCTGCAATTGCCGATCTAAAAGTGTTAAATTGCCTTCTTGGACGGAACGCAAGCAACCAATTAAGCTAAGTAGCGTAGTTTTACCAGAACCCGAAGGCCCGGTCATAATGACAATTTCCCCAGGGTTAATGCGGAGATTGATATCGAATAAAACCTGCTTTTTGAGATTGCCTTTACCGTAATAATGATTGAGATTTTCGATCGCAATTACAGGTTCTACCATAGTTTTTAGCTCCTAGGAATTAAAAAATATCCGCCGGATCGGCAGCTTGGAGTTTGCGAACGGCGATCGCGCCGGAAGCGCAACACATAATTATAGTTAAAATTACAACAGTAATGGCTCGTTCTGCCGTCATTGCGATCGGTAACAAAGTAGCATTTTTTGCCATAGCGTACTGAAACATCGCAAAACCAAATCCTGGGATGTAGCCCAAAATTGCTAAAATTAAAGCTTCTTGAAACACTACTAATAGTAAATATTTTTGAGTGTAGCCCATTGCTTTTAAAGTAGCGTATTCTGGCAAATGGTCGGACACTTCACTATAAAGAATTTGGTAAACAATTACCGTTCCCACAATAAAACCAATAATTGTCCCTAATGTAAAAATAAATCCAATGGGTGTACTACTCGACCAATAAGCTTTTTCAAAATCAACATATTCTTGCTTGGTGAGAATTTTTACATCTTTAGCCAAATAATTAACCAACTGCTGTTTAACTACTTCTGCATCTCTCCCAGGTTGTAATTTAATTAACCCGATATCAATTAATCCACGCTGTCTTTTATCGGCAAATATCCGTAAAAAGTTTTGGTCGCTGGTAATAATATTACCATCTGCACCAAAAGACGCGCCTAATTCAAATATGCCGCCTACTTTGATTTGTCTACCCGATACTTCAGTTGTAACTACTTTTCCTCTATTAAAATCTGTAGCAATTTCACCAAATTCTGGTCGAGAACCGCGATCGAATAAGACAACATCTGGCAACTTTACTTTATCTATTTTCTCCTGCACTCCAGGCAAAGCAAACAATCGATCTTCTGGATTTATGCCAATTACTTGAATATTACGCAGCTTGCGAGTTTGGGGATTTTTCCAACTGGTAAAGTCTAGATATACTGGATGTACAGATTTTACGGCTTGCAATCCTAATGCCTGATACAAACGTCTTTGGGAAAAAGGCTCCATTGAAAGTAAAGCATCAGATTGAGGATTAATTAAAACAATATCTGCCTCTAAACTATCGTGCATCCGCACGTTAGAATTAAACAATGCTTCGCGAAATCCAAGCTGCATAAACATGAGAATATCTGCAAAAGCAATTCCCGATAGTGCAATCAAAAGGCGAGGTTTTTCTCTAGTTAATTGCAGCCATGCTAAAGGAATTTTTTTAAACATTATTTATCCAAAATTAAATTTTGATTGCAGCAACAACTTTGGCATTAGTCAAACCAGAAACTTTACGGCTAGATTGAGAATCGAGATTAATTTTCACTTCAACGACTCTAGCATCTACATCCGCCGATGGGTCGCTATCAATGACATCTTGCTTGCCAATTAGCCTACCAACTTCTACAACAGTCCCTTTTAGTTCGCCACTAAAAGCCCGATTATCGCTAGTAATGGTTGCTTTTTGACCAAGACGAATTTTACTAATATCTTCTTCTAGCACTTCCGCTACTACTAGCATAGAATCAGTTTTGCCTAGTTCAACAATGCCATCATTACTAATAGTTTCCCCGGCTCTAGTATGAATTTTCATAATTTCCCCAGTTTGTGGGGCGGTAATATAAGTCAAGGCTAAATCGGCTTGAACTTGCTTGACATTAGCGATCGCGCTATTAACTTCCGCAGTAGCTATTTGCACGTCTACGGGGCGAACTTCAGCAATTTTGTTTAAAGTCGCTCTTGCTTCATTAACTTGCTGCGTTAAAGTAGCAATTATTCGTTCTTTATTTGCTGTAGCTTCAATTAGTTGCTGCTGGATTGTTCCTACTCTTTCGCGGCGGGTGGCTTGGCTTTCGTTGACTTGTTCGGTTGTCGTTACCGCACTCAATCGCCGACTTTCTAATTCTTGAGCAGAAATCGCCCCACTATTGTATAAATCTTGATAGCGCTCTAAATCGGCTTGAGCGTTGCGTTGTTGGGCTTCGGTACGCGCTACCGTTGCTTGGAGCGTTTCATTTTGCCCTTGGAGTTCGGCTTGCAAACGGGCAATTGTTGCATCGCTTTGTTTGACTTCACCTCTCAACTGAGCTTGCAAACGAGCAATTGTTGCTTGCTGTGCTTGTATTTCTCCAGTTTGCGCTCCAGCTTTAACTTTAGCTAGATTAGCGCGGGCAACTTCTACTTGTTGCTTTGCTTCATCTAAAGCCGCCGCCGTGCGATCGCGATTGTCTAAAATAGCAATTACTTGCCCAGTAGCAACTAATTGCCCTTCTTTAACCAATATTTTATCAACTCTTGCTCCTATCCCCTGAGCCGAGCTTGGCGCTGACACCTTTATTACTTCTCCTTGAGGCTCTAATCTGCCAAGGGCGATCGCCGATTCAATTATCGGCGCTGGAATGGCAACGGGCGTTTTGGGGACTGGCTTGGGCTGCAATTTATTAAAAGCCACCGCTCCAAGAGCGATCGCACCAGCAATCGCTAAACCTATTTTCCAGCGATTTTTAGGCTTTAACTCTGATTCTATTTTTCGTATTGGCTGTTCGATCGTTCTAGACATGGCGATCGCTTCTTTCTTAATTAAAAACTTTACACCCCAAACTTCAAAGTACAACCTATGCTAAGTATCTGCAAGCCAAGTAATCTAATACCGATAAATAGTGCATATTTATGAGTAACAAGGGCATCAAGAGGAATTTTAGATTGAGGACAGAACACGCGATCGCATTTTTCAACCAATATCTTTTATTAATTATCTTAGGTTGCCGTTGGCTCTGGCACTTGAAGATCGCGGCAGATTTTACGGGCAAGAAAATCGTTTATTTCACGATGACGCGGAATGGATGAAACTCTTTGAGCTAAACGATTAATGTAGATTAGATGGTTGCCTCCTTATCTCATAAATTCGCAACCGTGAGCCTCTATATGGCGGATCAAATCTAGACGCTTCATGCAACGGACAGAAAAATAGACTCTTTAATCGCATCTTGTCCTTGGATCTGTTCTTCAGCAAGTAGGCGATTTGCCTCTAGAACTAGCCCAATAGCTTCCTCTAGATTTATTCTGGCTTCTTCAAGAGAATCTCCTTGCGTGTTAACTCCAGGCAATTCTTCGATAAAGCCAATATAGCCTTCTGGAACTTTCTGAAACACCTTTGTTAATGCAATTTGCACGAGTTTACTCTGTAAATCTTCAAAGCAATTGTATCAAATATACTCTTGCTGCAACCTATTTTGGCAAGCCCTGTAGAAGATATAAATAATTCGATCGCACTACCGCTAACTATCGGGCAAATCAAATAAAACTGTAGTCATATAATGTTCTGCCCATTCATTGCCAAAAGCTTTTTCTAATACTCTGCGGGTTTTGTCGTTTTGTTGCTGCTTGGTACAGTAATAGTTTTGTGCGGCAACAATTTCGGCTCGTTTTTCGCCGCTTTGGGGTAGGGACGCGATCGCACATCTTGGGGAGAAGCAAAAGTAATGACAACAGCGCAGGTGGAATTTGCCACAAGAGAACTAAAAATTGAGCTATTTAAAACCGTCACTTGGGGAGGACAATTAGAGTCCTACTTCCTTACCCACAAATCAAAACTAGATAAAGGATCGCACACATTCCGGTTTCTTGTTTCTTTGCTTGTAGCTTTAAAGGTGGCAAGCTTTGTACGCAATAACGTACTATAGTTAGTAGAATAGAAGCAAAAAACCAATGGACGTACTTTCAGCCACAAAAGCAAGGGCAAACCTGTTTCGCCTAATTGACGAAACTGCCGAAGCTCATAAGCAAGTTTTAATTACTGGGCAGCGAAACAATGCTGTATTAGTCTCTCAAGAAGATTGGAATGCTATTCAAGAAACACTGTATTTGATCTCTATCCCAGGAATGATAGAGTCAATTATTGATGGTGGTCAAACAACTGTAGAAGAATGTATTAGTCTAGAGGAATTGAAACTTGGCTTGGCAGATAGTATTGACAAAACAAGCCGCTAAAGATGCCCAAAATTTAGTCAAAACTGGGCTTTGGAGTAACGCCGAAAGATTGCTGGAAGTATTAGCAATAAATCCATTTCAAAACCCACCGCCCTACGAGAAATTAGTTGGTAATCTAGCTGGGTACTATTCGCGCCGCATTAATATTCAGCATCGTTTGGTTTATCAAGTTTTGACAGAGATTAATACAGTTAAAGTAGTCAGAATGTGGAGTCACTATGAACTATAGCTCGGTTTAAGACGCAAAAATTCCATCAATTTTTCAAATGACCCAAGCTGGAAATTAACTATCGCTCATTGAAATCTGCCACAAATAGCTTTTAGGGTTGATAGCTTATCTACTACCGCTAACTATCGGGCAAGTCAAATAAAACTGTAGTCATATAATGTTCTGCCCAATCATTGCCAAAAGCTTTTTCTAATACTCTGCGGGTTTTGTCGTTTTGTTGCTGCTTATTACAGTAATAGTTTTGTGCGGCAACAATTTCGGCTCTTTTTTCGCCGCTTTGGGGTACTGACGCGATCGCACTTTGGCAATGAATAGCTAAAAATGCCTCAACTCGCTGCAAAAACATCTGTTCTTCTTCTGGAGATCCGGGGCGCACGAAAATACAAAACTCCGAAAAAATATCTCCCCACTCTGGCAATTCGCGGTTATGACTAAAATCAAGAGTAGGTAAATCTTTAATTTGGGTGCTGTATTCGGGAGTAGTCAAGCGTTCGGCATTCAGGGGCGATAAATCGGCGATCGCGGCGCTAATTTGTCCCCTTCCGCCTACTAAGTCGCAACCAAACATTGGTAAGGCATATTCGGGGCGCGGAAACATTACGCAATGCAAAATATCTAACATTGTCCCGACTTTGGCAAGTTCTAAGTGCAGCTTGCGAAACTGGGGAGTTTGATAGCAAAGGTTTTCAATTACTAGCTTTTCTCCTTCTAGCTTGCCCTCTACATAGCCTAACTCCGCAGGCATGGGGTAAGGTGACAAATCTAAGTATTTGCGCCAACTGCCTTCGATTACATCGGCTAATTGGCAAATTAAAGGGTGTTGTTGCGATCGCAATGAAG
>QQTW01000617.1_pt1 | contig 22738 bp, 18 predicted proteins | sample 1904831 | NCBI WGS metagenome assembly QQTW01 (sample SAMN09435610, study PRJNA476489) | Subsurface metagenome, whole genome shotgun sequencing project. | reverse complement strand
AATTGGTGGAACAGGTGCGAGATGCGTTGAAGCGGTAACTCAGTGCGCCGCCGCCGGGTTGTTTACAGAAGAACCAATTAAAGTTTTATTTGTAGATGCAGACGAGTCCAACGGTAACTTATCGCGCACTAACGAAACCATAAAAACTTATCAAGAATGTTACGAATTAGCTAAAAATAATGCTAAAGTTTCTTGGATGCAGACACCTATAGACTTATTGAGTTTTTGGTCGCCTTTTAGTAATAGTACAAATAAAACTTTAGGGAGTTTTTTAAATTACAATAGCTATAAAAATAACTACCCAGCGTTAGGACATTTATTTGACGTTTTATATACTCAAGACGAGCGCGAAGCACCGCTTGATGTTGGGTTTAGAGGTAGACCCGCAATTGGTTCGGCAATTATTAGTCAAGTCAATTTTGATGAAACAGAACAAGAGCCTTGGGCAACATTAATTAAATTAATTCGCGCCGATTTAGGAACGGGGAAATCGGTAAATATATTTTTATGCGGCTCAATCTTTGGAGGTACAGGAGCTTCTGGATTTCCGACAATTGGACGGTTGCTGGTAAATAAATTAAGTAGATTAGAAGGACGCGACAGATTAAAAATTGGCGGACTATTAATGTTACCTTATTTTGCTTTTTTAGTGCCAAACGAGCAAAATAGTAATGAAATTTATGCCCGTGCTGACCAATTTTTACTTAATACTGAATCTGCCCTGCGTTACTATGTAAATGAAGCGCAAAGTACCTTTGATGCCGTTTATATGCTAGGAAACCAAAACCCTACTAACGTTAAATTTAGTGTTGGTAAAAATAGCCAATGTAATGAGCCACATTTTATTGAATTGTATGCAGCTTTAGCTGCAAAACACTTTTTACTAGATGCTGCTAGTGGCGAACAAGGTAAAGTAATATTAATGGGGCGTAATTCTCCCGGACGGATTACTTGGAAAGATTTACCAGATAGTGAAGAAGTAAAGCAAAAGCTAGTAAATACAACTCGATTTGCTTTTGCTTGGATGGCAAACCTTGTCCCAGAACTTGCATATGCAAGCAAAGTAGGTGTGAAGGGATTTCAGAAACAAGCGCCTTGGTTTTCTAGTTTTTTTCGCCCTGTACAAGGTTTATTTGGCATGATTGGAAGTAGAGAAATGCAAAGTTTGCCAGAATTTAATGATGCTACTGAACAAGCAGCTATTGAAACAATTAAAAAATGGTGTAATAGTTACTTACGTTGGTTGAATAAGTTGCATTTTTCGGGAGATAATATCGAGCTATTTAGACCAGAAATGTTTACAGGAGGAGAAGGTAAAATCAGCGCTGAAAACTTTGCGGGGCTTGTGCTTGAAGATAGTAGAGACAAGGATAAGCGATCGCAAGATACAATTCAAGTATTAAAAGAAAAGTTAGATGCCAAAACTTTGGGACAAGCAGGTACTGTGGGATTAGCTAAATCCCTTTATCTACAGTGTAAACCTTAAATCAAACTACTAATGAATAGTGACCGAATCGAAGAAAACTCTACTTTTTTGCTACCAAAATTAAAATCGAATACTGATTTAAAATCTACTTCTGCTGGACAATGGGACATTAGACAATCTATAGAGTTTCAAAACGTTGCTAAAAGCTTAGATTTTAGTGCAGGTGGAGAAGATATTAAAAGTGTAAGTTCTATTCCTAATATGTGGGCGCGTCCCCTTTCAATGGAAATGGCATTGCACATTAATGACTATCCCATCCGCCGCCAAATGATAGAACAATGGCAAGGAATGTTAGCGGCTTTAGCCTTAGCAGAAGTGAGGGGATACGATATTAAAACTAAGTTATTGGAATTAGGTAAATTAAATCAAATTGACGATTTTGCTCGTTCTTTAGTAGAGCTACTACCGTCACCTGTAAACTCTTTATATAAACTTAATGGTAAGCATCCTTGGCAAGATATTTATGTGTTTTTATGGCAAGGAAAAGCTGTAGGAATGACATCGCCCAGTACATTAATTTGTCCTTCAGAAGAAGGTGACTGGACAGGATTACCTTGGTGGAATAATGGTAAGTTAGGTTCCCCCGTTAATTTTCTCAATGCTGATGAAAAAAATCAATTAAGTTTGTGGTTAGAGAGGCTACGGAGAGAATTATACAATCATGGCGGTAATCGTAGTCCTTTAAATACAATTGCCGGACTAATAATAGAATTTCAAAGTAGTTTACAAAATAATATTTCTATCCTAACAGACGTACCCGAAGAAACCCTAAAATCTGCCTTTAGTGTTAATCCGCAGTTTTTTGGAGATGAGCTTAATAGAGGCGTACTAAAAGCTTTAAATACACCGCTTAAAGCCCAACCAAAACCCTCAAGCGTCCGTTTGATTCCTAGCTTGCAAAAGCAGAATGTTAGAGAGTTACTAATTATTGACCCAAATGTTGATAAAAAGTGGAATCAGCCACCGCAAAATATTTGGATACACGATACAACTAATTTAACCAGCTTAAACTTAGACGCTTTACGCAACAAACAACTTATTTGGGATGTACGCTGGATAGAATCTGAAAAGTTGTTAATGCCAGACTTTTATTTTATTGCTCAAGAGAATGCTTTACCTGGCTGTTTGCTTCCGGTTGGTTGTCAATTGCTTAGTTACAATGGACAACGCATTACACCATTAATTCCTATTAACCCCATACTATTAGAATATTTTACACCAGAAGATTTAGTTAGAAAGATTAGCATTGAATCTATTAATAGTAATACCGGAGTACGAATAGTTTTAGATTTACCGCTTTATGGATTAAATGAAGGTCAATCTACACAAAATTATCGTTTGGTGCGCGAGTATCCAATTAGCGAAGACAGTGTATTATCAGAAGTCCCTGTATTAGAGTTATGGCCAAATTTTAAAGCCGATAATTGGCAAGAATACTATGCCTTCTATTACGATGGGGAATATGGGGATGATACTTTTCAAGTCCAGCTACCAGATGCGGCGGAACCCCACCCTTTTAATGATGGGAGAGGGATTTATCAAATTGCTCGATTAACAGAGTTTCCGGCTTACATTAGCTGTCATAACAGCTTGAGAAATCAACTAGGCTTAATGCTGCTCAAAACTCCCCAGCAAGTAGGCAAAACTCACGCTAGTGATTGGACAGTTGGGGTTGATTTTGGTACGTCTTTTACCAATGTCTACGTCAACCGCGATGATGTGGTTACGCGATTTAGTTTAGAGTCGCTGCATCTAATGGTAACAGAGAGCGATGCGGATGCGCGCGATCGCGTAATGATTAATTATTTTATCCCTACTGAGCCACCTTTCCCTTTATCTAGCGTTTTGACAACTAAAAAAAGCTCAAGAAAAAGTGATGAGCAAACTAGACAAGTTTTAGACGGTAGAATATACATTCCTAAAGATAGTGATTCATTCAAGCCTGACGACGAAGGTATTAAAACTTATTTAAAATGGTCAACAGAAAACCTAAACTTTAATCGTTTATTTCTTAAAAATTTAGCGTTACAAATTACCACCGTAGCTGCGAAAAATGACGTTAAAAAAATTCAATGGTCTTTATCTTTTCCTTCAGCTTTTTCTAAAAGCGATAAAAATAGATATATCAGAACTTGGCAAGATATAACTAAAGAAATTCAAGCAAGAACCGGAATTGAGCAAAGCTGTCCAAATGCCGATGATGACTACTTTTATCGAACTGAAAGTTTAGCTGTTGCTCAGTATTTTGCTGATAAAGAAGGATTTAACTTAGTTAATAGCACCTGTATAGATATGGGTGGGGGAAGTTCAGACATTTCGATTTGGGAAGAAAACAATCTCGTTCATCAATGCTCAGTTCAACTAGCCGGAAAAGATTTGTTTTCTCAATTTTTAGAGATAAACCCTAAATTTCTCAAACGCCATTTTGATGTTGATATATCTCAATGGCAAAACTTAAGAGGTGCAAAATTTTCCGCTAAGTTAGATGTTTTGCTGCGTCAAAAAGGCGACTATTGGCTCAATCATCAGCGAGATTTGGTTGCAGAAGATAAAGAATTTCAAGAACTCATCCAACTAACAGCAATAGGAACCGCAGGATTATATTATTACGTTGGTATATTACTGCGAGTTTTGCATACAGAAGGGAAATATAACAAAAATAAAATTACTCCAGTTTATTTAGGTGGAAATGGCTCTCGTTTCTTGCATTGGTTAGCAGAAGGAGGGCAATTTAATCGCAACTCTGAAGCTAACGAACTATTTAGTATAATTATGAGTTCAGCTTCAAAGTTTGATGATACCCATGAAGATACTTTGTTAAGTTCTGCGCCTAAAGATGAAGTAGCTTGTGGATTAGTATTGAGTGATAGTAAGCTCACAGGATTAACAAAAAAAGACGATTTGGTTTTAATTGCTGGCGAAGTATGTAGTATTAATGGCGAACCTATAGACTGGGATTCTCGTTTGAGTATAAAAGCCAATGAATTAGATAGTTTTGCTATAGAAACCAAAATTGAAAGCTTTTCTATACCGGACGAATTAAAGCAATTACCCAAGTTTCTCTACGCTTTTCATGCTGCTTTAAGAGTGTTACAGATTGAAGGTATTAAGCCTTTAGAAACATACAAAATCTTAAGAGAATACTCGGTTGAGCAAGATAGGTTGGAAAATCAAAAGTTGTGGAGCGATGTTGGTAAAGAACTGACTGCATCTTTGCTCAAAATACGGGGTAATACAGACGATATTCGGCTCGAACCGCCCTTTATTTTGGCATTAAAAGCGTTGTTAAGTGTATTAGGTAAACGGTGGGCTGAAAAATGGAAAAACAGAGTTTAATTAAATATTATTGGGCTTTATTGGTAGTGCTGGTTTTATTAGCTGGTTCTAATCATGCTGTGGCTCAAACTTCATCTTCAAGTCCTAGCCCTACCGTTAAAGTAACTGTAACTGCATCTCCTACATCGTCAAGCAGGGCTTATCAGGATAAAAGTTCTCCTGATAAGGAGTCTCTGTTTCCTCTAATAATTTCTATACTTGCATTAGTAGCTAGTGGAGGTGCGATCGCCTTAACAATTCTTAAAAACAAAGAAATTGATCGTAGTATAGATTTCCTAAAGAAAAAGTATAATGATGAACTTAAATCCCTTGATAGCAAGTACACTGGATTATTAAACTCTCAAGTAAATTCACAACCTAGTCAACCACAGAAATCAATTAGTCGTAACTCCTCAGCTTCTAGTGATAATGCTTATTTAGAAGCAATGATTGAGCGTCATTCTGAACAAATAAGTGAACTTGAAAATAAGTTAAAAGTTACTCAAAGTGACCAGCAGTCAATCAATTATTTAAAGAAGACAGAGCAATCTTATAATTTAGAGCTTAATTTTAATCCCTTTAATCAAACTGATAACTTATCCCAATCTGAGGTTATGCAACCTTTAGAAAACTTAGCTTATATTGAGTTAGTAAATACTTATAACACTAATCCAAAACTGTTAGAACAAACAGCAATTAAAGTTTCTGAACCTACAGATAGTATCAATAGACGACACTTTGATAGTAGCCAAAAAATAGTTTTAGAAAGAGCTAATAATTCTAATTATTGGGTTATACATGATGTTGGTATAGATTGCTGGTTACTACCAAAAAGTAAGCTAAGAATCGATCAATTTAGATACGAAACAACTAAAGCATTATTTGAATGTCGTGGTTATCAGCCAGAATATTCTACTTTTAAGCTTGTAAAGCCTGCTAAAGTTGTTCCTCTTTCTAGTGATGAACAAACATGGCAACTTGAAGAACCAGGTATACTTGAGTTTTCTGTAGAAGCTTAGAACCGTTAACTATATAGGCAAGAAAATCTACGAAACAAATAATCGTTTTACCATGTCATTTAAGGAACAAGAATTAGTTAAAATTTACAATGAATCTCCAAGTTCTCTAGTTAGTAAAGTTTTGAAAGTTGCGGTTAAGCAAGAAAGTATTACAGCAAATAACAATGATTCAATTATATTAGCGAGTATCGGTAATGGCAATTATTGGATTATTTATGATGTGGATATCAACTACTGGCTGCTACCAAAAGCTAAATTAAGAATAGATCAATACAGGTATGAAACAGTCAAGTTATTGTTTGATTGTAATGATTATGAACCAGAGTATCATAGCTTTGAACTAGCTAAACCTGCTCAGGTGTCAATACTTGCTAATAACTCCGAATGGAAACTAGAGAAAAGGGGAGTATTGAAGTTTATTAACCCTTTGACTCAAGAGATTCAAAACAAAGACGGTGGGGATAAATTAACCATTAGCTGCGAAGAATATTTAACTAATCCACCCCCGCAACCTTTATATGGGGAGTTATTAGATATTTATAACAATAACCCAAAGCTTCTAGAAAAGAATGCTATTAAGGTATTAGAAACAGCGAATAGTATTAATAGAAAACGTGCACGAGTTAGTCAAAGAATAGTTTTAGAAAAAGCAACTAAATCTAATTATTGGGTTATGTACGATCATACGGATAAAAATTGCTGGTTATTTTTCAAAAATAACATGAGAATTAGCGAGTACAGATATCAAGATATTCAAGCTTTGTTTGAGTGTTACGATTATCAGACAGATTACTCAAGCTTCAAGCTCGTAAAACCTGCTAAATTAATTTCTTTAGCTACAGAGGAGCAAAAATGGATAGTTGAAGAACTAGGTATAATTAAATTTATTTAATAAAAACTTTTATAACTATGACCTGGTTTAGCTGGTTACTACTAATATTATGTATAGGATTATATTTACGAGTTGTTAAGCTTTCTCGAAAAAATAGAAAGATCAGGGAAGTTGAGTATCTGCTAGAAAATCAACGTCATACTATTCTTGACTTATATTCTCAGTTGCAAAAACAACATGATTTAGTTGAAGACTTAACTTATCATTTGAATCAAAAAGGTACTGGTAAAAAGAAGTATTCACAGCGTAAACTACCAGAAATAAATCAAGGTAGTTTTGATGAAGTTGGTAGTATTAGTACGGTGGTTTTGCAAGAGAAAGAAATAATTAAAATTTATAATAGCGAACCAAGTTCATTATTGAGTAGTGCGGTGAAAGTTTCTGTTAAACCTGAAAGTATAATAAGCATAAATAAAAATGAGCCAATTATACTTGCAAATATTGGGAATGGCAATTATTGTTTAATTCCTGATACAGATATAAACTACTGGTTGCTACCAAAAGCTAATTTGAAAATAGATCAATATAGATACGAAACAGTTAAATTATTATTTGAATGCGATGAATACGAATTAGAGTTTGACAATTATCGTTTAGATAAGCCTGCTAAAGTATCTCTGCTACCCAATGAACGAGAATGGAAACTTGAGGAGCGTGGGGTATTGAGGTTTGTAAACTCTTTATATGAGGAGCTTGTCGATCTCTATAATAATAATATAAATGTATTAAGTGCCTATATTGTTGCTAAAGTTTCTCCGTCTATTAATGACAAACAAGTTATCTTAAAAAAAACAGTTAGTTATGATTACTTGATTGTCGATGGCGAAGATAATGATTATTGGTTAGTACCAAGAGAAGATATAAAAATTCATTTTTCAAAATATCAAGAACTTCAAAATCTATTTGATTGTGGCAGTTATAACGAAAACTATTCAAGTTTTATACTCGCAAAACCTGCCAAAGTATCAGCTATTTTAGAACAAATACACTGGCAGTTGGAAGAACGAGGGAAAATTGTATTTATATAAGAGATCCCCCCCAACCCACGTCAACAAAGCGGGAAGCATAGCTACACCGCTTTTTGACTCCCCTTGGAAAAGGGGGGAGAATATTTAAAACTTCTTTGATAAATTAAAACTCTTTCGAGAATGGGGAGGAGATAGGAATCTTTAGTATTGGCTACCATCAGAGAAACTTTTAAATCTTTGTACACTGCTACTTAAGTTTTATGGCTGTCGATTTGTTGGCGTAAGTCGTTTGTAGTAGCTAGTAAATCTGTTTGAGAGGTTGCAGTTTGTTCTTTTGATGCCATCCACTTTAATTTGACACTGGAAGTTGCAGCTTCTTCTTCTCCTATAATTAAACACGCGATCGCACCACTACGATCTGCCCTGGCAAATTGTTTTTTAAACCCGCTTCCACTCAAATCTAATTCCACGCTAAACCCTGACTGACGCAGCTTTTGAGCGATTTTAAGTGCTTGAGATTCCGCCTCATCGCCTTTAGAAACTACATAAAAATCTATTACTGGTGCTGGCAATGGTTGCAGTTGTTGCAGCAATATAGTTAAACGTTCTAAACCAATCGCCCAACCTACTGCGGGAGTTTCAACGCCTCCTAGCTGTCTTACTAATCCATCATACCGACCGCCGCCACAAACTGTTGCTTGCGCCCCTAAATCGTCGGAGATGATTTCAAAAGCGGTGTGTGTATAGTAATCTAAACCTCTTACCAAGCGCGGATTTACTTTGTAAGCAATATCTAAACTTGTCAATAACTGCTGTACTTGCTCAAAGTGTTGCTGAGAATACGCACCCAAATATTTTAAAATACTCGGCGCTGCTTGAGCAATTTCTTGAGTACGCTTGTCTTTGCTATCGAGAATGCGTAAAGGATTGCGAGTTAAACGCTCCTTTGAATCTGCGTCTAATTCATCTTTGTAGGGAGTGAAATAGTCAACTAAAGCTTGGCGATAGTGCTGTCTATCTTCAACATTACCTACAGAATTAATATCTAAGTGGAGATTTTTTAAACCCAAAGTCTGTAAAATGTCGGTAGCGATCGCAATTACTTCGACATCGGCTCTAGGGTCTGCACTACCTAACACTTCTAACCCTAACTGGTGAAACTGTCTTTGTCTTCCAGCTTGGGGACGTTCGTAGCGAAACATCGCCCCAGTATACCATAGGCGCTGTACTCCTCCTTGAGCGTGGAGGCTATTTTGAATATAAGCGCGGACTACTCCGGCTGTACCTTCGGGGCGTAAAGTAATGGAATAATCATCGCCTCGGCTATTAAAAGAGTACATCTCTTTGCCAACAACATCTGTCGCTTCGCCAATTGAGCGTTTAAATAACTCTGTCTGTTCAAAAATGGGGGTGCGAATTTCTTGATAATTGGCTCTATTGAGGATATTTCGGGCGCATTCTTCTATTTTTTGCCAGTATTCTATCTCTCCGGGCAATATATCCCGTGTACCTCTTAATGCTTGTATTGCGTCCATAATATTTTATTCTTTGTTCCTGGTACGATTTTTAGCATCAAGAAACTTTAGTTGTTGGTAAAGTGTAGCAATTCTCGGTAACTGCATACCTGCACATTGCACCATCTTTAAAGGGTTGCCAAAAATTGCTTCTACTTCCAAAACTCGCTTTTCGTCGTAGTCAATTTTCATGCTAGTGCGGTAGGGCTTCATTTTAGCAGTATGGTCGAGCATTTCGTCAATAAAACTTTCAGGAATAATGCGATCGCACATTTTCGCTCCCGCAACCACTTCGTCCATCAATTCTCTAACTAAAATCAATGTATTAGCATCTGCCATTAGCGCGCTCGTTGTCGCATCTAGAATTACCGAAAGCCCGTTGTAAGGAATATTCCAAACTAACTTTTGCCACCTAGCTAGTAACAAATCTTCGCTTAGTTTAATCGGAATCCCCGCCTTTTCAAAGTCAGCACCAATATTCCGCATTCGGTCGGAAACACCACCAGGTTGATAATTAGAGTTATATTCGCCTAGCTTAATTTCCTTGTAGTCTAAATGACGAATATGTCCTGCGCCTACCTTATTAGAACAAAGAAAGCACAACCCACCCATTACCCTAGAATTACCAACAATTTGAGCAACTTCTTTCTCAATGCCTAGTCCGTTTTGTAAAACTAATACTACCCCGTCATCTTTAACTACTGGGGGCAAAAGTTGAGGTAATAAATGATTTTGCGTTGTTTTTAAAGCAACAACTACCACATCGCATTTAGGCATGGTGGCGGCGCTGTTGTAGGTATGAACGCGGGGCAAATTAAAGTTATCACCGGGGGACTCAATAACTAACCCATACTCCTTAACGCGATCGTAGTCGGTATGTAACAAGAAATGGACTTCTTTACCTGCGCGTTGCAGACAAGCGCCGTAGTAGCCACCCAACGCCCCCGTCCCTAAGATGGCATAAGTTAACCGATTATTGTAAAGGTTTGACATCGTGAAAGTGGCTGTAGTCAATATAGCGATCGCCATTAGGCTTCCACACCAAGATATCAACAAAACGCATATTCCAGAGAATGTCTCGGCTGGCAAAAGTATGATGAGCGTAAATACTTTGTCCTACAGTTTCATCTAATCCTGTCAGGGTAACTAAAATAGTCGTTTCATCCTCCATCAGTGACTTTGGGGTAACTCCATATAGAGGGCTGCGATCGTCTATAGGGTGTAAGGCAGTCCAGGAGAGGGAAAAACTAGGGTTTTGACTACGAAGCAGCTTTAGATCGTAAATGCGGCGGATAAAATCCCCTTCGGCGGTTATTTCATCTCTAGCTAAACTGACACGCAGAGATGCTTCTAAAATCAAGTTGCGACGCTGATTAGCGGTGCGAAACATTAAAGTTGGTACGCCTTCAAAAGGTGCAATTACCGCCACCTGACTAAAAATTACTCTAGCATTGGGCCTTGCAAATCGCGCAAACATCAAACCTGTTGCCATAGTCACGCCAAACAAACCTACCAATGATTCCGCCGTAACTAACAAATGAGCGTAAGTTGTTTTGGGATACATTGCACCGTAACCAATCGATGCCATAGTTTGAACACTGAAAAAAAAGGCATCGGCGAAGTTTCCTGGACGCGCATTTTCAATTCCATCGCCTCCGGCCAAATAAGCTAAAGCAAATAGAGCATTAGCAAGAAGATAACCGACGCAAATTAATGTTAGAAAACCTGCCCAAGGAATCGTCAGTAGTAAATGGTATGGATCGTTCCAGTAGTTGTACCATTCGCCTAACCCTTCTATATTCAACCGTCCATTCTGCTTGACAAAATGCACAATATTGGCAGAAGATCGACGCTTTTTTTTCATAAAAGTATTTGGTGCTTAAGGTCGTCGGTTTTTGCTTCTGCGTCTTGAGCGACTAGACTGGGTAAAGCGCCTAACTAAATTCTGCAAAAAGTTAGGGGATGCAGGCTTACTTTTAGCAGGGCGACTTGCAGCGTTTGGTTTCATACCTTGATTGGCGCGATCGCTTCCAGCTATCGGTATAGCATTTTTATCGGGGACAATTTGCGAACCATATCTGCGAGCATAAACTTGCGTAAATTCTGCTCCGAAAAACAAAATCTGCGCCGCATAGTATACCCAAGCTAGGATAATTACCAGCGAACCCGCCGCGCCGTAAGTCGAACCAAAGCTACTATTACCTAAATACAAACCTAAGCCGTACCTACCGATAGAAAATAGCAGAGAAGTCATCGCCGCGCCAATTAAAACATCGCTCCAAGCAATTTTGACATCGGGCAAAAATTTGTAGATTAGTCCAAATAGTACCGTTGTAACGATAAAACCTAAAACGAAATTAGCAACCTGTAATAGCGAAGAAATTATCGGAAACAAATTGCCTAAATAAGCTACAACTCCTGACAAACCCGCACTAAGTAAGAGAGAAACCAAGAGTAAAAAACCAATTCCTAGCACCATCGAGAAGGATAAAAAACGAGCGCGGATAAAACCCCCAGCGCCCGCTTTTGGATCGGGTTGAACTTCCCAAATAGTATTGAGCGCGTCTTGCAGTTGTGCAAATACCCCCGACGCACCAAATAGCAGCACCACAACACTAATAGCGGAGGCTAAACCGCCGCCTTCAGAGGGTTTAGCGGCGCTTTCAATCGCTGTTTGGATAAATTCAGCGCCATCTTTGCCAACTAAGCCTTGAATTTGCCCAACAATTTCGCCTCTAGCGGCTTCTTCGCCAAATATTGCCCCTGCAATGGCGATCGCAATAATTAGTAGCGGGGACAGCGAAAAAACTGTGTAATAAGCTAAGGCGGCGGCTAACCTTGAAGCTTTATCTTTATTCCATTCGTCAACGGTTTCCTTCAGCAGAGTAAATACTGTTTTAAATTTCACTCCTAATTCTCCTTAATCTAAGACACATCCTTAGATAGTAGACTGAGCTTCTGTATTTCTGTAATGCCCATTTAGCAAGAAATATAGCAAGTTTAAATTTGCAAGAGTTAGCAAAAAACGCAATTGCTTCAAACACTACGGAAATGCCAGCAAGAATTTAAGATACTACCTATATTTGGAGCAACAAGCATGAGCAATATTCAGAGCGATCGCGTTGACAAGCAAAATAAAACTCCCGGTTCAAGTCCCCCAGAACCTTACACAGATTGGCTCAAAGTCATCGCCCGTTATTTTCAGTTTGACTATTACAAAACCAACTTTAAAACCGAAATCCTCGCCGGGATAACTACTTTCATGACTATGGGCTACATCCTAGTTGTGAACCCGATTATTTTGTCAAACGCTATTTTTCTCAACCAGCAAGGGGACTTATTTTCGCAATTAGCCGTAGCCACTGCGATCGCCTCTGCCGTTGGAACGCTCTGTATGGGCATATTTGCCAACTATCCCTTTGGTTTAGCCCCTGGGATGGGAACCAACGCATTCTTTGCTTTTTCCGTAGTTATCGGGCTAAAAATTGACTGGCGATTAGCTTTATCTTGCGTATTCGTCCAAGGGCTAATATTTATTGCTTTAACTTTTACCGATGTTCGCCGCTTACTCATTCAAACTATTCCCAACACAATCAAACATTCTACGGCGGCGGGAATTGGCTTATTTATTGCCTATATTGGATTATCGGGAGATCCAGCAACCGGAGGCGCGGGGTTAATTGTTGCCAACGAAGCTACTAAAACCGCTTTTGGCAGTTTGAGTCAACCAGCTACTTTAATGGCTGTGGCGGGGCTAGTAATTACCTCTGCGTTTGTAGTGCGGCGCGTTAGAGGAGCATTATTATTAGGGATTTTTGCCACCGCCGTACTTGCTTGGATTTTGGGTGTTGCAACTCCACCTCAAGGGATTTTTGCTTTACCTCAATTGCCCAAAGACTTGTTTGGACAAGCAATTACCGGATTATCAGGGCTGAACGCTAGTAATATTATTGATTGGCTGGCAGTGTTATTTGTATTTTTGTTTGTAGATATTTTTGACGCGGTAGGGACGCTAACCGGGGTAGGAATGCGTGCGGGTTATATTGGCGAAGATGGAGAATTACCCCGCGCTAATCAAGCTTTAATGGCAGATGCGATCGCAACTACTGTTGGGCCATTATTTGGCACTTCTAGCGTCACGGCTTATGTAGAATCTATTTCTGGCGTACTTGAAGGCGGACGGACTGGGTTTACAGCCGTTATTGTGGGACTATTATTTCTACTTTCTTTATTTTTTATCCCGCTTTTTCAAGCTATCCCAGCTTTTGCAACTACGCCGACATTAGTAATTGTGGGTGCAATGATGCTTTCGCAAGTTAAAGAAATTCGCTGGGACGATTTATCAGAAGCTATTCCGGCATTTTTAACTATGTTTATGATTCCGCTTACTTATTCCATCGCCGAAGGATTAGCGATCGGTTTTATTTCCTACCCACTGGTTAAAGCTTTTCAAGGTAAAGGTCAAGAAGTATCATTAGGTACTTGGGTTATTGCCGGAGTTTTTGTTGCTAGGTTTATATTTATGACCTTGCGTTTTCAATAATTACTTTATAGAAAAGTTAAACCTCGATTTTACGAAGATCGCCTTCTATGAATAAAATTCAGTACAAGATCCCTTAATCTTCTGGCTTTGTCGTGAAGGTGTTTATTTTTAGCTTTTGCAACCAAGGCAGATAACAGTTAATCTGACCAGCATCCGTAATTCTACGAATTAAAGCATCATAGGTCTTGATCTGAAGATTGGAATTGTTTTTATTATGTCGTGCTTTCAATTTTCGCTTTTCCTCATTAGCCTTAAACTCTTTTTCTCTCCCAATAAGTAAAATTCCTTTCGGTTCTGTAAATGTTGTTATTTCTAAGGCATCTCTAATTGCTGCTTGATGGGTAGTGCAATAATCAATGTATCTAGTAAGTTGATTTACACCTCTATTAGCTGCATCACTAAATCTAAAATCTCCATTTTTATCCTCGATCCAAATATCCTCATTCGCACCTTTCAGTTCTAAAACCCACCATGTAATTCCATCGGAGTTGTCTCCTGCAAATAAATAATCAGGCTGTAATCCCTTGATTTGCGAACTAATACGAGAACGAACAAGTTTTTGTGGCAAAATCCAAGCACCGTGATGACCAGTGGAAAAGAAAACGGAAACGAATGCTAGTATCGAACGGTGTTTTCTTAAGAAGACATCGATTGCTGTTTCATCAGCACCCCGCATTACAAGAGACAAAAATTCTTCTAGTTGCTCTGGTGTAATGTCATACGGATTTACTTTAAACTCGTGCGGTGGATACATATTTATACCGAAAATGTAAGAACCTTAATTTAAATTTTTACACTAAAACATAATATAGAAGTCTACCTAAACTACAAATTAAAGTGTTATTTTTTATAAGCTTTTTGATTGTTAAGGTGTGGTAGCTATAACTGAGTTGCCCAATAGTGCAATCGCTCAATTGCAAACTTTGTTGGCATCAGTAGAATAGTTTAGCTGAGACTGAAGAAGGGAATTTTCATGAATAATCGTGATAGTGTGATCGCACTTTTAAATATCTCGCTCTCTACCGATAGAATTCACTCGTCTGTAAATCATAAAAAAGGTCAGAGAATCTCGCAAAGCGCAGAGACAATTTAAACAACTGCTGGAAATTGCCACAATAGGAATAGCACAAGCGATCGCAACAGCCTGGATAAACCAGCAACTTGAAACTTTGGATATTAACCTAACCACTATTATTGAAACAATTTTGGGGTAGCAATGAAAGCACTTAAAGTTATGGCAACAGTCGATGAGCAAGGACAACTAACCTTAGATCGTCCCCTCACAACAGATAAAAATAGCCGTGTAGAGGTTATTGTTTTAATCCCCGAAGCAGCAGACCTAGACGATAAATCCCAAGCAGAAATTTTGGTAGATTTCCGGCAAGCTTGGCACGAAGCTATGAGCGGACAAACTATCCCTGTTGCTCAACTGTGGGAAGGAATTGAGGATGCCTGAGCAGCCTTTAATTCGAGTTGAAGCTTCGCTAACATTCAACCGAAACTTGCGTACTCTTGCCAAGAAATATCGTAATATTCGCAATGACATACAGCCCATCATTGAACAGCTTGAGCAGGGAGAGTTGCTAGGAGATCGAACATCAGGAGTTGATTATACAGTTTTCAAGCTGAGAATCCGAAATAGCAACATTCAAAAAGGTAAAAGTGGTGGCTATCGTCTGATTTACTACCTCAAAACAGAAATAGGGATCGTTTTGCTGACTATTTACGCAAAATCCGAACAAGTCGATATTGCAGCCGATGATATTCGGAGCATCATTGCAGAATATGAACAAAGTGCAGTCGAAGAATAAACAGGAAGGATGTTGTTCAGGTTTAAAAAACTAATTAGGTCGCTCGTAAGCTAGGTTTCCTAAGATGTAAGTAGCATAAATAGAGCGATCGCTTCCCAGCACCATTGAAGCAAATACTTTTTCTGCTAATTCCTCTAACGATGCGGCGGTTGCGTCCCCGTTACGAAAAGCTAAGAGCTTCGTGCATCTTGGATCTATCACAATAAAATCGGCTTCTTTACCTGTTTCAAAGTTGCCAATTTTATCTTCTAACATTAAGGCTCTTGCACCCCCCAAAGTAGCTAAAAATAAAGCCTGAAAAGGATATAGTTTTTGCTTTCGCAGTTGTGCAACTTTGTAAGCTTCGCCAGTTGTTTGCAGCAAAGAAAAACTCGTACCCGCTCCTACATCTGTACCTAAACCTACTTTAACTGGATGCTCTTTAGATTTGGCTTTTTCTAGCTTAAATAATCCGCTACCCAAAAATAAATTAGAAGTTGGGCAAAATGCGATCGCACTTTCCGTTTCAGACAATCGAGCAAATTCCGCATCGGTTAAATGAACGCCATGAGCAAAAATAGAGCGATTTCTAACTAACCCTGCGCGATCGTATACGTCCAAATAACCCTCATTTTCGGGGAAAAGCTGCTTAACTAAAGCAATTTCGTCTACATTCTCCGATAGGTGCGTATGCAAATAAACATCGGGAAATTCATCTAACAGTTGACTTGCTACTCTTAATTGTTCAACGCTAGAAGTTACAGCAAAACGAGGAGTTACAGCGTAGAGTAAACGCCCGTTTTTGTGCCATTTTTCAATTAATTGCTTGCTTTGGTGGTAAGAACTTTCAGGCGTATCGACTAGATAATCTGGAGCATTTCTGTCCATCATTACTTTACCAGAAATCGCGCGCAGATTGCGACGGCTTGCTTCAGTAAAAAAAGCCTCCACAGATTCGGGATAAACCGCCGCAAATACTAACGCTGTAGTTGTACCGTTTTTGAGTAGTTCATCAAGGAAAATTGCCGCAACTTTTTGAGCATAGGCAAATTCTTGAAACTTTCTTTCGGTAGGAAATATGTACTTATGCAGCCATTCCAGCAATTGTTCGCCGTAGGATGCGATCGCTTCTGTCTGCGGGAAATGAACATGAGTGTCGATAAATCCTGGCATTATCAGCATTCCAGGATAGGAAGTAATTTCAATTCCTACATATTTAGCGTGTAAGCTCTCATAATCGCCTAGTTCTTTGACTAAACCATTTTCGATAACTAATAAACCATCCGCAACATAACGAACGCTCTCTAGTTCGCTGACATAAAATGGATCGTCTATAAAGTCTAAAAAGGAGCAACGAAAAGCTTTTAGCTGGGCTGGCATGGATTTAAAATTAGTTAAAGGTTAAGGGCAATGGTTTAACCATTTTGCCCTTAACCTTAAAAATCGCCTTTAGTTTAATTGTCCAAGCAAAACTTTACTTATAAAGTTCCGTTGACAAGCGCAAAGCCAAAACGCCAGGAATTAATGCAACAAGTAGCGCTGCATAGATTTGAATGTCGGATAAAGAAGACATGGTTTAAACCCTCGTATATGAACGGATTTCACTTTTATAGATCGTTCCCTACTTTCGGCTACATTTCCTACGTAGAGGAATATTTTGTAACAAGTTGAAACACTAGATGAATTTTTACTTGGGTATAGACTTCGGAACGTCGGGCGCGAGAGCCGTTGTTATTGATGAAAACAGTATTATTAGGGCAGAAGTTGAACAACTTTTTGAGCTAGTAGCGCCGGAATATTGGGCGGCTATGTGGCAAAAAGCTTTATTTAACCTAATTGCACGGCTACCTAGAGAGTTACGCGCCGAAATTAAGGCGATCGCCATTAATGGCACTTCTTCCACTGTAATGCTCTGCGATGAATTCGGAAACGTTCTAAATACACCTTTGTTGTACAACGATGGGCGAGGAGTGGAGGTATTGAAAAGCTTGGAGGCGATCGCACCTGCTAACAATATTGTCCTCAGCGCCACTTCTAGCCTCGCTAAACTGCTATGGATGAACGCACAACCCTTTTTCAACCAAGGGCGATATTTACTTCATCAAGCTGATTATTTGGCTTATTTATTGCACGGCAAATTAGGAATTAGCGACTATCACAACGCTTTAAAGCTGGGTTACGACGTAGAAAAGTTAACCTATCCAGCTTGGTTAACGAATTTAGCTGTAATGCCGTTATTGCCTCAAGTTTTAGCGCCTGGTACGCCCATAGGAGAAGTTACGCCAGCCATTAATCAAACTTTGGGGTTGCGGAACGATTGCCTAGTTTGTGCGGGTACAACCGATAGTATTGCGGCATTTTTGGCTAGTGGCGCTAAAAAGCCTGGGGAAGCGGTAACTTCTTTAGGCTCTACGCTGGTACTTAAACTATTAAGCCGCACTCGTGTAGAAAATGCGGATTTGGGAATTTATAGCCATCGTTTGGAGGATTTGTGGCTAACGGGCGGCGCTTCTAATACAGGTGGTGCGGTGTTAAGGCATTTTTTCAGTGAGGCAGAGTTAGCAAGCCTCAGTAGCCAAATAGAGGCACATACAAGTAACCTTGATTATTATCCATTATTGAAAATGGGCGATCGCTTTCCCATTAACGATCCTTTACTCCCACCACGCCTAGAACCGCGCCCAGATAGCGATGTAGAGTTTTTACATGGTTTGCTAGAAAGTATTGCTCGAATTGAATCGCGGGGTTACGAACTATTGCAGCAATTAGGCGCAGATAAATTAACTTGCGTTTATACGGCAGGTGGTGGTGCAAAAAATAGTATTTGGACAAAAATACGCGGATTTTATCTGCAAGTTCCAATGCTTCCTCCCATTCATACCGCCGCCGCTTACGGTACGGCATTGTTAGCAATGCAAGCAATTAAAACTCGATAAACTCAAGGTAGTTTGTACTGGCTGTAGGTATTATGACTACTCTACTAATTCAAAACGAAAGCACCTCGCTAACCGTTATTCTTCCTTACAGCGAATCGATGACGACAAAACAGTTTTATCAATTTTGTCAATTGAATCGAGATTTACGCATTGAGCGTACCGCCAATGGAGAAGTAGTCGTTATGCCGCCAGCCTTTTCAGATACAGGGAATCGCAATGGTAAAATAGCTCAACAACTGGGAAATTGGGCGGATAGAGATGCTACAGGCGAGACTTTCGACTCCAGTACAGGCTTTACCTTACCCAATGGTGCAATCCGCTCCCCCGATGTCTCTTGGATTAAGCTTGAACGCTGGAATGCTTTAACAGAAAAGCAAAAAGCCTCCTTTGCCCCAATTTGTCCAGATTTTGTAATTGAATTGCGTTCTAACAGCGATACTTTAAAAAACTTACAAGCCAAAATGCAGGAATATATCGCAAATGGTGCATTATTGGGTTGGTTAATCGATCGCCAAAACCGTAAAGTTTATATTTATCGTCCTAACCAAGAAGCAGAAATTTTAGACCATCCTGAATCTGTAAGCGGCGATCGCATTTTACTGGGATTCATGCTCCAAATGGCGAAAATCTGGTAACTAATCTACTTTTTCTAATTGAGCAATTCTCGGATCGATGATCTTTTTTTGATTGAGACTAGGAAAAGCGATCGCTAATGATATCTTGTTCCCAGAACCTAAAATGTGGGTAATTTCGCCAATTCCAAAACTTCGGTGTAAAATGCGATCGCCTACTTGCCAACTTTGATTAGTAGAAACTGTAGTACGCGCACTCGCTGGGGGTTTAGTTGCAACCCGCGTTTGCTGTCTTGCGGCTAACAATTCTTCTGGTAACTCTGCTAAAAACTGCGATGGAATGGCGCTTTCACGATTACCATACAAACGACGTTCGCGAGCGTGAGAAATGTACAATCTTTCCTCAGCGCGAGTTATACCAACGTAACATAAACGCCGTTCTTCTTCCAAAGATGCCGGATCGTTTAACGAACGAAAATTAGGAAATAAACCTTGCTCTAATCCTACTAAAAATACTACCGGAAATTCTAAACCTTTCGAGGCGTGTAAGGTTAGTAAAGAAACGGCGGTTTGCCCTTCTTTTAAGTTATCCAAATCCGAAGTTAAAGCTGTACTTGCTAGAAAAGAGCCAAGGTTTGGTTCTTCGGTTTCTTCTTCAAATTGCAGTACGGCGTTATAAAGTTCTTGGACGTTTTGCAAGCGTTCTAAACTTTCATCTGTACCTTGATTTTGTAAGTCTTTGACATAACCTGATTCTTCTAAAACGCCTTGCACAATCTCCGATGGTGTTGCTGTATCTACTTGTTGTTGCCAAGTGCTAATTATCCGCGCAAAATTATTAACACCTTTAGCAGAACGTCCGGCTAAAGTATTTACAGAGGTTTCATCGCTCAATATTTCCCATAATGGTAAACCTAATTCTTGGGAAGCTTTGACAAGATTATCTATAGTTGCTTTACCAATTCCGCGTCGGGGTGTATTGATTACACGCAATAAACTTACTGTATCTGCTGGATTTGCGATCGCTCTCAAGTATCCTAAAATATCTTTAATCTCTTTGCGATCGTAAAACTTTAAACCACCAACAATTGTATAAGGAATTCCCCGCCTTACTAACAACTCTTCAAAAGGGCGAGATTGCGCGTTAGTACGATACAAAATAGCAAAACTACCCCAGTGCAAATCCGAGTTTTTACTTTCTAAATTCCGAACTTGATTGACTACAAAATCGGCTTCAACAGTTTCATCTTCTGCTCTATAAATGTAAATTTGTTCTCCAGATCCCCTAGTCGGTTTAAGAACTTTATCAATCCGTTGGGTATTATTTGAAATTAGCTCGTTAGCCGCTTCTAAAATGTTGTCTGTAGAACGATAATTTTCTTCTAACTTAACCATTGTGCGCGTATCGTCATCGGGCAAACCATCGCCAAAATTGTTTTGAAACTCTAGCAAAATTGTAAAGTCTGCCATGCGGAAACTATATATAGATTGATCGGCATCGCCAACTACAAATACCGAGCGGTTTTGCCAATTCCATTCACTTTTAGTCATTTCTCCATTAGTGACTAAAAGCCGAATCAGATCGTATTGAATCCTATTTGTATCTTGATATTCATCTACTAAAATATGCTTAAACTTTCTATGCCAATAATCTAATACTTGCTCGTTTTGTTCAAATAATTTAACTGGAATTAAAATTAAGTCGTCAAAATCTAAAGCATTATTTTCAGCTAGTTTATCTTGATAGTGGCTATAAACTTCCGCAATTACCCGCCCACGATAATTTGGCTGATCTTGTTCAAAATCATGCGGTGTAATTCCTTGGTTTTTGGCATTACTAATAGCATAACGAACCGAACGCGGCTCAAACTTTTTATCGTCTAAGTTTAGCTTTCTAACAACAATTTCTTTAACCAATCCTTGAGCGTCAGATTCATCAAAGATAGAGAAATTACGATTCCATTTACGCCCTTTTTCATCTTGGTACTTTTCAATGTCGTAACGCAAAATGCGAGACAAAAGGCTGTGAAACGTTCCCACCCAAAGGTTTTTGATGTATTCTTTGTAAACGTGCGATCGCAATTGAACTTGTTGAACTGGTGGCAACTGCTCTAAAGGCTTACCATAATTAGTAATAGCTAGTTGTTCGGCAAATAACTTTTGAATTCGATCTTTCATTTCCCGTGCAGCTTTGTTAGTAAAAGTAACTGCTAAGATATTTTCGGGATCTACTCGATGCTTTAAAATTAAGTTAGAAATACGATAAGTAAGCGCTCTAGTTTTGCCAGAACCCGCCCCCGCAACTACCAATAAAGCACCACAATAATGCTCAACTGCTTGGCGTTGGCTGGGGTTAAGATGGCTGAGAAAATCGATAGTTGTCATAAGTAATATCTATAAAATAATTTAGTTTACAGGCTAAAAAGCCTGTAATAATTTTTAAGCTGGGTGAAAGTAAAAAGCTGCACCCAAAACTGCGTAAGTTGCCAGCAGTAATGTTCCTTCCAACCAATTAGAACGTCCATCTAAACTAATTAAGTTAGCAACAGTAACAGCAACAGCAACAGCAACTACTTCAAAAGGATTGAAATTTAGATCCATTGGTTGATCGATTACAACTCCAACTAAAACTAGAATAGGTGCAACTAAAAGCGCTACGAGTAAGCTAGATCCCATTGCAACTGATACAGATAAATCCATATTATTTTTTATAGCAACGCCTACCGCAGTGACGTATTCAGCAGCGCCGCCAACTAAAGGTAGAAGAATTACCCCAGTAAATAAGGGAGTTAAACCTAGTCCTTTTGTTGCTTCTTCCACAACACCTACAAAAATTTCTGATTCAAAAGCAACACCAACAGTAGCAACAACTAATACACCAATCCACAGTGCCAAGTTTGGCTTATGAGCAGGAGTTTCGACTACACCATCTGGCGATCCTTCTAATTCTACCAATCCCACTTCATAAAGGTAACTGTGAGTTTTCAAAGAAAATAGCAGCGTCAAGGCATAAACAACCATTAATATGACTGCGACAGTAATTGATAGATTGCGAATTGCTATATCTTCAACTCCGTTTGATGTGTAGATTACCATTGTAGGCAAAACGATCGCCGTCACCGCCAGCGTCATCGAAGAACCATTTACCCGCGCCACAATTGGCTGAAATTCTTGCTCTTTGTAACGCAGTCCTCCCAGCAGCATAGACAGCCCCATCACGAGCAACAAGTTACTAATAATAGTTCCCGTAATACTTGCCTTAACAATGTCTACCAAGCCTGCTTTTAGGGCAACTAGAGCGATAATTAGCTCCGTTGCATTGCCAAATACGGCATTTAACAGCGCCCCAATAGAAGAACCCGCAACAACTGCAATTTCTTCTGTTGCCGTACTTAACCATATCGCCAAAGGTACGATCGCAATTCCCGAAGTGATAAATACTGTCAGCGTACCCCAGTGCAAATACTCGGCGGCTATGGAGATTGGGATAAAGACGAGTAAACCGATAGAAAGTGTTTTTTTGATGCTCATGAGCTTGTTTTGGCTCTAAACAGCGTACTTATCTATTTAACCGTGCGATCGCTTATTTCACACTACAACCTCACTTTATCGACGCTATTTTCTATTTTTCTAGTCAAGGCATATTATCCTTTTGCTGACTGACTACTGAAGGCTATTTTATGGCTCTTACCTGCCCCTAACT
>QQTW01000616.1_pt1 | contig 22753 bp, 24 predicted proteins | sample 1904831 | NCBI WGS metagenome assembly QQTW01 (sample SAMN09435610, study PRJNA476489) | Subsurface metagenome, whole genome shotgun sequencing project. | reverse complement strand
CCCGCCGACACGGGCCGGGTACGGCAGTTGGCAGCCTTGTGCTACGCCCTGCACGATGCCGAGCCCACGCGCGCGCTGCACGGCTACCTGTTTCAACAAGGCATCCACGGTGGAGTCGGCGCGGGCCGCGGCAAACACGGAAGCGCGTGCCACCCCGGCTCCGCCAAGGCAGTGTAAGAGCAAGCCAAGAAACAGCAAACGCTGTATCACGTGGAAGTACAAAAGGAGGCGTGCAAATATACGGGGTAATTGGCTGCTGCAGATTTAGTAAGCGCAGTTCAGGATAATGTGCAACCTATCCTGAATTAAACAACGCTGGGTAGCAATGGAGCCCCGCTACCACTCATTGAACTGACTTCGGGCGAAGGCCATCGTACCTATATTATGCAAAACCAACGCCGGTGAGAGTGAAGATTGGCGTTGCGCAAAAACTCGGCCAATGGCGGCAGTTTCAACAAAAGTGAGGTAATGGTGAGCACGCGCCCGTCGGTTAGGTGTAACTGGAGGTACTCGTAAGAGCTCCAAAACAGCCGCCGCGACCGGCAGTGCACGTAATCCACTCGCGCCACGTCGCGGCGCTCGAACACATGGGGCTGGCCGGCCTCGTACACTTCCAGCACGTTGCGCTTGGGCTCGAAAACTACGGCGGTGCTGTGGTTGCGCAAGTAATAATGCACGTGCAGGGCCAGCGCCGGCGCCGCAAAACTCAGCAGCACTGCCGATAGGGCCAGCAACAACACCAGCTCGTAAGTGGAAAGCGGCCCCGCAAGCAGCAACGAAACCACGAACGGCAACCCCACACTCAAACTCAGCAAGGGCCAGAACAGCAAGGCCATCTGCCGCGCTGCGCCTACGGTGTACGCCCGGCGCTTGCCGCCAAACAGCCCGGTAATCAGCCGCAGGCCCACCATCACCGCCACCACCACGGCTGCCAGCTCCAGCAGCGGCCGCAGTACCGCAAGGCTTTTCACGGGTTCAGCGCACTAGTATCCACGGCTCACCGGCTTGGTGCGCGCGCAGCAACCCCCACGGCTGCAAGGCCAAGCCATATTGCTCGAACACAGCGTGCACCGCGGCCCGGCCCGCCGGCTCCACGCACACCAGCAGCCCGCCCGACGTTTGCGGGTCGCAGAGCCAGGCGCGCTGTTCGTCGGTGATGGGGCCGATTTTGGAGCCGTAGGAATCCCAGTTGCGGCTCGTGCCGCCCGGAATGGCGTTCTGGATGCGGTAGGCCTCGGCCTGCGGGATGCGCGGCACCTGCTCGAACTGAATTTCGGCGGTGAGCTGGCTGCCTTCGCACACTTCAGTCAGGTGGCCGAGCAGGCCAAAGCCCGTTACGTCGGTCATGGCCCGCACGGCGGCGAGCCGGCCCAACTCCTGGCCTATTTTGTTGAGTTGCATCATTTGGTGCGGCGCTAGTTGCTCGTCTTCGGGCCGCAAGAGGCCGCGCTTCTGAGCCGTGGTGAGCATTCCCACGCCCAGCGGTTTGGTTAGATACAATTCACAACCCGCCGTGGCAGTGTCGTTGCGTTTGAGGTGCTGGATGTCGAGCAAGCCCGTGACGGCCAACCCAAAGATGGGCTCCGGCGAGTCGATGCTGTGGCCGCCGGCCAGCGGAATGCCAGCTTCGGCGCAAACGCTGCGGCTGCCTTCAATCACGCGGCGGGCCACTTCGGGCGCCAGCTTGTCGATGGGCCAGCCGAGTACGGCAATGGCCAGCACCGGCCGCCCGCCCATGGCGTACACGTCGGAAATGGCGTTGGCCGAAGCTATGCGCCCGAAGTCGTAGGCATCGTCGACGATGGGCATAAAGAAATCGGTGGTTGAAATCAGGGCCTGCCCGCCGCCAATGTCGTACACGGCCGCGTCGTCGCGCGAGTTGTTGCCGACGAGCAGCCGGTCGTGCTGGGGTTGTGGCAGGCTGGTGTGCAAGATTTGGTCGAGCACCTTGGGTGCAATTTTGCAGCCGCAGCCCGCGCCGTGGCTGTATTGCGTGAGGCGGATGGGGGCGGTGGTTTCGGGAGGCATCACGAGCAAAATAGAAAGCAGCGAAAAAACAGAATGACTACAATTCCCACGCGGCTCGCTGCAACACCACGCGGTACCCGTCGGGATCTTCAAATGTACTTCCCAGCTGGTCCCAATACGGATTGTAGGCCGGCACTGGCGCAAAGCCTGCAGCCTGCATTCGGTGCACGGCCGCTTGCCAGTCAAGTAGCTCGGGCAGGTAGAACACGAGCAAGTGGTCGGCGGTGGGTGCCCGGCCCACGAGGTGCCCCGGCTGATGCGTAAACTCCAGGTGGTAGATAGCCTGCGGATGCCCCAGCATCACGCCATCAAACCCGTTGTGGCTCACAAAAGACGCTAACTCCACCAGCCCTAAGCCGTCACGATAAAAGCGGAGCACGGCCGGCAGTTGGTCGGTGGGGCGGGCAACGCGTAGTTTAGGCACCATTGGTGAGGCTACGGTGAAGTGGGGACTCAGAACGTACGCGCCGCGGCTAACACTAATTCTGCATTCATCGCCGCGTCGCAGGTATCGGAAGCTACGCGCGTGACGGGACGGCCCTGGAGGCTGTGGGTGTAGGTTTTGTCGTAGTAATCGAGGACGAGGCTCACCATTTTTTCCAGGTCGTCGTCGGCCAGGGCGGCCAGGGCCTCTTTGGTGGCCAAGCCGCCAAGCCGCTTGCGGATGCGGAGAATGGCGGCGGCCAGCTGCCCGGCGTCTTGGGCACCGTATTCGGCGGCCAGCTTGCGCACGCGGGTCGCCCGCGGCACCTCCAACACCAGCAGCGGCGCGGCGCGCAACTGCGCAAACAGCGGCGGCAGTATGTGCACGCTTCCAATGGTGCGGCTCTCGTCTTCCAGCCATAAAGGCTTCTCCAAGGGGAGCTGACTGAGTGCCCAGGCTAGCTCGTTTTCAAACTGCTCTTGGGTGGGCTGCGCAGGCTGGCCAATGTTGCCGAAGGCCGAGCCTTTGTGGCATGCCAGCCCTTCCAAATCCAGCACCGGCTGATGAGTGGCCAGCACGCGCAGCACATCGGTTTTGCCGGAGCCCGTGAGGCCGCCGAGCACCAGCAGCGGCCGGGGCTCGGCTATCTGCGCCAGCGCCCAACGCCGGTAGTCTTTGTACCCTTTATCGAGCAGCTGCACTTCAAAGCCGGCCAACTCCAGCAGCCACTGTACCGCGCCGCTGCGCATTCCGCCGCGCCAGCAATGCAGCCGTACCGCCTTGCCAGGGGCCAGCTTCTGCGCGCGCCGCACCAGCTCACTCATTTTTGGGCCAAAGAAATCCAACCCCAGCAGCACCGCTTTTTCCTGGCTCACCTGCTTGTAGGTGGTGCCAATGCGCGCCCGTTCCTCGTCGGAAAATAACGGAAAACTCACCGCCCCCGGAATGTGGCCCTGGGCGTATTCCATCGGTGCCCGAGCATCCAGAATGGGCGCGTTGGTGAGGCCTTGCAGAAAGTCAGGGAGCGGAAGGCGAGACATGGCGCTAACCTAACAGGTCTTTTTCTGACCTGTTAGGTTTTCGTTGAAGTCATTGGAAGAATTATGAGCGGTTAGCTCCAGGCGGCGCGGCAGAAAACCTAACAGGTCAGAAAAAGACCTGTTAGGTTAGCGCCAATTGCCGTCGGTACAATTGAATCGTGTTTTCCAACCCTAAGTACAGCGCATCGCAAATCAGCGCGTGGCCGATGCTGACCTCAGCCAGACCAGGTAAATGCTGCTTTAAATAAGCCAAGTTGTCGAGGTCGAGGTCGTGGCCGGCGTTTAAGCCGAGACCGAGTTGCTGGGCTAGCTCAGCGGCGGCGCAGTAGGGGGCCAGGGCCGCTTCGCGGTTGCGCGGGTAGTGGCGGGCGTAGTCTTCGGTGTAAAGCTCAATTCGGTCGGTGCCAGTGGCCACGGCGGCCTTCACCATGTCGGGCTTGGGGTCGAGGAAAATGCTAACGCGGCAACCCAGCGTTTTCAGTTCCTGCACCACACCAATCAGGAAAACTTGGTGCTTTACGGTGTCCCAGCCGGCGTTGGAGGTGATGGCGTCGGGCGCATCGGGTACAAGCGTTACTTGCTCGGGCCGCACTTCGCGCACCAGGTCCAGAAAGTCGGCAGTGGGGTTGCCCTCCACGTTCAATTCGGTGGTCACCACGGCCTTGAGGTTGCGCACATCTTGGTAGCGGATGTGGCGCTCGTCGGGCCGCGGGTGCACCGTAATCCCCTGCGCGCCGAACCGCTCACAGTCGCGGGCAACTTGCAGCAGGTCGGGGCGGTTGTGGCCGCGCGCATTCCGCAGGGTGGCTATTTTATTTATGTTTACGCTAAGCTTGGTCATTTTCGGAGGCAAGAAAGGCCGATACGTGGTCGAAGATACGTAGCCCCGGTTGCCCGACGCTTTTCACTTTTTCCATGGTGCTTTCTCCCGTTGTCCGTTTGCGCCCAGCTGGGTGGTTTGCCGTGCTGGCGCTAGCGGCGGTGGGGGTGGAGTGGCTGGTTATTCAGCAGGCCGATTTTGAAACCCACGCGGCCCTGCCCGCGGCCGTTACGTTCGATTTGTTGGTGGGCCTGCCGCTGCTGTTCTATTGGCTGGTGGTGCGGCCCTACCGTCTGCCAAGGGCCCTCTTGCTTGGCGCTTTTGCTGGCGCCGTGGCCGTGGGCTACTGGCTGATTCCGGCTCCTCAGCAGCGTTACTTGGAGTGGGCACGCCACGGCTTAGTAGCGGCCGAAGCTTTAGCGGTTGGGCTGGCGGTTCTGAATCTGCGCCGTTTGCGGCGGGCTTTCCGTCAGGTTCGGCCGGTTGTGCCGGGTTACTTGGAGGCTTTGGCCGAAGCCTTCAAAACCGTGTTTGGGCGGCCATTGGGAGCAATGAGTAGTGAAGTTGGGATGCTATATTATGCGTTGCTGAGCTGGGGCGCCCCAATTGAAGCGCGGCCTACCGACACAGTGTTCAGCAACTACCACGAGTCGGCTGTTACGGCGCTTCTGGTTACGCTGGGCTTGCTTTCCGTGGTGGAAATGGGCGCCGTGCACTTGCTGCTGATGCAGTGGCAGCCTACTGCCGCCTGGGTTGTGTTGGGCCTGCATCTATACGGTCTGCTGGCGTTGCTAGCGCACATTCGGGCGGTGCGCTTGCGCCCCACGCTGCTCACCGCCCACGGCGACCTGCTGGTGCGCGTCGGTTTCTGGTGGAATGTGTTAGTGCCGCGAACAGCCATAGCCGAAATCCAAGCCCTCAACGACGCACCCGCCCGCGCCACCGGCGTACTCAACGTGGCCGCTTCCTTGCTGACGCCGCCCAACCTGTTGCTGGTGCTTCAAGAGTCGTTGGTGGCGCAAGGTCCCTATGGGCGGCGGCGGCCGGTGCGACAATTGGCGCTATACCTCGACCAGCCGGCGGCGCTACGGGAAGCCCTGGACCACCAGCTGGCCGAGTTCCAAAGCGCCTTCCCTCCGCAAAATAAGCCGTAATCTTGCACTTCCTTACTCCCAATCCCATGGCCCTGAAAGACACCATCGACGCCGACATCAAAAAGGCCATGCTGGCCAAAGACAAAGTGCGCCTGACCACCCTGCGCAGCATCAAGTCACAGATTTTGCTGGCTGAAACCGCTGAAGGCCAGCACGGCACGGCCCTCACTGCCGACGCCGAAATGAAGCTGCTCACCAAAGCCGCCAAACAGCGCCGCGAAGCCGCCGAAACCTACCAAAAGCAATTTCGCTCCGACCTCGAAGAAGTGGAGCTGGCCGAGCTAACCATCATCGAAGAATACCTGCCCCAGCAGCTCACCGAAGCCGACCTCGTGGAGCGCATCGTCGGCATCATCCAGCGCGTGGGCGCCACCGGCCCGTCCGACCTAGGCAAAGTGATGGGCGTAGCGGCCCGCGAACTGGCCGGCCAAGCCGACGGCAAAGTAATTTCGCAAGTCGTCAGTAACCTGCTCAACAACACGAATGTATGATTGCAAGAAGTCAAAAGCTGGGAGCTAGGAGTTGAGAAGATGCTTTTCGACTTCTACTTCTAGTTTCCCTGACTCCTAGTTTCCCCGCTTATGTCCGCCTTCGACATTTTCTTGCTTATTCCGCTCGGCATTGGGGCGGTGAAGGGGTTCCAACGCGGGCTTGTGCTGGAGGTGGCGTCGTTGCTGGCGTTTGTGTTGGGCGCCGTCGGTGGGCTGGCGCTGCTTAGCGACGCTATTCCGTTGGTGCGAAACTATGTGGGAGAAGCTTTTGGGCTACTACCGTTGGTATCGTTTCTGCTTGTGTTTGTGGGCATTGTGTGGGGCGTGCATTTGCTGGGCTCATTCGTAAAAAAAGCCGTGCACCTTACCCCGCTCGGCGTGCTCGACAATGTGGGCGGCGGGGCGGCCGGCGTCCTCAAGTGGGTATTGGGCCTGAGTTTGTTGCTGCACGGCGTAGGCCTGGCTGGGCTGCAACTCATTTCGCCCACGCTCGTGCAAGACTCGCAGGTGCTACCGCTGGTGCGCCAAGCCACCCCCGTTGCCCTCGAAATCGTGGGTTTCGTGTTGCCCTTCGCCGGCACCCTCCTCGAAAAACTGCGGACCGTGTTTTAAACGAGTAACTGAGCAACTTACTAACTGAGTGGAAAGCCAACCGAAGTTTTCAGAATAAATCACTCAGTTACTCGGCCGCTCAGTTACTCCAAGCCATGCGCCTGCTGCTGCTCGATAACTTCGACTCGTTCACCTACAACCTGCTCGATTATTTTCGGCAGCTGGGGTGCCAGGTGGAGGTGGTGCGCAACGATGTGCCGCCCGAGCAACTGGAAGCGTGCGAGTTCGATGCGCTGGTGTTGTCACCGGGGCCCGGCACGCCGCGCACGGCCGGCAACTTAATGGATGTGTTGGCGGCATGGCACCGGCGCGTTCCCATATTGGGTGTGTGCCTGGGCCACCAAGCACTAGGTGAGCTTTTTGGCGCCACGCTCACTCGTGCCATCCGGCCCATGCACGGCAAGGTATCAGAAATAGAAGTCAACTCAGCCGATCCTTTGTTTCACGGGCTGCCCGCGCAACTGCCCGTCACGCGCTACCATTCGTTGGTAGTGAACAACCTGCCGCCCACGCTACGCCCGCTAGCCCACACCGCCGACGACAACCACGAAATCATGGCCCTGCGCCACATTGTCTGGCCGCTTTACGGTGTACAATTTCACCCAGAAGCCCTGCTGACGCCCCACGGCTTGGCCATACTGCGCAATTGGGTTCGGTATTGTATCATTGTAAACGAGGGCTGAGCGGCCACTACCGGCTCGGCACCCCGTGGAGAAGATGGAATTGCAAATTAAAACACACTCCGATTTTCAGTACGTAGACGAAGGCAGCGGCTCGGTGCTGTTGTTGTTGCATGGCTTGTTTGGAGCCCTTAGCAATTGGCAAGACGTGGTGACCGAGTTCCAAACCGACCACCGCGTCATCATTCCGCTGCTGCCTATCTATGAAATGCCCCTCACGCAAGCTGGCGTACCGGGCCTGGTGCGTTACGTCGAAGGGTTTGTAACGGCCATCGGCCTTGCCGAGCCCTGCACCGTACTGGGCAACTCGCTCGGCGGGCACGTCGGCCTAGAATTTGCTCTGCGCAACCCCGCCCGCGTTGGCCGCTTGGTACTTACGGGTAGCAGCGGTTTGTTTGAAGACACGATGGGCGGCTCGTTTCCGAAGCGCGGTAACTATGCCTACGTGCAGGAGCGGGTTGGCTACACATTCTACAACCCAGCCGTAGCTACCAAAGAACTGGTCGATGAAGTGTTCAACGTTACCAACTCCAACGCCAAATGCCTACGCATTATTAGCATTGCCCGCTCGGCACAGCGCCACAACTTAAGCAAGGAGCTGGGTCGCATCCGGGTGCCTACGCTCTTGGTGTGGGGCCTGAACGACACCATTACGCCCCCGCTCGTGGCCCACGAGTTCAACCGTCTCATTCGCAGCTCGGAGCTGCGCTTCCTCGACCATTGCGGCCACGCCCCCATGATGGAGCGCCCACGCGAGTTCAACGCGCTGCTGCGGCAATTTCTGCTGCGCTCCGAGCCAATAGTGGCGCTACGGTGAGGGGCCGCTGGGTGGCTGAAAACTTTTTGGGGTTTCACAGCTTTCTACCCTCCAAATTGCCTCTTGCTGCGTAGGTGCTTCGGCGGCCACGCAACGTTTCCGCCCGTTTCCGAATCCCTACTCTAGACACACTCCGCCGCCGCTCTATGCACTCTATCATCGCCGAAGACTTGCTCAACCAGATGATTCCGCCGCTCAAGGTGTCGGACACCGTCGGGAAAGCGGCCAAGTGGCTAGAGGAATTTCACGTAGGCCAGTTGCCCGTCCTCGATGACCGCCAGTACCGTGGCTTGGTCACTGACGCCGATTTGCTTGATTTCGAGGAAGCTGCCAAAATCAACCAGCTGCTCGGTAGCCTCAATCTAGGTTACGCCAAGGTGCACGTGCAGCGCGACCAGCATTTCTACAGCATCATGGAAGTGGCCATTCAAAACAAAATACAGCTCGTGCCCGTCCTCGACGACCAGCACGAGTATTTGGGCGTGGTAACCATAAGCGACACGCTAGCGGCGTTTGGCCAGCCCACCGTGGCTGCCGGACAAGGCGGCATTTTGGTGCTAAGCATGGAAGAACGCGACTATTCGCTCACCGCCATTAGCCGCTACGTCGAGGAGAATAATGCCAAAATCCTGAGCGCCCACGTGGCCCGAGACGAGCACGATGCGTACCGTATTCGCCTCACGCTCAAACTCAATACGCCCAACCTCGGCCGCATTGTAGCTACGCTAGAACGGTTTGGCTACATCATCACGGCGCAGTTCAGTGGGATTGGGGAGTTGGGCGAAAGTGAGCAGGAGCGCTACGACGCTCTGCTGAAATACCTAAGCCTATAAGCGGCGGCTGCGGTGAGCACAGGGTTGGTTTTGTTGCTGATAACTGCCTGGGCTTTTGCTGCCAGCACAATCCAAGCCCGCGCGGCGTCAGTACTCTCCTCCTCCGCTCCTTCACTTATTGCAGTTGCCCCCGATTCTTCGCAGCGTGGCGGACTCGACAGCTTACTGCAAGCTCAGTGCCCTGGTCACCGCACGGTGCGCATTGCCACCATTCTGTTTGTCGGCAACGACGTAACCAAAGAACGCACGTTGCGTGCTGAGTTAGATGTTCGCGAAGGTGACACGTTGAGTGCCAATACGCTAGCTCGCCGAACCGAGCTAAATCGCCGCCGGTTGTTCAACTTGCAACTGTTCCACCAAGTGCTTGCGCAAGTGGTGTGCCGCAACGGCGAGTTGACCATTTTGTTTAGCGTGCAAGAACGTTGGTACACGTTCCCAATACCTATTTTTTCGCTTGCGGAACGCAACGTCCGAGCCTGGGCTGACCGTTCCGACCGGTGGCGCCGCGTAGATTACGGCGTACACGTAGTGCGCAAAAACTTTCGGGGCCGTAACGAAGAACTGCTCGGCAACCTGCAGCTCGGCTTCAACCGCAAGTACGAGTTGTTCTACGAAGCCCCCGGTTACGGTCGGCGCCGACGCGTCGGTTTCGGTGCAGGCATCTCCTACTACCGCGCCCGCGCCCTCGATTACGCCACCGTGCAAGACCGCCTCGTCACCTTTCGGCCCGACGATGCTTTTCCCATCGAGCGGCTCTATGGTAGTCTCGGCGTGCGCTGGCGCCGTACCGTGCAGCGCCTCGCCGCCTTCGACGTCAGCTATCACCGTGAGCAGATTTCCGATTCAGTGAACCGCCTCAATCCTGCCTACTATCTTGGCCGGACCCGCCGCGAGTATTTCAATTTTGCTTTAACTGGTACTCTTAACCAGCGCAATACTTTTGCCTACCCACTCACCGGGCAATTTGCGCAAGTCGGCCTTGTGTATCGGCATTTTTTAACACCTGGCGCGCCCGCACAGCTCTTGCTGCGTGGCCGTTACAGCCGGTACCTGGCGTTGGGCGGCCCACTGTACTACAGTGGAGCCTTACAAGGTCAGCTGCGTTTCAGCCGCAGCCTCAGTTACGCCGACCGTCGCGCTTTAGGTTATGACGCCTTAGTGCGGGGCTACGACGCTTATGTCATTGATGGCCGCCACTGCGCGCTAATACAGCAGGGCGTCTCCTACAAACTTTTCGAGGCCAACCACGTGACAGTAGGCGTGCTCAACAACCCAAAAGTCAACCGCATTCCGCTGGTGCTTTATTTAAATACCTTTGTTGATGCCGGCTACGTAAGCACGCCGGCAGTTGGGCTCGGCAACCGTTTACCGGGACGGGTGTTAGCCGCCGCAGGCCTCGGATTACACTTGGTTACGTACTACGACCGAGTGTTTACGCTGGAATACACCCGTACTGTGCAGGGCCAAGGCGGCTTCTTTTTCCGTTCTGCTTTTCCGATATAATTTCCTCAAGCTCGCTGGCGGGTTACGTTTTTGTTATGAAAATTGCGATTCTGGGTAAGCCGTTCGAGGACGAAAGCCTGCCGTTCGTGCAAGCTTTGCTCGACGATTTAGTGAGCCGCCAAACCGAATTGCTTGTCGTCGAGCATTTCTACGACTATCTCACGCAGCGCTTGAGCTTGCCCAACGGCATCAGCCCATTTCACCGCGGCGACTCGCTGCGCGGTGTGCAGTTCGTATTTAGCATCGGTGGCGACGGTACGCTGCTCGATACAGTCACTTATGTTGGCAACCAACAATTGCCCATTTTAGGTATTCACACTGGCCGTCTCGGTTTCCTGGCCACCGTCACCCCCGACCGAATCGCCCAAGCTATTGATGCACTTTTCAAAGGCCATTTTGTAATCGAAGAGCGCAGTCTCATTCGCGTAGACACCGACCCCGAAGTATTCGAAGGCATCAACTTCGGGCTCAACGAATTCAGCATCCTCAAGCGTGATACTTCGTCCATGATCGTAGTGCACACTTATATTGATGGAGAATATTTGAATTCATATTGGGCCGATGGTCTCGTAGTAGCCACGCCCACGGGCTCAACGGGCTACTCCCTCAGCTGCGGTGGCCCGGTAATGCTGCCGCAAACAAACAATTTTATTATTGCTCCCGTATGTCCGCACAATCTCAACGTACGGCCCCTTATCGTGTCGGACCGCAGCGTGATTTCCTTCGAGATAGAAGGTCGGAGCAATCAGTTCCTGCTTTCGCTCGATTCGCGTTCCGTGCCGGTTGATGCCGGAATTCAAATTGCTGTTCGTCGGGAAAATTTTACAGTTCGCCTAGTCAAATTAAACCACGTTAATTTCTTGAGTACCTTGCGTAGCAAGCTGAATTGGGGACTTGACCGACGCAATCCGGCCGGAATACCTATCTAGCGGATATACTTTTCCTGCTATTTGTTTTTTAAGTTCCCATCATCTCCTACTTTTGTCACTGACTGCGACCGTGCGTCCGCTCGGCTCATTCCTCTCACCTCGATATTTCCAACCTTCGCTCCATATGAAGCAAATCTTCACCTACACCCTGACGCTGCTGCTGGCTATGTTGCTGGCAGCTCCTGAGGCGAGTGCGCAGCAATTCAGCAAACGAAAGCAGTACAACTCGGTAGGCGTAAGCTTAACCGCTATGAACTACTTTGGCGATATCACTCCCACTCCTAGCATTCCTAGCTTGCGTTTCGGCGCTACCCGCTGGAATTTTGGAGCCACCCTCACACACCGCTTTACGCCCCGCATCTCAGCTCGCGCTGGACTCACCTACGGCCGTATTACTGGAGACGATTCCAAGGCTGCCGACTCAAATGATCCAGACGCCAAATTCCGGTACAATCGGAATATGAACTTTCGCAATGATCTTGTGGAGCTTTCAGCGGTGGGTATATTTGACTTAATTCCTAACCGTAATACCTATATCAAGCGCCCTGATCTTGTGCCGTATGTGCTGGCAGGGATAGCAGGTTTTGTAGGAAATCCCAAGGGCGAAGATGCTAATGGCAATATCGTAGCTCTGCAGCCGTTGAAAACGGAAGGTGTAGCTTACAATCGCGTTGGTATTGCCCTTCCGTTTGGCGGCGGTGCCCGCTACAAAGTCAATAAGAGTTTTGATGTTGGGTTTGAAATTATTTTCCGTAAAACGTTTAGCGACTACCTCGACGATGTTAGTACTAACTACGTAGCCGGTAGAGGGCAGCTGGGGACGTCCGCAGCTCAATACTTTGGATGGGATATAACCCGTAACGAACCCAATACGTGGAACAGAGAAAACCAAAGTGGCTACCAACGCGGTAAAGACGACGAAGACGATTGGTACGTAACAGCTGGCTTCACCGTAAATTACATTCTTGCTCCACGCGTAAAGAGCCCCAAATTCCGCTAGTTGGTTACCTTGCTGGCTAGTATTCACCCACTGCCAGTCTAATGACCTACGCAACCTCCACCAAAACACTCCTTGTTTGCCTTGGGCACGCAGGGAGTGTTTTTTTTGCCCGCACCGCCGCCGCCCAATACACTAGTGAAGTAGGCATAGGCTTGGGTGGGCTTTCCTACAAGGGCGAACTTTCTCCTGCTTACCAGTTTGAAAACAACCGGCCAGCCCTTACTGCATTTTACCGCAAGGACATTTCGGCCCCCATTACATTGCGTGGCGCTTTCACCGCTGGGCTGCTCCGCGCCGCCGATAGCAACGTGCAGGGCACCAACGGCGCTGTGGCCCCCCTGCCAGCATATCGGCAAGCCAATATGAAGGGTAGCCTGTACGAGGTATCAGCGGTTATAGAGTACAACTTTTTTGACTACCACTTTCGCAAAGCCAAGGTCCACTTCACGCCCTATGTTTTCGTGGGAGTAGCGGGGTTTTTAGCTAACACCAATACGGCCACCAGCAATTCGGCACTGCCTGCCCTGAATAGAGGAGGCGCGTTTTTGGGTTTGGCTGTGCCAGCCGGCTTGGGTTTCAAGTATGCGCTGTCGCCGCATTGGAACTTAGGCTTAGAGGTTGGAGCCCGTAAGGTATTCAGTGACCAGCTCGACCATATTGATGGAGAAACGGGTGGGCAGAATGGTGCCGTTGGTAACCAGCATGACCAAGACTGGTATTTCTATAACGGCCTAAGCATTTCTTACACGTTCTACAAAATTAACTGTCCGCCCCATTACAAGGACAATCCTAAGCTGTTGCGGTAGGCAGCCTTGTTAGGACGGTTTCAATGCAACCATTTGCGTAACTTGCGGCCTCTTTACGCAAAAAATACCGATGGCCGTCCGGTCCGAAATAGACCCGCAGAATATTCCCGCGCACGTTGCCGTAATTATGGATGGTAACGGGCGTTGGGCCAAGCAAAAGGGTGGCCTCCGCATTTTCGGCCACCAGAGCGCCATCACGGCCGTGCGTGAAACCGTGGAAACGGCTGCCGAACTGGGAGTGCGGTTTCTCACGCTTTATGCTTTCTCCACCGAAAACTGGTCGCGGCCGCCGCACGAGGTAATGGCACTCATGCAACTGCTGGTGCATACTATTCGTCAGGAGACGGCTACCCTGCTCAAAAACAGCATTCGCTTGCAAGCCATTGGACAAACTGAAAGTTTGCCAGCTTCTTGCCAGCGCGAGCTGGCTGAAGCCATTGAGCTAACCAAGGAAGGTGCCCGCATGACGTTGGTACTGGCGTTGAGCTACAGTGGCCGCTGGGATATAACCCAAGCCACGCGCCGCGTGGCCGCCGCCGTAGCTGCCGGCCAGTTGCGCGCCGACGAAGTAACTGAGCACATCGTAGCTAGCCACTTGGCTACCACCGGAATGCCCGACCCAGAGCTACTCATCCGCACTAGTGGTGAACAACGCATTAGCAATTTTTTGCTTTGGCAACTGGCTTATACCGAGTTATACATCACCGATTTGCTGTGGCCGGATTTTCGGCGGACTCACTTCGAAGACGCCGTTAGGGCGTACCAGCGCCGTGAGCGGCGATTTGGTAAAACCAGTGAACAATTAAGCGTTTCGTAAGGCCCCGAAAACAACAGGATGAATTTTTCTTTGCATACGTTGGGCCGGGTAGCGGCCATAGTTTTTGCGCTGAGCTTAGCAGCGCCGTTGGCGAGCTGGGCCCAAACGGCACCCGTTAGCAGCGGCGCCGAAGAGCCCAAGCGTTACGAGCTAGGTGGGATTACTATCAGTGGCGCCCGCTACCTCGATACCAACACGCTCATCGGCCTGACGGGCCTCCGGATAGGTGACCCTATTTCGGTGCCTGGCGAGGAAATCGGCAAGGCCATTCGCAAGTTGTGGGAACAAGGCATCCTGGGCGACGTGAGCGTAGCCATTACTCGAACGGAAGGAAGCCGGATTTTTCTGGATTTCAACCTTAAAGAGCGACCCCGGCTGTCGAAATTTGAATTCACGGGCATCGGTAAGAGCCAAGCCGACGACTTGAAAAATAAAATTAAGCTGATTCGCGGCAAAGTGGTAACCGACGCGCTGCTGAGTAACACCAAGACGCAGGTACGTAAGTTTTACACCAACAAGGGCTTCCTCGATGCCAAGGTGAACATCACGCAAGTGCCCGATTCTAGCTTGTCGAACAGCGTGGTGTTGAACATTAGCGTTGACAAAGGCGGCAAGATCAAAATCCGGGATATTGTTTTTGAAGGCAATGAAGCCTTCAAAGACGGTAAGCTGAAGGGCAAGCTCAAGAAAACTAAGGAGAAGAAGTTTCCTAAAATCCTGAACTCGGGCAAGTTTCAACGCACAGAGTACGAAGAGGACAAGAAGAAACTTGTTGAGTTTTACAATGCGGAGGGCTACCGTGACGCCAGTGTGGTATCGGACACGCTCGTGCGCGAAGGCGAAGCGCTGACTCTGCGGTTGCGCATAGATGAAGGGCCGAAGTACTACTTCCGCAACATCACCTGGGCCGGTAATTACCTCTACGACACTAAAACATTGTCGTCGGTGCTGGGCATTAAAGAAGGCAGCGTGTACAGCAAGGAAACGCTTGACAAGCGCCTTAACTATAATCCTGCGGGTCAAGATATCACCTCGCTCTATATGAACGATGGGTACCTGTTCTTTTCTATTGACCCCGTAGAAACCAAAGTAGAAGGCGACTCGATTGACATCGAAATGCGCATCACGGAAGGTGTGCAGGCTCGCATCAAAGACATCAACATCGCCGGCAACACCAAAACTTCCGACCACGTGCTGCGCCGTGAACTGCGCACCTTGCCCGGCGACAAATTCAACCGGGAATTGCTGATTCGTTCCCAGCGCGAAATTGCCACGCTTGGTTACTTCGACCCCGAAAAAGTAGGTATCAACCCCGTACCTAACCCCGCCGATGGCACCGTGGACATCAACTACACGGTAGTAGAAAAGCCGTCCGACCAGATTACGTTGTCGGGCGGTTGGGGCGGTTTTGCGGGCTTTATTGGCACTGTGGGTTTGGTGTTCAACAACTTCTCGCTGCGCAAAGCCAACGATTTCCGGAACTGGACGCCCGTGCCAGCTGGCGATGGGCAACGCCTGGCGTTGAATGTGCAAGCCAACGGCACGCAGTACCAAGCGTATTCTTTTTCCTTCACCGAGCCTTGGTTGGGCGGCCGCAAGCCCAATTCACTTTCATTCAGCCTGAATAAAAGCATTCAGCGCGTAGGTACTCGGTTTGACGCTAGCTCCGAGCAGTCGATTAAAGTGAACAGCGCTTCGATAAGCTTAGGCCGCCGCCTGCGCTGGCCTGATGACTACTTCACCCTCAGCAATTCGCTGTCGGTGAGCCAGTATAAGCTGAGAAACTATCCGTTCTTTCAGGGTTTCCAAAACGGCAACGCCAATAACATTACGCTCAATACCACGCTCTCCCGCAACAGCATAGATAACCCGACCTATACCCGTCGGGGCTCGTCGCTGGCGCTAAGCGTGAACCTAACGCCGCCGTATTCGGTATTTCCAGGCGCGAATCCTAACGTCAACGAATGGGTGGAATTTCATAAGTGGATGTTCGACGCGTCGTGGTTTGCGCCCATTGTAGGCAAGTTGGTGTTGAACACGCGCGCGCACTTCGGCTTCATTGGCACTTATAACAGCTCCCGGCAGATCGGACCATTCGAGCGGTTCAAGCTGGGCGGCTCGGGCCTAGCGGCCGGTGGCGGCGGCAACTTCTTGGTGGGCACCGAGTTTGTAGGCTTACGCGGCTACGCCGACCCCAATGACGCCAACGCCATTCCGACAGCCCAACAAAACCAAAGCGGGGGCGTGGCTTACAATAAATACGTGATGGAGTTGCGTTATCCGGTGTCGCTGAACCCGGCGGCTACGGTTTACATCCTGAGCTTCGCCGAAGCCGGTAATGCCTTCAATTCTTACACCGATTATAACCCATACCGGCTGTACCGTTCGGCTGGTTTTGGCGCCCGCATTTTCATGTCGGCATTCGGTTTGTTAGGGTTTGATTACGGCCGGGCCTTCGATGCCATTCCGCGTACCAGCAGCTCACAAGCCACCCAGGACCGCAACCAATTCCACTTCATCATCGGCCAGCAAATCCGCTAAGTGAGCGGGCTGAAGCCGGTTTCACTTTCTCTCACTGCTATGAAAAACTTGCTTGCTGCCCTCGTTGCCTTAATGATGGTTTGTGCCAGCTCTGCGGCCCAAGCTCAGAAATTCGGTTATGTCGATTCGGAATTCATCATGGGCAAGATGCCAGCGTATTCGCAAGCTCAAACAGAGTTGAACACGTTGTCGTCGAACTGGCAAAAGGAAATCGAGGTTCAGAAGAAAGACCTCGACAAGCTGTACCGCACCTACCAGGCCGAGGAAGTGCTGTTGACTGAGCCGATGAAAAAGAAGCGGCAAGATGAAATCCTCAAAAAGGAGCAGGATATAAAAACCTACCAAAACAAGATTTTTGGGTACGAAGGCCAACTGTTTAAAAAACGGCAAGAACTCACTAAGCCAGTACAAGACCAAGTGTTTGAAGCCATTGAAAAAGTGGCTAAGAAAAAGCAATTGGCCATCGTGTTCGACAAGTCCGGTGACCTAACCATGCTCTATACCAACCCCGTGCACGATTACACGGAATTTGTAATGGAAGAATTGGGTTTGGCATCCGAAGACCGCAACCAGCCCGGCCAGAAGGGCAGCGTTAAAACCGTGGCTACGCCGAAAACTCCCGCCGGCGACGACGCCGGGGTAGACGAAGAGCGGGCAGGAGCCACGGGCAGCAAACCGACGCGCCAGCCAGCTTCGCGCCCAGCTGGCCGAAAAAACTAACTTTGTAGCCTAAACCTTTCCAGACGTTTCTCCTTGATGACCACCATGAACCAGTTCCGCGTTGCGTTGGCTGCGGCCGCCCTTGTTCTTACTTCGGCTACGGCTGCGCTGGCGCAGGCTCCTACCACCACGGCGGCAGCCACCCCAACAACTACGAGCAGCGGGCCGTTGAAAATTGGCTACACTAGCGTGGAGTACGTGCTAAGTCAAATGCCCGAGAGCAAGCAAATTGAATCGGACCTGAAAGCTTTCAGCACTCAGTTGGAAAACCAGCTGAAAAGTAAATACCAAGAGTACCAAACTAAAGCTGAAGCCTATCAAAAAGGCGGCTCTACCATGACCGATGTGGTAAAGGCCGATAAGGAAAAGGAGCTAACCAACTTGCAGCAGTCCATCCAAGAATTTCAGCGCAGCGCCGATCAAAGCTTACAGCAAAAGCAGCAAACCTTACTGAAGCCAGCTTTGGATAAGCTTCAAAAAACCATTGACCAAGTGGCCAACGAAAATGGCTACACCTACGTGCTTAATTCTGACGGCGCCAGCCCGGTGTTGTTGCACGGCCCCAAAGAAGGCGATATTTCGGATTTGATTTTGAAGAAAATGGGTGTAACGCCGGGTGCTGCCGCGTCCGCGCCCAAGGCTTCAGTGCCAGCGGCTAGTCCTACGCCAACGGTCACTAATACCAAAACGAAGGCCAAGTCTAAAAAATAAAGCGCATTCAGCTTGTTTTTTTCTGATCGAGCAAGCCGAGGCGTAGTGCCTCGGCTTTGTTATTTCTCCCGATTAGCTGCTCATTATGCACGCCGCCGATTTGCCCGACGACAACTTGCTGCCTCGAACTCTGCCTGAAGAAGACGAACCTGAGAGCGACGAGCTGTATGAACATCACCGCATTCGTGCCGACCGGGGCCAAGAGCTGCTGCGCCTCGATAAATTCTTGCTGAACCGGCTTCCCAGCACCTCGCGCACTCGTATTCAGAACGCCATCAAGGCTGAAGCGGTGCAAGTGAATGAGCGGCCCGCTAAATCTAATTATCGGGTTAAGCCCGGCGACGTTATTACCATCACGCTACCCGAACCGCCACGGGAATTCAAAGTAGTGCCCGAGCCAATGGCACTGGATATTCGCTACGAAGACGACGACTTGCTACTCGTCAACAAGCCCGCGGGCATGGTGGTACACCCCGCCTACGGCAACTGGAATGGCACACTTGTGAACGGGCTTGCGTATCACCTCAACCACTTGCCCACGGGCCGCAACGGCGAGATCCGGCCCGGTTTAGTGCACCGCATCGACAAAGACACCTCGGGCCTGCTCGTGATTGGCAAAACCGAGTGGGCCATGACGCATTTGTCGCAGCAGTTTTTTCATCATACCATTGAGCGCACGTACTTAGCTCTCGTGTGGGGTGTGCCCAAAGAGCCACAAGGCACGATACGGGGCCACATCGGCCGCAGCCTCAAAGACCGCAAGGTGCAAGCCGTGTACCCTGCCGGTGATCAGGGAAAGGTAGCCGTAACACATTACAAGGTGCTACGCAGTTTTGGGCACGTCTCCTTGGTTCAATGCAACCTCGAAACTGGCCGGACGCACCAGATTCGGGTACACATGCGGCATATTGGCCATCCACTGTTTTCCGACGCCACATACGGGGGCGACAAGGTGCTGTATGGCCAGCGCACGGGCGCTTATAAGTCCTTTGTTGAAAAAGCCTTTGAGTTGATGTCGCGCCAAGCGTTGCACGCTAAGTCGCTAGGCTTTGTACATCCTGTAACAGGAGCAACCTTGCATTTCGAGGTGGAGTTACCAACCGACTTTAGCGCGGTGTTAGCGCATTGGGAGAAGCAGACCGACGTAGCATAGCGCCGACAGCAACATATAAAAAAGGCCCGCTGCTATTAGCAACGGGCCTTTTCAATAAAGCTAAGTTGCTTTACTTCTTCTTGGGTGCTGCTTTAACCGGAGCCTTCATGGATTTGATTACCGAATTAGCGTTTTGATTGCTAGGGTCCAGCGCCAGCACTTGCTCGTAGTAAGGAGCTGCCGTGGCCTTATCACCTTTCTGGTAATAGTAGAATCCTAGATAGCCGTTGGCTTCTACCAATCCGTCCTTGTATTTAGCCGGATCAGCTTTGGCCAGCTCGATGTACTTCTCGTAATACGGCTTGGCCAAACCCTGCTTGGACTCTGGGTCCATGTAGTAGTTAGTTTTAGCGCGCATCAAGTAGCCAGGCGCATACGTTGGGCGAGCCGTTAGAACCAAGTTGTAAAGGCTATCAGCTTGAGTGTACTGCTTGTTAGCATCGTAAGCCGTGGCCAGGCGAATCTGATCGGTCAACTCGGCGGTGCCGCTGGCTTTGATCTTTTCTTTGAAAGCGCCGATGGCAGCTGGGTAGTTTTTCACCAGCATGTAGCCTTGAGCTAGATCGTTTTGCAATTCGGCTGCTTTCTTGGGGTCGGCCGCCATGGCTTTTTTGATAGTAGCCGTACCTTCATCAGTGCGACCAGCTTTCATCAGCATTTTGCCATAATACACGTAGTCTTCGGTGATGAGCTTGTCCGCGGGCACTAACTTCATGTATTGCTCCATTGCAGCTAGAGCCTCGGCGTTCTTACTGGTTTCAAACAGCGAGTAGGCCCGCAAACGGTTCATGGTCACATTTTTAGGGTCGCGGGCTAACACCTTGTCCACTTCCACTAAAGCTTCCGGATATTTCTTTGTCAAGAACAAAAACGAAGCATACTTCACATCGGTGTTAGGCGATTTTTCGGCTACGCCTTGGTACTTCTGAAAAGTAGCCAGAGCATCATCGTACTTGCCGGCATAGAAGTAGGTTTCGGCCAGCGCGTTGTAAGCCGGGGCGTAATTAGGGTTGAGAGCAATGGCTTTCTCAAACGCGGCTTTTGCATCGTTGTAATTGCGCGACCGAACATTGAGCTGGCCCTTGCGGTAATAAGCCAATGCGTTATTGGGGTCAGCCATGGTGGCACGCTCGAAGCTGTTCATTGCCTCACCACCACCTTGCTCCGACTGCTGATAGATCTCGCCCCGAGCAATCATCAAGGTCGCATCATCCTTGTTTTTGTTCAGCTTCTCAGCGGCTTGCACATATGACAGCGCCTTGGTGTTGTCTTTCAGATCCGCTTCGCCATAGGCCTGCGCAATCATCGTGTACACCTTCGGGTCTTTGGCCTTGCTAGCTTTTACGGCGTTATCAAACTGTGCTTCTGCTTCCGCCATTTTGCCTTGGGCCAGAGCCGCACGGCCTGCGGCAATTAGCGTCATAGGGTTCTTGGGGTCGAGGCTAATCCTATTAAAGTAATACGCCGCCGAATCCGGCATGTCGCGCATTTGGTAGAGCCGGCCCAACTCAAACGAGGTTTCATTGGACTGGCCTTGACGGGCCAACGCCGCACGAGCTTCACTATAGCGCTCTAGTTCGATAGACTTTTGAGGCGTATTTTGAGCGTAGGCGGCAAAGGCGGAAACCGACAAGGCAACGAGGAACGAAATATTCCAGGGCTTGAAGTTCATTGAGTGGAAAGGTTTAGTGAAAAGGTGTGGTAAATGTAAAGAGGACTGGGCTCATTGCTTAGTGGTGGTCACAATGCGGGTTTGCCCCGTGGCCGGCATCAGGCCCGACTTAAGCACAATGAGTTGACCTTTGGTCCCAGCCACAAACGAGGCAAAACCGGTGCCAAGGCCAGCGCGTCCTTCGCGGCTGATGATGTAAACGTCGCGCCGAAGAGGGTAGGTTTTGAGGGCCAAGTACGCCTGGTAAGGTTGCAAGTAGTCATCGGCTGAAGCAGGAGCGGCTGACTTGCTGATGCCAGCCACTCGCACACGTTTCAAAAACCGTTGTACCGATGCATCATCTCGGTCACTAATCCAGTTGGCCCCCACAATACCGATGGCTTCGGGATGACTAGCAACGTAATCAAGCAGAGCGGGGTTCGATTTGACGGCAAACACACGTTTGGTGAGTGCCGTGCCCCTTGCAATAGAGTCTTGCACGTAGCGCGTAGTGCTAGAACGGTTGGCATCGAACACTACATTGATGTCCCCTAGCTTGTTGCGGCTACTTACTTGCTGCCAGTTCTGGCTTTGGCCCGTAAAAATAGCCCGCAGTTGCGCTAGCGTCAGCAGTGAATCGGGATTGGACGGATGTACTACGATAGCCAAACCATCGGTGGCAATTTTGGTGGTGCGCGGAAATAGTTTCTGTTTTTCCAGTGCACTGGCCTCAGTTGCATTGAGTGGGCGCGACATCACAATCACCCGCACTTTGCCATCAATCAAATCTTGTGCTACGTAGTCTTCAGCCTTGTAAGCGGCTGTTATGTGCGCGTAGGTGTAGAGTTTTTGAAACGTGTCTACCTGAGACTTTAAGATAGGAGCAAAGGTTTCGTCTACGCTGATTTGAATACGGCCGCTAGTGGGCGTGTCGCCATCCGGGTCGGTGTTGTCGTCCGGGGTGCGGTTGCAACCCGCCAGCAGCCCACTAAGCATTAGCAAACCAGCACCCAGCAAACAGGTATTAATGGATGGAGCGGTCATGGTCGGGAGTGGAGGACGGGAAATACTGGCGGTAGGTACGGACAAATCTAATGATTCCGTAAAACACAAAAACGCTGGCCAATATGCGGCGGGTTGAAGGAGCCAAATTTAGGGCTCCAGCCGGGGCTAGCCATAAGTACACACCCAAAGCAATGTACACCAGCGTCATGAACAGAAAAAAATATCGCATTAGGCGGTTGGAAGAAGACTGCCCCAGTCGTTCTTCCGTGGTTGGGCGGTTAGACATATGCGTAGTGTTGAGTCAAGTAGGTGAAAGAGTTGACTTTACAACATGGCCCGTAGAGTAATCGGTTCGGCATAACGTTGGGGGATAGATCTTATTGCCGCAAAAAAAGTCAAAAACCAACCGGTTTTTGACTTTTTTTGCGGCAAGATTGCCTAAATAAACCTCCTACCCTAAGGCTAAAGGCTATTCATAATGGAATGTAATAGGCATAGTGTAGCGCACGGCTACATTGTGCTTATTCTGTTGGCCAGGTGTCCAAGCAGGCATGTTTTTCACTACGCGGGCGGCTTCTTCATCAGTGCCAAAGCCCAGCCCTTTTAGCACGTGCACGTCAACAATAGCGCCATCAGCTTGCACGGTAAAGCTAATGTATACGCGGCCAGCAACACTATTGCGCAGCGCCAGGGGCGGATAACGTAGATTTTTCTGCATATAACGTATAAGCGCCTCATTGCCGCCCACGAATTTCGGCATCACCTCCGCTACCTCAAACGGCTTACCTGGGACAGGTACTTCGGCAGGACTTGAGCCGGCAGTATCAGGGGTACCTAGGCCATCTGAATTACCAATAAAAGAACCATCACCTGTTGTTGGCATTTCAACATCGGTGACCGGCCCAACGACAGGAGCAATCGGTTTCACATCCTGCTCTGGTTTTACATCTGTATCGCGCACTACGTGAGTAGGAACAGATGCGGGGCGTACCACTGGCTGCGGAGGAATTACTGTACC
>QQTW01000615.1_pt1 | contig 22771 bp, 17 predicted proteins | sample 1904831 | NCBI WGS metagenome assembly QQTW01 (sample SAMN09435610, study PRJNA476489) | Subsurface metagenome, whole genome shotgun sequencing project. | reverse complement strand
ATCGAGTCAAAGCAGTGATTGAGGCAGAGGGTTGGTACACTCGTTATTAATCTATTATCTATATCGCTCCATCATCTATCATTCATATGCTATATCGTCTATTGCCTTAGCTTTATTGTCTTTGTTATAGGCTCGATACACTCACAGCGTAAAAAAAAACCTGGAACAGCTCATCTCACCCGTACTTCGTAGTGGAGGGTGGGTTCAAACTTATGGACCCTCACTGTACAGCGATTGTCTAAATGTCTGAGCCCACTCTCCATTACAGAGAACGAGCGGGATGAGCCGTTCGATGTCGCTTTTTTACTGTGAATGTAGTCAAAACAAAATAGAGTCAAAAGAATAACAAAAATGAGACATATAGCAATAGATCGAGTAAATCAATATCGAGTATATCATCTTCCAGAATCTATAACTGTTTTGACACGAGCAGGCATGCTCTTGATGAGCTTATCGTAATGAGATTGAGGAATCAAAAACCAAGCAATTAGCAACATAATTTGGAGGCTTTGCTCAGCCTCAACAGCCGGTAGATGAATGGGATTTGGTAACAGTTGATGGACATTTTCTTTTAATGGCTGCCAGCAATGCTCAATAGGGTTCAAATCAGGCAAATAAGGTAGCCAGTTCATCACCGTATAAGGATTGGCTTTGAACCATTCTTGCACTGAATCGGCACTGTGAATTGGTGCGTTGTTGTGCATGAAGATACTCATGGCCATGGTTCCCTCAACCTTGCAAAGCACGGGTAGCTGATTCTGCAACAGTCGAAGATAGGTTCTTGCTGTCACTCTACCTCTTGGTGCATTTGGATCTCTCTTGCAATACTTGAGCTGCAATGGCTTGAACCATCAAATGCGCCCTGTACCATAACAGACACTCGACTGCCGTTGAGTTTTAGTTGAATAGCAAAAGGTTTCCATTTGTCTTTTGGCACTCGATAGACCCATTTCTATCTTCTTCCTTTGCTACGCTCAACGGAACACTCGTCACTCCAAACCACAGTCTTCCAGTCAGCTTTAGTCCAACTTTCATGAACAACAGCCCACTCAAGTCTTTTGGCTGCCTTCGTTTCATCCAACAGTAGACGCTTTTTTTTACGCTACATCTGCATGTTTTCCTCTCTTAGGCGACGTCATATTGTTGAAAAGCTCACGCTAGGAAGCATTGTTTGATGTAACACATGCAGAAGGATATCTGGATCATGTCGTAGTTTGTCGGTCATGGTTTTATCTTGTGTTGCTGTTGTCTTTTGAGGCCGTCCGCTACGTGGTTTAGACTCTCCTATATTTAATTAGCGCTGTTATGCATGCCAGGCTCCCACTTACCATTAACTCGAGCTGATCCATTGTTATACAATGCATTGGATGACCGTTCACCCAGCACTCGCCTCACAGCTCCTCGAGAGCATTTAACAACCTGAGCAGCCTGACGTTGACTTGCTCTTGCCTCGATGGCCCCAATGACCTGGCCTCGCTCCTCCGGTGTCAGTTCCTCGTTTGGCTGTCTTGGCTGATCCGGGTCTCGAGGCATCGTGACAAGACCTTCTCAATGCGAGTGAATATTAGACGGAGTATTTTTATTGTTTACCTTGCTAACTACATAGGAAAGTGAAAAAGTGACATCGAGCGGCTCATCCCGCCCGTTCTCCGTAATGGAGGGTGAGCTCAGACATTTGGACGGTCGCTGTATGTCTACCTCGACAGCTGGATGGAACAAGCGCCCATCCCACGACGAGGCACGTTCTACCGCAATAACCACCCTGCCACAACGGCTTAGTCACCGAGGTCGGTTTTACAATCATAATTCAAACACAGTGTCCGCTGAGTAATCCCTCGACAGCTCCGAGCTCCAAACAGTTTCTGAAGCTGCCTCTGATTCTGTTCCATTGACATCGCGAGCCTTCATCCCGGATGCAGGCTTTACTTCGACAGACGGCGTCGTCGTCCCAGCTGAGACTCGCGTCGTGCGGTAGCTGTCGGTTGATCGCCGGTCGTCGTTATCCATATCGTCTGCGGCCAGCTCGATTTCATACATCAGCCATCGTGCGCCAGAGCCACGATGATCCACCACCAGCTGGCACCGATTCGCCCGCCAAGGCCGAGGTCGAAGATGGCGCCAACGAGACGTCAACTCTTCCTGCAACCGAGTCCGAGGTGGCTGGCACCGAAGAAGGCGCGTCGGAGCGGACCTCAAAGATCAAGGATCTGGTGGGCAACTATGGCTCAGCCATGCGCCGGTCGACCCGGAATCGACGTCCGAGAGAGCTGCCGCCGGTTGAGATCCCCGAGTGGTTCCTGCAGAATAATGTGCGATTGCATGACGAAGTCGGCACGAAGGGGGAGCAGTTGAGGATAAAATCTGCAACGATAGTACATCCGCCACCAGACACTGCAGAGAAGATGGTCGGAAAGACGACTAAAGAGTTATTCTTCATCGTACCCGTGATGGCTGAGCCCCACACCGAAAACGCAGCCTCAGACGACGGCGCGCGCTACCAGCTGCATGAGACCATCTGGAACGAGATTCTCGCCAATCTTCGGTCGAGCCTCGCCCTGCCGACATCACACTACGCCAATCACTTCCCGGCGCATAAGGTGCACCTCGTCCTACAATGTCCCAAGGACGGTGGCATTTATTTTCTGGATGCCGTTGTCGACAAGGCCGCAGCGGCCGTGGGAGCGGATCTGATTCGACTGGACGCTCAGGACCTGGCGGAGAGTTTTGGTAATTACCTGGGAGAAGGACCGGACCCGTCGCCGTACTCGCTGCGATCACTGGCCTACGAAGTGCATCAGCTGGCGATGAAACAGGACCCCCGGGATGCTGAAGAGGCGGCCGAGGAAGAGGAGGAGATGGAGGCGGCCGATGAGGAACCGCAATCGACGATGCGTGGACTTCCCACGACGTCCAAAATCACCGCGGTGCCGATTCGCGCCATCTTTGGCAACCTGGAGGATCTGTTGAAATCGGGGAAGCTTCCAATGAACAATGTCACGATGGGTGCTGCTGCTCGCTCGGGGAGCGGTGCGACGACCGTCTCGCGCAGCAACTCCCAAGCGTCCGAGCAATGGGAAGATATGAAATTGGGCGGGATGGCGAGTGCTATACTCGATACCGTCGAGATGAAGATGCAGCCTGCTGCAACTGAAGCTGCTGCTGAACCTGTAACTTCAGCTGTGGCGAGTACAGAAGCAGAAGAGCAGTCTTCCTCGTCCGACTCCTCGACGTCAACCGAAACTTCACCTACCAATGCGGAGCCGGAACGACCACTCATTGTGCAGATTCGAGACTTTAAAGAGATTCAAGCGACTGCCAATGGAGCACTGGTCATGCGAGCCATCCTCAACCAGATCCGTCGACGACGAAAAGCTGGTCAGGCGATTGTGCTCATCGCCACGGTATCATCATCCGATTTTGTGCCTTCCATATCCCGGTCGGGTGTCAAGAATCTGCAATCGGAATGGGAAGACGGACCGGCACGAACCATCGTTGTGACTCCGCCTCGATCGACCATCTACGACAGCATCCTGAGCGAAGACGACAAGCGGAGGACGCGGGAGATCAATTTGCGTCATCTGCGGGATATGCTATTACAACGAGCTCCAAGCACTATCAACGCGACGACGGTGCTGCCGCAAACCGATCTTCGATTGGATTCGTCTGTCGAGTACAGTTCTGGATTAGAAGATTCGGTGTGGTCGTTTGACCGAGTGCATCGCGTCGCCGTGACTGCGCTGGGACTGGTCAAGTTGGGGGAGGAGCTCACTCCGGAGATGATCAGCCAAGCATTGCAGTTGTTAGACAGCAGCGACGAGACGAAATTTCAATGGGCGGTCGAAGAGGCGCAGACGCAGCAGGCGGCTGATGCAGCGGTGCTGACCGCGTCCAAGAGTGCTCCCGCGGTCGCCGGTGCCACCGTCAATTCCGAAGCGCGACTCAAGAAGATTCGGAAGAACTGCAATGCGCACGAGAAGAAACTGCTGGCTGGAGTTATTAATCCTGGTACGTTACAATATTTCACTTCTCCCACTGTCATGTACTACGCTCCCGCTGACCAACAAGCAGAAAACATTCGGACTACTTTTGCCGATGTCCATGCCACGCCCGAAACCATCACCGGTCTAAAGACTCTTACCTCACTATCTCTCATTCGTCCCGAGGCTTTTTCGTACGGTGTGCTCGCCACTGACAATATCCCTGGACTACTTCTCTACGGCCCACCCGGCACGGGCAAGACGTTACTTGCGAAAGCAGTCGCCAAAGAAAGTGGGGCGACGGTGCTCGAAGTCAGCGGCTCGGAAGTATACGACATGTATGTCGGCGAAGGCGAAAAGAACGTCAAAGCGATTTTCACTCTCGCCCGCAAGCTGAGTCCATGCGTGGTATTCATCGATGAAGCGGACGCCATCTTCGCTTCTCGGAGCGGACAAGGTAATCGGACGAGCCACCGGGAACTGATCAACCAATTCCTGCGCGAATGGGACGGCATGAATGATCTATCGGCGTTCATCATGGTGGCGACCAATCGACCTTTTGATCTCGACGACGCCGTGCTTCGACGCCTTCCGCGTCGTCTGCTCGTCGATTTACCCGTCGAGAAAGACCGCGAGGCGATTCTCCGCATCCATTTGAAAGATGAGGTGCTCGATCCGTCTGTGTCGCTATCCGATCTTGCCAAGAAAACAACCTTCTACTCCGGCTCGGATCTGAAGAATTTGTCTGTTGCCGCGGCGCTCGCCTGCGTGCGTGAGGAGAGCGACGACGCCGCGAAACATCCCGCCGACGCTGCAACCCCGTATACATACCCCGAGCGAAGAACGCTGACGAAACCCCATTTCGATAAAGCGATGGAGGAGATCTCGGCGAGCATCAGCGAGGATATGAGCTCGTTGGCGGCCATTCGGAAATTCGATGAGAAGTATGGTGATCGTAAGGGACGACGGAAAAAGAGCGCGGGATGGGGGTTTGGAAGCGCGGTGGATGCGGAGACGGTATCGGAGACAGGGAGGGTGAGGAACTGAAGAACAGTGGACCTCACCTACTTTGTCAGTATTTTTATCTTTCAACTAGCATGTCACAGATTCATTTCAAAGGCGCGCTTGTGATTTGTTTGAAGAGGAAAACATAGATATCATTGCAGTCCTATTCTATCCTTGAATTCCTTCCACACATTATTCCGTAGCAGATTAATAGTATTCTCACAGTCGCGACTGAGCATCGAGTGGTAAAGGAGCGATACTCGGAGATAGCAAATGGAATTCTTCCCGTAGGCTTCAAGGTGAGAAGAGTTTTGGTGCTTAAGGATAGAGAGTCACGCGGGTGACAAAATAAACGGAACAGCTCAGCAGTAACCGCTTCGTCCACTCTTACGACGAAGGTACCATCATCCTCACGGTGAAGACCTATTTACGCTCGTGATGAATGATTCAACCTTCATCATACTGATGATGGTGATGTCCCTGCCTCTCGTCAAACTCATGATAAAGATTACGAAGCCTTCATCGCACTTACGATGATGGTGATTGCAAACTTCTTCTCGTCGCGGTCATTGCTGAGCTGTTCCGTTTATTTTATCACCCGCGTGCTTGAGTCTCAATTCTCGGCTCCATCATTCTATTCTAGCCTTCACAACTCCTCAAATACTCGCCCAGTCCGTCTGCCAAGCCCTTCTCTGAGAGGAAGGCGTAGTTCGTCCTCATCGACTGCTGAACAATAAACATCCTGGCGAGCATCATGCTCTCTTAAGCGCCGAACGCTCTCTCTTGCAACTTCCCGGGGGTCATAGCCGCATTCTTGAAGCGCTGCATCCCATTCGTCGAGAACAACGCAACAATATGCGAAGTAATCTGGGTTATACCAGGTTCCAGAAGATGGTGTTTGCGGGTCTTGAAACATGACGTAGATATCAGCTCCTGCCCGGATGAGAAGGGATATCGTGCTCCACAGATGCTCAAGAGGCTCCCTTGCGTTTGCTGGGTAGCCGGGTTTAACCCGTGAGACCCAGTCTAAAGCATATCCCAGCGCAGGTAGCTCCTCGACCTGAGTATTTGGGTTATAGCCAGTGGCTATTGCTACGTTTAGAAGCTTGTAGCTTTGCTTTTCCGGTAGAAAAAGTAGCCATTTGCCAGATCCGGTCAGAATCACTTCATTGAAGAATTGACGGAACTCAATATTGCATTCATTTATGGAATCCTGCAAGGCCGATATATCGTGAGACGTTCCTATGCAGTCCAAGCACCATGCTTCAAAGTGGGTGTCTGGAGTAACATTTCCTTCCTCTCACAAGAACTGTAGTATTTGTTGGTGCTGATCGGGTGAACGTTCACTGCCGAAGCAAAGGGTAATCAATTTTAGAGCCACCAGAGCGCAGAGGAAAGCGTTTTTGCCAGAACTTTCTCGCATTAGTGATGATCAGTGGTAGTACCTCGTGTCGATACTTACATGGTCAAGTTGTCAGGATCTGCGCCAGCTTGTAAGAGGAACCTGCAAGTCTTGAGTTGAGTGTACGCTGCTGCCCACTAAGATTGATTAGAAAATTGTACACGAGAAAGGCATAACGGCATACCATGAGCAGACTCCAGCCTTCATGATTCTGGTCATTTGGACTTGCGAGTCCTTGAGCGAAAAGCTTTCCCACACTGTCAAGGTCACCCTCTTCGACATAAGCCCACACGGGTGCGTCTGTTGGAATGGTTGGAAAATGGCTAAGTACAGGACAGAGCTGGGTGTGTCCTTGCTGGTTGGGAGCATTCGTATAGGAAAGTGATATTCCAGGTAATGTCATAAGGCGCGATGACGGATAAAACATCACTGAGATATCGTAGTAGACACCCTTACTGAAAGGGAACTCGTTTCGCTGTCGAAAGGTAACTATATCCACTGTAAGAAAGTCTATTCGCAAGTTGAGGTACCATTTCCGCCGCGAGAGTCTGACAGGAGCGTAATCAGTTGATACACGACAGATTTGTCCTTGGGCAGGGTTGTCAACGGAAATCAAGTCGGTCGTCTCATCAAGATCAGTTCGACGGGGCCGGTCGTCCCTCGTAGCTGCTAACGAGGTGCGGAATGCTTGCTGATCGAATAACCCAAAAGCATGCTCTTCATGGGAAGGAAGCTCTCCCGAAGATGCCAAAACTTGCGAGCATTCTTGGCCGAGCTGATTAATACAGGCGTGCACTCCCTGAGCCAAGGCTTCATTGTGGATGTATGACTTGGTGAAGCCTTTTTCGACAACTGGAAGAACAATTCTTTGCAGCTCCGCGCGGATGATCCTTCCAAGAAAATCAGCGTCCTGGCTGATGTCACTTCCCTGTGCAGATATAGTTTGTTAAGCGAGGGTAAGGCCTCCAAGTTTCACGTCGATGGAGTCCAACTTTGCATTCAAAGCAGCCTGGTCTTTGGGGGACCTAGCGTTTATCTCCTGCAGTAACGCGTATGACTCTGCTTGGCGGGCTTGACTGCTCTGTGCAATACTCTGGACATTGTCGAGGGTGCTACCCAGAGCTTCGATGGATGTTGTTTGGTTATCGATTATAGCTTGAGAGGTAGTCTGTACAGCTTCATGAAGTTTGCGAGTATCGTTGTGCTACTTGATGTTTCCTAGACTTGATGAAGAACTAGATGCAGGGCTTGACTCATGAGAGGGCTAAGACGTACTGTCCCACAATTCCCAATGACAACTGCAGTGTTGCCTTTCGCTCGTTGAGCCGTTGGATTGCATTTCTATAAGTTTCTTCCTGTCGAAAACCCAGCGGAACTTGGCTAGGCTTAGTGAAAGATCCTTTGGAAGTATGCCCTTTAAAGAGGCTAGATCATTACTCAGATCTTGCACGGCTCGAGTGACAGGCTCTGGTAGGACATCAAAATCTTCGACAGCGCTCGAAGATTTATTGTATTCTGAAATGAACCTCGACAGATTCCTGATAATAGACTCGACGTCTCCAAGGACTGCATATGGTGATATCAACGAAGGAGTTCACCAAAACAGAATCAGGTTTCGTACCACTGCGCAGATCTTGGACATCCTTTGAAGCATTTTTCACGGCTGACAGGAAGTCTGATATCTCTCGGGCTGATCGTAGGACAACATGGGCGAATTGGGGTACGCTTGCGGCGACGGCAAAACCAGCCAAGGCCTCAACCATGATGGTCTGCAAGGTTCTGAGGACGTCTGTCAATATCAATAACGGCGATGATGATTCCAGCTCGACTGGTATGTGATATATAATTGAAAGAACGGAACCGAAGGGAAAATAAGAGGGGAAGGTCTGCAGCAAGGCTGTTGACTCAAATCGTTGTCGGCAGATTTCTCGAACGAGGCTGAAGCCTGCATCTTGGACTTCTCATCCTTGCATTTAATAGGATGGAAATCTGGAAGAGTTTGTATTTGGAACAGCGCTTCGAAAAGTGATGAAAGCTCGCGGTCCTCTCGGGAGCGTCAAAATGAACGTTTCAATTGGGCATACGATAGCGAAACAGCCTTGAAATGTCTACAGGGTTTGGACGAGGTATGGTAACGTGTTCCACCCCCCAACGAGACACCCCCCCAAGCGAGACAGCAAAAGCCGTCCTCCGATTGCAGCCAGCGTTTCTTGCAACGCACCTCAATTATGAGAAGGTAAGTTGGCGAACCGGGATCTAGCTAAGAGCTACATCCGCGTGCTGGAATCATCTCTTTATAGTTGTTATTGATTATATGCAAAGAGCAATTGAGACGTGAAATCTGGAGCGATTTGCGAGAAAATCTCTTCAGCAGATCCACTACTAAGCGTCTCGCTTGGGGGTGTCTCGTTGGGGGATGGAACACGTTACGCGTTAAAGGTCACCAATCAATGATTTTTCCGCTCAAGAATACCTTTATGAAAATTCGTATTTCCATTTCGACGCGTCCAAACCCTGTAGTACATCCTACTCCTAGGTGTTGCTTGTACGCTGATTGATATCATATTTTACATTTTCGCCGTCTCCAAGATCGCTTGAACGATCTTCCCGATGGCCCATATCTTTTCCTCCTCATACTTCCTTGCAACAATCTGAATACCGACCGGAGCACCATCGGACATATCTGGATCATCTTCGAAAAGTCAGTTGTTGTTGCAACGTACCCATGAACATTTAGCATCACTTACATGCTTCCCAATTCCGGGCATCAACGTCATTCAGAGGAATGAAATTCGAGTTTGGTTTATTAAGTTCTTTGCTGGCTTTGGTGACAGGGATTACCACAGCACTGTAATCCAGCAAATTGATCGTCTCGGTGTAACCTTGAATGATTATCAGCTTCGGTGGTTTCAACAGTAGCTACTTAAAATGACTGACCGATATGATAGTATTTGCCAGGGATCACGGCAGCGTGTGGTGCAACCGGCATGATGACAGCGTCTACCAATTTGCCTAAATTCCGTCAGACGTGGTCAGCTCTATAAAAGGCGAGGGACGTTAAGAGACATTGACCACCGACCGCTTTCCTCTGCTGTAGCGTTCCAGTAATCGGAGTACGCCTTCTCATAGTCTCGGCCTTCGATCGTCAAAGTTTGATATTCAAGTAGTGATATGGGATTTCTGAGCTTGAAGGCCTTTCGAGCTGCGGGATGAGCGGTTCTCCGGAGAGATCAAGCTGTTTATGAACGTCGTGACCTCCATCTGCCCACAGGAAGGCAAGCTAGTTTCGACTCATCAGTGTACTGCAGTTTGGCTGAGCTGAGAAAACAACTTACGTGAACTCTGTTCGCAGTCGCCTGAAACTGGGGCTTCCATTCGATCACCTGTTCAGTTGGATCATTAGCTACAGGTCGGCCTTCGATGTAATTACTCTCCACGGAGTACCCCAACTTGCTTGATGGCCGGCCGCTTCGACGGCGTTCGCTACAAGGTTCACGCCTCTTGCAATGGGCGGGTGGGGGGTCACGATACCGTCCGTCCTAAAGATACCAAGCTTCAAGGGCATCTTATTATTGGACAATCCCGTTGGAGTTGCTCTTGAGAGCGTGGCATCGACAATATCCTGACGCCAAGGAACATTGATGACATTTGGATCCCGCCACCAAGGTTGTGTGGACAGGATCGAGGTCATGAGCAGACGCAAAGCGTCAAGAGATGTGCCCATGAAGCCGACCGAGGATGCATATGTCGTTTCACCCGGAATCTATCGATACCGTGATCAGCCCGGAGCAGAGCAGGACTCGTTGCCCACCTTACCGTATTCGCCACATCTCGATGAGAATCGATTATGTGTTGGCTTAATAGCGAATGTACCACAGAAAGCGGCTGGGATCCGGACCGAACCAGCTGTCGCACATGTCAGTTGACACGCGGGTGACAAAATAAATGGAGCAGCTCAACAGTAGCCGCCACTGCTGAGCAAGAATCATCATCGCTCTTAGGATGAAGATTGCGTGAACCTTCATCATAATGACGACGACTGTTGGCGGCTACTGCTGAGCTGCTCCATTTATTTTGTCATCTGCGTGGCTGATCATCATCATCGTAGCTGAGTGATAGACGAGAGCTTACCTATATCGGTCCCAATGCTTACAGAACTACCATTTAATGCCTGTGATGCTGCTTCACCTGGAAGCCAGTTCAGTCCCGAACATAACCATTCGAGAACACTCTTACCTCCAGATGAGCCACCACACGAGAGATGCTGGTTGACCGGGTTCATTGTCCTGCCAATGAGATTGTTGACGACTTCACCGAACTGATACGATGGCATCAATGAGGCTAGCCCAATAAACGACTCGAAGACGATATATATGTCATTAACGTACAAATAGAGTCTGAGGAAGGCTTGTCTGGAAATTGGACGTCAAGATTAGCCAGTATCCAACATTCATACGTCGAGCCTGCCAACATACCTTGCAGCACAAAACAGCTCCCAAGCTAAGAAGCTCCGATACAATCTGGCTGTCCACTTTATGGACCAGGTCAGGCTCACAACGTCCTTCAAATGTGTCGATCCAACCAATGTAGCCCATTGCTGTGTCATTCCCTTTCACGTGGAACTGATCTTTGAGGCTGATCGGAAGGCCATGCAATAAACCCATGGTGGCTCCATGCTCAGTGAGATAGTCGTCCAGCTCTTTGCTCGTTGAAAGGCCTGGTCGAAGAAGATTTCGTGCAAGTAATTGTTCTAGAGATAAATTCAATTCGTCATTAGATGCTTTCTCCAACGTTCAAATGATTCATGATTTTGTAGTTGAAGCCACTCATGATCTGGTGAGCGATTGCGGCCGTTTTGCAAAAGGCTGTTGTGACCTGTACAGCGCTATACTTGGTCCGTCGGATGTTTGCCACAATCGAGACGCTGTCCTGTCGAACTATGTCGATCTCCTCGGGACTTAGGTATTGCTCAATGAAAGGACTGGTCAAGTCTTTCTGTTTTGACGCTTTGTCTAAATCGGCCTGGTCCAGAAGCCATTCTCTGGGGATCTTAGAGAATGTACTCGATCGTTTTTCTGCGGCTTTCGTCTTCCAAGACTCCTCTTTCACTGACATCATGCAATGATGGCCCTTCCGGTTGGCCTTTGGACGTTTGAATCAACGAGATAATTGAGTCGGATGATTGTGGGATCTTTGAAATCTTGAGACGATCATCTGCAGCGATGATGCGTTGGCAACATCAATAGATAGGTAGACGCCCAATAGGTGATATCCTAGCCCTTTGCGGGGCCACGTCGGCTAGGGAGATGCTGACCGTCAAGCGTCGTTACGCGGGTAATGAAAGGAATGGCCAAGCACAGTGGTGAATGTCAATATACTGGTAGTAACCATCATCACCGCCAACACGAAGGCGGTTAAGGTAGCTTTCGTCGGAAGTGTGGTGAGGGAAGATATATCTTTATGGGCCTTGTGATGAACGTAAGTATTTATCATCATGAGAAGTGATGAGTACATTGAGAGTATGTCAATTGGTGACGGCTGGGCTGCTCCATTCATTTTGTTATCCGCGTGGTCGCCTAAGGAGAAGCGAGCTCGATCAGCTCCATCTTTAGCAGACAAATTTTGGACGGAAGTCAGACAGTAGGCCTACAGTAGGCCTCGTTGGTAGACCACGTTAACGCTCAACGTTAGAACTAGGTAGTGGGGCAATCACTACCACATCAATCCAAGCGCTTTCATTCCCGCACAATCAACAAGGCAAGCGCAAACGACAAACGAAGGAGAAGAGGAAGACGATGATAACATGAGAACCCTCGTTGGTGCAGGAGCGACCATGCTTCTACTACAACTCAGTTTCGATTTCCTCTACCAGACTCTAGATGAGCATTCCACATTCCACCTCACTCCTCGAGCACCACCATGATGACAACCACTTAGTTCATCGATCCCCCGCAATACCGTACGGTAACATGCTGTCTATTCTCTAAAGTGGAGGGAGTCTATGCTTCAGACCCAGCTCCGACACCAAGTTTATCTTCTTTCAGGAGTATTTCAATCTCGGTTTGTCTAGTCCAATGCTCAGACCATGGCTCCAGCATCTCCAGCTTCAGGTGCAACTGAAGCTTCAGCCTCAGGAGCAACCAACTCTACAGGCGGAGGACCACCACCTCATCTCCCCCACTTAGAAAGACAGCGTCATGACCGCGAATTTCAAAGGGAGATCCTCCTCAAGACGAAATCCGAGTGGACGTTCTCTTATCAACATCCTTCTACGTTTACCCCGGACCGCTCTACGACCATCCAGTCTTCTTCCGCCACTCTCAATGAAGATGGTATACGTGAAGCCAACAACAACAACGACGATGACGCGTTACCCAATTCCTCACAACTTCCTCAATATCGAGAAAGAGAATTTTCCAGTCCTGAATCGTCCCCCTTCCATTCCGACGCGGAAAATACTGATGACGAGGAGGTGAGTCCTAAGAGTAAAAAAAGCTGGATGACACCCGAAGCTACCCTCCGAATTTTAAAGCATCGAAGATGGCAGAAACAAGTCGAAAGAGAAATGGATTGGAATGGAGGATTGAGACATTGGATGGCTCAACGCGATGCCTGGAGTGGAGGGAGGGTGGTTTATGTCCCTCTTCATCGTCGTTCTCGTCCCTCGGAGGCGTCATCGACAGAGGATGGACACGAGTCGAGTCACGGATCGGAATCATCGTCGTTGTCATCGTCGTCATCATCAGCTCCGTCATGGGCTTGTTCTACTTTCCCTCATCCCAAGAACCAAGATGAGATAGTCTTGACGGCGCATGATTTCAAGGCATTATCACTTGTATCTGCGGAGGATGAAGCAATAATGAAGATGGAGAAAAGGAGGAGATCGGCAATGAAGAAGAAGAAGGAGAAGAGAAGAAGATCCGCAACGAAGGGGAAGGAGAAGAAAAAGAAGGAGAAGACAAGGAAAGAAATCGGAGGGGAAAGGGTAGCAGAAAGAAGCGATAGAGAAAAGAAGACGAAAAGGGAAAGGATAGAGAATGTACGGGTCGAACAAGCCATCATTCCCCCTCCATTAATTCCAAAGGCAAAAAGAATACCAGTCACCCCGAAGCAGCATTCTACGATATATACAAAATTCGTCGTGCAGGGATGTCGAGTCAATGGACCGATTAACCTTGGGGATTTGATGGGGGTGATTGTCAAGGGGTGGAAGAAAGATGGGTTGTGGGCGGCTGCTATTGCTGGTGGGAAGAGTGGCAATATCGATGGTGGTGGTGGTGGTGGTGGTGGTGCCGGCATTGGCGCTGGTATCGTAGGTGGTAGAGGGGGAAGAGGACGAGGAAGAGGAATAGGAGGGGTTGATAGAGGAGGTGGTAATGGTAGAGGTGGTGGTAGGGGAGGCGGCTATGGTGCTCGACCTACAGCTGGTGCCAATGGTACCGATGCTGCTCCAAGTGGTGAAGGTGGTGGGAGTGGTACTACCGATACGCCTCCGAGTCAGGGCATGGCTGGTGGTGCATTTAACCAAAAGGGAACCACGGCTCCACCGAACTCGCCTAGGGGCCAATTCTGGAATGGTGGTCCGTTGTCGTCATCGCCCAAACAGCCTCAGGACCAAGGGCGGTTGGGATCTACGGTTGCTGGTGTCGGTGGTGAGATTGAGCAAGAAGAAAAAGGAGGAAACAAAGTACTGTTCGGAGTGCAGCGAGAGGGTCCTTCGAATACCCATACCCATCAAAGCCAACTCAGCGACGGAGAGGAAGAGGAAGGAGAAGACAATAAAGGTGGTGACCGAAAAAGAGGAAAAGGGAAAAGGATGAGCATGGTTTCGAAGAGTGTGGGGGGGGTAATGAGGAAGGTCCTAGGATTCGGTGTCGCTTCCGGTTCGACTTGGAAGAAACAGGGCGATATCGCTGCCGGAGTGGCTGAGGATAAAGAGGGAGAAGAAGAAGGGGGAGAGGAGGAGGCGGATGGGTAATCCATCAAGACCGAGTACCAGAATCCGGAGAAGCGAAAGGAAAGGTGCAAAGGAGGAATTGAGGGTTGGGATGGAGATGAAGGTTAATGGGATGACCTTAGCACGGACTGTATTCAATGAGGGAACTAAACAAGGGGAATAAGCTAGCATCCTGTATTATACAGGTATAGATAGACACCCGTAGTCGTATGGACTAGACCCACGCGATCGATTCATGTTCCTGAATAGCCAGTGTTGAACGAATTGAATCACCTCATGCCCTGAGAAATGTTTATGTTAGTTGAATGTACAGTAGCTCTATTCGACAGGGTGAACAGAAAATATGAACGAAGCATGCATAGCGTCATCATCTATCCATGCCACTCTCTGCGTCTGCTTAACAATGCAGACAGTACTTCCTACAGTAACGTTATTATGCACTCTTTCCCACCTACGAACTCCTCGATGGGGTGCTGATATGGTCGAACGAAATAATGCTCATTACATCGAAAAATACGGTATCATGAAGTTACGACAGGAAACAAACACCATTAAGCAATACCCTGGCATAACCCTAACACGAAAAGGGTAATTCTAAGATAACCACCCTTCACGTATCCCTTGGCTCCTCGTACCAACTCTCCGTTCCTTCCCTCTCTCTGAACCATCTAGGCCCATCCCGATCCCCTCACACGCTCCTTCAAACCTCCTCCCGGCTTCCATAACACCGCTCTTCTCCTCGTCCCAAGTCTTCAAGAATCCGCTCACATTCACTTTCCGTCGAGTCGTGCCTCGATGGAAGTAGTACTCCCTTTCCCTTGTCATTTCTCTATCAGGTACCTCCTGGTTGTTGTTGTTGTGGTTGTTGTTATTGTTGACAACGGTAGGCTGTGTTACGGTCCAGTTCTTTTCAAGAGAGTCTTGAAGTTCTCTTTGACAGAATTCCTTGGCTTCGATGTAGGGGTCTTGAGATTTTTCGACGACCCGAGTGTCTGATGGGTGACAATCAACCTGTTGATAACTTTCTTGAGTAGATCGAGAACCAGTAATGCCTGACACGGCTGTCGTATGCGGAGAGACGATCAGTGTTGATCCGTTTTCGAGGAAAGCCCGCGTGAATCTTATGAACCGCTGAAAAAACCTTGCGCAGACAATCGCTCGTCGAACTCGTTCACCATCGGAGCTTCGATGGATGTAATCCGTCATCTGCAACGTCGCCGTCACAGTCTCGATGAGCAGCCTCAATACGTGCAGAAGGTGGGACCTCTCAAGTAGACTAGGGTTGTCGACGAGCGGTAGAACAGCTTGACGAGCTGCATCCCAGAATTGATCCAGTATGCTGGCCACGGAGGCGACGCTCGCTTCATTCATCCCGTCGAAATGCTGTAAAAGTTCTTCGAACATAGCTCGACTTGCTTCAAGGACGGGTCTGGCAAGGATCCATCCTGCTGTTCTTGTGGTGGCGTCGAAAGCGCGGGAGACATACGCGGGGAAGATCGCTTTCGTTGAAAACGCGCGCAGGCTGGGACTCTCCTCCGTGCTATTCTCAAAAGCGGAAGTCATGGCATCCGCAAGCTGCAGAGACAAATACCCCTGCTGATCGTCGATCGCCGCCCGGATGGAAACGGACTGGATGAAGCTTGCGAGTTGTTTGTGCACAGCGGGTGTAGACAGTTTGAGTTCGTAGTTTTTCAGTCGTCCCACGACGTAGGTCGGATCGGTGGCCGGAAGAGGAAACGCAGCGGAGTCCGTGAAGAAGCGGTCGACGGGACAGATGTCCACTGTGTATTGCTGGAGGTAGGTCACGACTTTCTGCACGAATTCGACGTAGGACCCGGCCACGACGTTCGCTTGCTGGAGTTCGAGGTAGTTGCTCTTCATGGCTAACATGAGTCGTTTCAAGAGATGGGTATACTCTTCGCGTCGGACAGCTGTTTCTTGTCGATTGCCGGATATGCTCTCAAGAGATTCCCGCATGTTGGTCAACACACCTGGGCATTGTTAGTATTGAAGATAAGAAAAGTAGAAGGGAGTGTATGAATGATGAAGCCTGTGGATGAGTGGTCAAGACTCACTTGATATCAGAGACAAACGCCGCTCAGAAAACTCGCTCAAGGTAATAGAATAGGTGGCATCCCGGATGCGGAACCAGAACGGTAGATTCTTCAGCAGCGGATTGTCTCGATCGGTGTTGAGGAGCGTGTTGGTAAACAGATGCTGGAACTTGAGCATCGACTCGCGCTCGACCAAGCACGCCACCCATTGCGAGAGAAACAGAGACTTCTGACTGTGATAGCTCTCCGCGTCGGCCTCGATAACTCGCGCCATAAAGTACGCCGTGTACTTTCGTGTCTGCTCTGTCGTCCATAACGTCGACCACGAATGTCGGCTGTACGCTCCGACAAAGTCATCCCATTGCTTCATGGACGAACTGACTAGCATCCGCGCCGTGGCAACCCATGTATCCACAATCTCCGTCAAGATCGAGTCTTCTGGCTGGACTTCCGCTCCAAAGGCGTTCGACAGGAGTCGAGCGAGTCCATCGTAGACCGTGTTCTGCAGATGCTCGGCAGCCTCCTTCGTTCGAGCAACCGTGTCGGCCTCGATAAAGGCCGACCAATCGCCAAAGTCTTGACTGTCGTCGCTGGGCTGTTGACTGGCGTGCGCGCTGGACAGCATCGTGCACTTCGAGACATACTCCTTGATGATCTGGAGGCTCTGAATGACCACCTGCTCCGTGTGCCGCTTTCTCAACTCAAAGAGGTTGAAGACGTCTGCGGTCGACGCTCGATTCAACAGTGCCGTCGCCGCTTCGACGTATTTGGACCACCTCATGGCAGAGTGCATCGCCCGCAGCGCGTCGCTGATGATCACCTCCACCTGTCGCTGATTCGCCTCGATCGTCGTCTTGAGCATGCCATCGACCAACGCAAATCCTTCGATTGACTGTCTCGTCCGATACTGCGTCTCTGTCTGCGTCTTCACCAGTTCATGCTGCTTCAATGCCTTGGCCGTCACCACTGCGTGCCACGCACCCAGCGCCTGCAGTGGGGCCACCGGCTCGGTCGTCGACAGTTGAAAGCGCGCAAGGTTGAGCCAAGCCCGGATGTTGACCTGGCATGCCTCTCGATGAGAGGTTTCTGCGTCCACAAGATCGCGGATGATGTTGACTGATGGTCGACACGAAGGAGGTGCTACCCAGTAGAGCGTGGCAAGCAAGTCATGATGGTTGCGCAACGCATCCAGATCTTCCGGTTGCACCGGCTGCTCCTTGGGATACTGTCGTCCATGATTGGGCATGAGCCGGAAGACAATGTTGCGGATCTTGCTCTCCGGATAGATCGACGTCAACCATTTCAAACTGACGGCAATGATCTTGAGAAAGATATGAAACGAGCGATCCCCGGGATTGATGCTGAGGTCCGGGACTCCGTCCAGGTCCTCTAGAAATCGCACCGAGCCATGGCTCTCTTCATGTCGGAGATGGGCGAGCCCGTTGGAGGCGAAAAAGTCGAATATCGTGCCGATGATTCCATCGCACTTGCGCCAGCCCCATTGGACGATCAGACGGTGACAGCGAGCTAGAATGGTCCGACAGTAGCTGTTGAGGACTGGAGACTTCCCTGCTGGAGTGGACCGATACAGTGATAGAAGACGGCTTGTGAGCGGGCGGGCCATGGCCCAACCATCGCGAGGTTCATGAAAACGCCGTCCTACGCGGAGGATTCCACGTTGGTCGAACTCCTGGAGTGGAAGTAAAGTGAACAGGGAGCTCCAGACACGCTCGTGGGAACGAACGTCAGGAGTGTCTCCCATGTTAGGTGCCGTGAGTAGAAGGTGGACCAGCTCCCAAAACGCCAGCCCAGGGATAGCGAGATTTTCAAGGACATGCATTGCCACCACGATGCCTTCGAGGATGTATCCATCTTGTCGGATGCCCTGCTCCCTGATGTTGGGCTGCCGGTTGTCGACGTAGAAAGTCCGTACCCTCCCCAGGTCTCCTAGGTTCGAACAGGACAGAAGCTGTGTTGAGGCGGACCGTAAGAGCTGAGTGATGGACGCATCAACAGGTCGGCTTTCGTACGACGCCATCTTGTAGATCTGACAGCTCAGAATCAACATGAGGGTTGATGTCTGCACAAAGACTTTTCGGTGACTTTGACATGGATCTTGCCCTCGTGACAGAGCACCCCAGCTGCTAGCGACATTCTCTTGAAGTTCTTGCAGCAGGTGTGACGACCTCTGTATGAACGAGAGTCGATCAACAGGGTCTGCGAAAACGAGTCCGCTGGTGAGATATTGAATCAAGCTTCGGAGAAACGTTGTAAGCTCCTGGGATGTCGTCGCCGTTTCCAGATCATTGCGTGTTGCGTGTAGCGAGTTGATTCGATCACAGGCCCAATCAATGCTTCGCCCTAACTCGGTCGACACTGTCTCGTTCCAGACTCGCCACCGGCGGATGTCCGAGCCAACGTGAACTGTTGATTGGCCATGACGATATTCAGGCTTGCAGCTGTAATCCGCTCGAAGGGCGGCATCGAATTCTCCGCTTCCAATCAAGGTGCTGTCGTGGAAGAACGTGCCGAGCTCTAACGGGGCGATGTCAAAGTCGATCGTGAAGCTGGGACCGAAGCCAGTCAAAGCCGGAGGCTGGGAGCCGCTATCAGCAGAGATGGGTGTAGGCATTCCGGCGTTTTCATCAACCACATCCACAGCAGGAGACCGAAGTTCCATGGGGCTGTCATCTGCCGGTTGAAGGGATCGCGGGCGTAATCTGCGTCTCTTTGGCCCTTTTTGTATAGGCTCTTGAACAATCCAATCCTCATCCTCTTCGCTTCCTGACGCCAACGAGTCATCTTCGAGCTGGCCAGGGAGGGCAAATTGTCCACGGCGCAGAAATCTTGACAGGGGAACCTTCGCTTTTTCCGGATGCTGAAGCAGATGAGTTTGATACTGCCGCTCAATCTCGGCCAATCTAGTCTCCAGAGTCCCTCGGGATTTGGGCCGCTTTTCTCGATACCTTGTTGCCGTCGACTCTAATTGAGCGGGCCGTGACGTAGCCTGCCACAACTGCTCCAGAACACGCTGTCGAGGGCGCGAACGCCCTTTCGGAGCCGGATGTGACTTTCTGGGGGCATGCGAAGAGCGTACACGAGCCGGACCATCCACGGCGAGCTTTTTTGGACGTCCCACCCTTGGAGTCAACTTTGGCTGAGTTCCACGTGGGCGAGCTGAGCGTGCTACTCCCTTCGGCTTCGATCGTTGCTCTTGAATTCCAACATCATGCTCATTCCCTGAAATCTGTGACAATGGTTCGCGCGGGCTGAGCCGTTGTCTTTTGTATCCTGTTCTGCGGAAGCCAGCTGATGGGCGGTGGAAGAGGAGCGTATCCAGATCCGGGAAGTCCTCTGGATCGCCAATCTCAGCCTCGGATGATGATGCTGATGAAGTCTCTTCCATATTGTTGCCGGGGTTCGCTGGTGGAGGGGCATCTTCGTCAGATATTTCGGCCGGACGGAGAGGCGATGAGGATTCCCCTTGGGCATTCTCAATCGAGCTCAACGACAGCGAAGCCGTCGAGTCCAGGTCGTCATCCCGACCGGGCATTCGAGAATCATCCTCTGAATCGAGCTGAGTGTCGGCCTCTCCATTAAACTGCGACTCTTCCACATCACGCTCCTGGTCAGTCTGTATCTTAATTGGCTTGATCCCGCCAGCCTTGAGCTTCTGGCGATACCGCTCTCCTTCTAGTAGATACGGATGCACCTGAATCGGCTTTCTCTTCCGCAATGAGCGGACTGGTCGCTCCAAATCGTTGCTACCGATCAATTCAGGTTCCTCGCTCAGATCGCTAAACAGGGGTGGCTGATTCGGGGCCGACAGAGTAGTAGATGTTGTTGGCAAGGGAGTGATCTCGTCTTCGGCTATTTTGGGTGATGAGAACTGCGGTCTGGAGATCGACGTCAATGGAGTGGACGCTAGTGGCCGTACGGGCGTCAAGATTGGCGTCTGCTCTGCCGAAGATCCAGATTCCGGGAAATCCAGCAAAACAGCCTCACGAGATTGCGTCCCTGAAACCGACTTCCATCCTGACTTAGATCCTTTTGAGGTGCCATACACGATCGCATTTCGGGGACCCGACCCCCTCGACAGCCAGGCTGCGTCCGAATGTTGTATCCCTGCTGGAACTTCCACTGGTGTCGCCAGCTTCTGGTACTGATTTTCAGACTGCTTAACACCGACTTTGTCTCTTGATCGAGTGATCTGCACTTCCAAGGTCCATCTCTTGCGTGGTTTCTTTCCATTTTGAAGATCGTCAAAGTCGTCGATGGTGTAGAACCCTCCACCTGCAGCTTGCCCTGTCGTGATATCGGGCTCTTCGAGCGCTTCGGCCTCCAATTCTTGGGTCTGCTGAGCAGAGCCAGCCACTTTCTCGTCTTCTTCGCTGGCCTGCGAATCCTCGACATATCCTCGAGTCCTCCAGTCTGCCATCTGTGCGTGTCATTGTTAGTGCATCAGGGACGTGATGGGGTGTGGTTGAGTTGATGGGAGAGGCGTAAAGTGGGTGGACGCGTTTCGCGAAGTGCCCGAGGCACGTGACACATAGAAAGCTAGAAGTACCTTTGTACCGCGTCGCGCCAGCAGAAGAGCGACCATCGCGTCTATCGAATCGCCACCAGACCAACAGCAAGCCAAGTGTCTGAGATGAGCCAGGCTCGGAATGCAGTCGCCTTATTAATTGCTACTGCTATAGGCGTCTATACAGGTAAGTGAATGAGAGTAATAGGCTTGACATAGATATCTCGCTCAGAGAACGATCAGGAGTACACGTGTGGGATGCGCCTTTGAGGGAACGACGTCAGCAGGCGCAAGGAGTGAAGTTGGTGTACAGTCAAAGTGATACACAGTTCTCTTTCTAACACCAATCAGGATGCCATTGGATTTAGATGAGACGAGCCCTGACAAGCATGTCGATGTGCAAGCTTCCAGCACGAAAGCATCAGAAGCGGAGAAGCCCGACACCAAGCCTGTAGGCACTGATCCCACAGAATAAGTGAAGGTAGAGAGCTCGAAGGCATTTCTTTGTCCTGGATGAGCCTCTTTGTGGATCTAGTATCGTGCATCTAGTATCGTGTATATCTGTTGATGCAAATCCTTCCTATTCGTTATGCTCCATCTAAAACTACAAAGTCGGCTTGACCAAATCCCAAGATATGTTCCGAGTCGAGCGTTAGCAGTGAATTTTCTCGGAGTCGTGCCAAGTCTGCTCTTATCTCTGCCAGAGTATCCCAGCAGGATCAGGTTGGCTCTCTGAGAGTGAAGATACGCACTGCGAACCACCAGAGGCTGACACAAAGATGTCATGTCCGGAAGGGTCGACCTTGTACAAGAAAACAAATGAACACTGGTCTTTGCCGACCACCCAAGAACCAAGCAACTGCAATACAGGCTGTATGATCGAAACCCACGAATGAAAATGCTCCTCATGAAAAATCGTCACCCTTCTCCTCGATACCGTTCTTGACTCGCAGGAGGATCGCCGTCTTCCACTTGTCGAGCTTGCTCATCCGATCAAATTCGAACAGCTTATCGGCAAACATCTCCGCCTCGCCTTGCTCGACCGCATCAGCGAGGTCGACTAGCAGCTGATGTTCTCGAGTGGAAGTGAAGGTGGGATCTAGCTCCCGATAGTTGTCCAAAGCATGTCGTGTAGCCACCATATCCTAGAAGGTAGATTAGTATATTTGGCTCTCTTCAAATAACTAGGAGCTCCCTACATTATTGGCCAGGTGACAGATTCCTGCTTTCAAGAAGTAGTCCTTCACGGACCACTTCATGAGATTGTTGGAGACGGACGACTTGGCGACCTTCTCAAAGTTCTCAATGGCCTTGTAGTAGTCCTCATCCAGCGCGGCCAGATCGGCAACCTTGAGGTATAGCTTGTTGGCCAATCTAGATGGCAATGTTAGCACCTGCGTGTTAATGCCTACAGGTAGAAATATGTATCAAAATAGATTCCATATCGTCCACTCACGCCTCGGCATTGTCACCCTCATACCAACTGGCCGCGGTCTCGTATGCCTCAATTGCCTTCTTGGGCTCGCTGAGTTCTACCTCGTACAGCTCCGCCAGGTTCTGCTTGTACGTGGCTGCTCTCCGGAAATTGCCCTTCAGGGTGTAATGATTGATGGCTTGATCGAGCACTCGTGCCGCGTCGTGCGGGTCGGTCTTCCGGTATGCCTTGAAGGCCTCCACGAGGGTATTGGCCGCATCATCAGGCTCGTTCAGGTTTTTAGTCTGAATCGCCGCAGCCCGCTCAAAGGCAAGGCCTGCTTCCTTGCCTATTACGCCGACATCGTCAGCTTCCGCCAAAGCCCATAGTATTTACGACATGGATACATATGGGAGTTGCCTACCTTGCTTCTGGAT
>QQTW01000614.1_pt1 | contig 22823 bp, 19 predicted proteins | sample 1904831 | NCBI WGS metagenome assembly QQTW01 (sample SAMN09435610, study PRJNA476489) | Subsurface metagenome, whole genome shotgun sequencing project. | reverse complement strand
CGGGCGATCGCAGGTAAAGCAAAGGTTTCGGAAGATACGTTAGCTGTAAAGCGATCAACAAAGGTGTAAAATGCAGTGCGATCGCACTGATTAGCAACTACATAAGCCCGAAGTTCTGCTTTAGTCAGGATTCATTCTAAGAACCTCTAAAGACCGTTGCGATAAATTTCTATTTCTATGTTATCGCCAGCCAAAATAAAAACATTACCCGTTCGTTCATCTAGACGGATAACGAAGATGGGTATAAAAATATTGGTTAAGGATTGGCATAAGGTAATACAAATGATTCCTTGTTCGGCGGTTGGTAAAACTGTTTTACCTCACAATATTAAATAATTTGCTTTAGATTATCAGACCTTGGACAAATTCTTGATAAAATTCGGCGTGAGAACCTGTAAAATTGCTCATCCCTTCCTTTGTTAGATATCCACTGTTTTTATTAGTATGCGGGTCTTTGACATAGCTATAGATAGATTTAGGATAGTTTGGGTTCTCATGCCAACTAACATTAAAAGCTGCATATTTAGGAAAAAATGTTAAATCAGCATAATCGGGAATGCGATCGCAAATCCACCAAGCTAACGCCGTCCAGTCTCCGGTCTTTTCGTAGTAAGGTATAAACGAAGTGACAATAATGCAGGCTGTCGCGCCCATATAACCGTCCTTGTCTCGAACATCCCAAATGTGTTTGGCATAGTTTGCTTCATTGGCTGCACAGTTGTATTGATTTTTGTTTTCTGCACCTTTTGCGTTCACTTCCCGCGAACGATAAGCCGAACGAATGCTGATTCTTCCTAACTGCTGTTGGATGGGTTCTAATACTTTTTCGCATAAGTTTTTGCCAGATGCGATCGCAAGTTCTGGGTTTTCGGGAATATTACTCAACTTTTCTATCTGGGCAATCTCTGAATAAAGAAACTCCCGCATAAAAAAGCTTCGAGATAGTTGAACTCGTCCTAATTCTTCTAATGCTTTTACCTTTTGTGGAGTTTTCATAAAAATACCTTTGTATTTGCGGCGGTGTAACCCAAAGTTTATATCAATAATGATTTGACTCTCTGTTTTCAGCTAAAACTTTATCGATCTCGCGGTACTCCACCCAACCCTCAGATACGCCCATTGTGGGAAGGATGGCAACCTTACCATCTTCAAGCACTGTTGCCAGTCTAAACTTTCTTCTCAAGCTTACGTTTGTTGCATACGATACCCTACTGCTATGATTTGCAAGATGTAATCTAGACTGAACCCAATTGCAATCTCTGGTAATGCAGTTTACACATTAATAGTTTTGGAGTCCGATCGCTATGCCTCAAGTTCATCACATGGTACTGCTCAAATTTAAGCAAGATGTAAACGACACGACGATCGCTGAAGTTCTGCAAGCAGTTGAGGAATTAAAGCACTCTATTGATGGAATCGATTACTGTTCCAGTGGTGCTTATTCTAGCCCTGAAGGATTTAACAAAGGCTTTACGCACGGTTTTCTCACCACCTTTGAAAGCGCCGCAGCCCGCGATCGCTACTTGCCTCATCCCAAGCACGAAATTGTCAAAAATGCCTTGTTTGCGCTCCTCGAAGATGCGGTTGCATTTGATTTTGTTGCGGAGTAAGTAAATTTTGCACTCCGCCTGTAGCGAAAGACAAATTAGTAAGTAATGAGCAGACAGATTTAAGTCAGGATCGGCGTTTTTCCATCTTTAGACAAAGTTTAGGTCTGTTAGAACTCTGTATTGACCAAACCGTCCTTGCTCTCTAACTTTCTCCCCTCATCTATAGCTACTTTATTAGAACGCAACTTGATATAACGCAAGCTTTAAATAATGTTAAGTTTTATATAGTACGCTTTCATTATTTATCTATGCCCAGCCCAGCAAAAAGTAATAAATCCCGCATCGTCTTTATTGGCGCGGGAATTGGCGGTTTGACGGCGGGGGCATTACTAGCACATCGCGGCTACGAAGTTATAATTTTAGACCAAGCTATAGTTCCGGGGGGCTGCGCTTCTACCTTTAAACGCCAAGGGTTTACCTTTGATGTGGGCGCAACTCAAGTAGCAGGTTTAGAACCTGGGGGAATACATCATCGTATTTTCTCAGAATTACAAATAGATTTGCCCGCCGCCATACCCTGCGATCCAGCTTGCGCGGTATATTTACCGGGGGAAAATGAACCAATTAATGTATGGAGAAGCCGGGAAAAGTGGCAAGCAGAAAGGTTAAAGCAGTTTCCCGGTAGTCAAGATTTTTGGCAATTGTTAGAAGATTTATTTCAAGCTAGTTGGGCGTTTCAATCGAGAGATCCGGTACTACCTCCCCGCAATTTGTGGGATCTGTGGCAGCTAACGCAGGCTGTACGCCCTGGAACTCTAATTACCTTGCCCTATACGTTAATGACTGTAGGAGATGCGCTGCGGGGCTATGGGCTACAAAGAGATCGCCGTTTACGGACTTTTCTTGACTTGCAACTCAAGCTTTATTCTCAAGTTGATGCGGAAGAAACATCGCTACTTTATGCTGCAACGGCGTTAAATGTTTCCCAATTACCTCAAGGATTGTTTCACTTGCAAGGTAGTATGCAGGTATTGAGCGACTTATTGGTAAAAGCTTTAGAAAGAGATGGCGGTAAATTGCTGATGCGCCATACCGTTGAAAGCATTGAGATAAAAAACGGTAAACCCACAGGGGTTGTAATTCGCAATCAAAAAAATGGTGAAGTTTGGACGCAAATAGCTGATGAAATAGTTGCGAATGTAACGGTGCAGAACTTGGTGCAGTTATTAGGGGAAAATGCACCCAAAGGCTACACTCGCCGCGTAGAAAAACTCCCTCAAGCATCCGGGGCTTTTGTTGTCTATTTGGGTGTGAAACAAGAGGCGATTCCGGCAAATTGTCCCCCACACTTACAATTTCTCTACGACGCAGAAGGAGATATTGGTGAAAATAATTCCCTATTTGTCTCCGTTAGTCACCCTGGCGATGGACGCGCACCGGAGGGATTTGCCACAATTATTGCGTCTTCTTTTGTCGATCCTCACCCTTGGTGGCGGGGGGATTACGAGGCAATAAAGCAAGCATATACGGAAAGTGCGATCGCCCATTTAGCGCAGTTTTTCCACCTTACTCCAGAAATGATTACCTATCAAGAATCTGCAACTCCCCGCACTTTTGCGCGTTATACCGCCCGTGATTTAGGAATTGTTGGTGGAATTGGGCAAAGACTCCCGACTTTTGGCCCTTTTGGTTTTGCTAACCGCACCCCAATTAAACATTTGTGGCTAGTAGGCGATTCTACTCATCCTGGTGAAGGAACCGCCGGAGTTAGTTATTCGGCTTTGACTGTAGTTAGACAAATCGAAGCCCGAAGATAGAGACGTATTATCAACGCCTCTATCTCAAGTTTTAGCAAAAATTATTGCTTAGATTGTTGATACTCCGAAAAGGATTGATAGCAATCTTTTTCTTCGTAGAGATGACACTTATCGGTAACGTCTTTAATCAGCGTCCAGGAAAATTTACACTCATCATGTAAATACGCCGCCCAATTTTCTTGAAGACTTTGGTAGGCTAACCGCAAATTGTAGGAGGGAATTGCGGTAGAAATATGGTGAGGTACATGGACGTTGATATCGTGACAGAGAAATTCTACCCAGTTTGGATAGTGACAGTGGATTGTACCCGATAGTTGGGCGATCGCGGCTTGCCATTTATTATCTTCTTCAAACTTTACATCCGGCGCGGTGTGATGAAAGTAAGTAAAGGTACTCATCCAAAAATGGTACACTAGCCAAGGCATTAACCAAAATTTGACAAAACCCCAAATTCCGGTAGTGGCAATTAGCAAGGGAAAAGCGATCGCTGCAAAAACTACTACAACAGCAACAGAAAGCTTAATATAAGAGCGTTCTTTGGGCTGATATTTTGACAAATCAAAGTGCGTTACCGCCCAATGAGCAATAGAACCTACCCACCAAAAACGATTTTTCGCAAATCCTTGAAATACTGATTGTCTAAAACTTCCCCACCCTTCGTATTTTTCCGGGGTAATAGGTCGCCAAGCGTTATCTTGTTCGAGGTGGTTGGTGTAAGTATGGTGATGGTTATGCTTAATTCGCCAACCGTGAAAAGGGTAAATTAACGGCATCATAAATATATGCCCCACTAAATCATTTACCCAACGCCGCTTTGCAAAAGAACGATGTCCGCAATCGTGAGCAATTACAAAAAACCCCGTCAACCCCGTACCCGTAAACACCCATAATAAAGGCAAAAAGTACCAGGGAGCAAAAGCAAGCCCCACATAACCTAAGCCTACCATCAGCACGTTTATAAGCGCTCTAGACCAAGCTTTGCGACGATTTTGTTGAAAACATTCTTTTGGTAAAGTTTTGATAATATCTTTGAGAGTTATATCTGAGTCAGATTGTGCTGTTTGAAAATTGATTGCTGATGTAGTCATGAATACCTAAAAAGTACCTTAAGCAAGTCCCTTGCTGATAAAGTTGGCTGTAGTAGAAGCATCTTGAAGTGGAAGCACTACAAGTTAAAGCTTGGGAGTCAAACTCCCAATCAGCAATTAAAACAGGTAATCTGTTAAAAAAGAACTTCTATTAAGTTATTTTAAGTTATTTTACGACCCATAATTAATAAATCGCGTTCGATTGTGTCTAACTCAGCTACTTGAGGCAAATATCCCCAAGTTTGAAAGCCGAATTGCTCAAACAACTTTACGCTGGGCTGATTGTGAGCAAAAATAAAACCTAAAAGAGTTTTTAAGCCCAAGCTAGGACTATGAGCAACGGCTTGAGTAAGCAGCTTGTACGCCACGCGCTGGCGTTGATAGGCTGGAGAGACATAAATGCTAATTTCTGCCGTTGCTTGGTAAGCTGGTCGTCCGTAAAATGATTGAAAACTTAGCCATCCGACGATAACTCTATCGGTTTCCATTACCCAAATTGGGCGGCTAGTAGAGGAATGCTCGTAAAACCACTCCCGGCGACTTTCCACCGATACGGGATTTAGATCCGCCGTTGCGAGACGGCTAGGAATAGAAGCATTATAGATAGTAACGATCGCACTTAAATCGGCTTCTACCGCATTTCTGATATACATAAATTAGGTTTGTACTCATGAATAGTAACGTCCAACAATGGAATGCCAACTTATACGATAGTAAGCATAAATTTGTATCGCAGATGGCTACAGAAACCGTAGAGTTATTATCGCCACAAGCTGGAGAACGCATACTAGATGTTGGTTGTGGTACGGGACATCTGACTCAAGAAATTGCAAGTTATGGGGCGGAAGTTTTAGGTATTGATAGTGCGGAAACGATGATTTTGCGATCGCGTCAAAATTATCCTAATTTACAATTTGCTGTTCTGGATGCAACAAAACTAGAATTTATAGAAGAATTTGGTGCAGTTTTTTCTAATGCTGTGCTGCACTGGATTAAGGAACCAGAAAAAGTTATTGCTGGGGTTTGGAATTCTCTAAAACCTGGTGGTCGTTTTGTTGCCGAATTTGGAGGAAAAGGAAATATTAAATCAATTCAAACTGCTCTAAACCGGGCAATTCATCAAGAAAATTGTGACTTTGAGGTAGAACTAAATAATAACTACTTTCCAAGTATTGCCGAATATGGCAGTTTATTAGAAAAGCAAGGTTTTGAATTGACTTTTGCAACATTATTCGATCGCCCTACTCCTTTAGATGGGGAAGGAGGAATAGTTAATTGGCTTAAAATGTTTAGAAATAGTACATTAAATGCTTTTTCTGAAGACGCGCAAGTAAGAATTTTGTCTAAGGTAGAAGAACAGTTGCGCCCGTTATTATATAAAAATAATACGTGGTTTGCCGATTATCGCCGCTTGCGGATAGTTGCAGTTAAAGAACAATGCGCCAAAAAATAATTTTATCTCTAAGTGCGAAGCCCTGCGGGCGCGCTAGCGCTATCGCTTTTCTCCTTATCTTCTTAACAAGCTGCACTCCACAACAGACAAATTCGTTAACCGTATCGGCGGCGGCGAGTTTGCGAAATGTGCTAGAGGAAGTAAAACAAAAGTATGCCAAATTACAGCCGGATGTAAAAATTACCTATAATTTTGGAGCTTCTGGAGCCTTGCAGCAACAAATTGAACAAGGCGCAGATGTAGATGTATTTATTTCTGCGGCGGCTAAACAAATGGATGGTTTGCAACACAAGAATTTACTACTTTCCGGTACTAGAAAAAATTTTTTGAGCAATCAAATTGTATTGGTTGTACCGAATACTACGAAAAATATTTCTAGCTTTACAGATTTGAAAAGCGATCGCATTACAAAAATTGCTCTTGGCGAACCGAATAGCGTACCTGCGGGAAAATATGCTCAAGAAGTTTTAAATTATTTTCAAATACTCGATCTCACTAAAAAAAAGTTTGTTTTTGCTAAAGATGTTCGGCAAGTTTTAAGCTATGTAGAAACTAAAAATGTTGATGCGGGTATTGTTTATATTACAGACGCTAAACTATCAAAGTCAGTCAAAGTTGTTGCTATAGCTTCAACAAAATCTCATTCGCCCATAGTATACCCCATTGCAATTATTCAAAATAGTAAAAATGTGGCTCAAGCTGAGAATTTCATAGATTTTTTGCTAGGTAAACAAGCCGACAATATTTATAAGAGCTATGGCTTTAAAACCTATAAATGAATTTAGATTTATCTCCACTTTGGATATCGCTTAAAACTACTTTTGCTGCTACGGTAATTACATTTTTTTTAGGAATTGCGGCAGCCCAGTGGATATTTAATTATCGCGGCAAAGGAAAACACTTAATAGATGGATTACTTACCCTTCCCTTAGTTTTGCCGCCGACAGTAGTTGGTTTTTTTTTACTCTTGTTACTAGGTAGAAATAGTTTTGGGCAATTATTGCAACCATTAGGAATTAGAGTAATTTTTACTTGGTATGCCACTGCGATCTCCGCTATTGTAGTTGCTTTCCCGTTAATGTACAAAACGGCGTTGGGAACATTTAAACAAATAGACTCAAATTTGCTGGCAGCCGCGCGGACTTTGGGCGCATCCGAGTGGCGAGTTTTTTGGCAAATTACTTTACCTCTTAGCAAGTCGGGAATTATTGCCGGAACTATTTTAACTTTTGCTCGTGCTTTAGGCGAATTTGGCGCAACTTTAATGCTGGCAGGGAATATTCCCGGAGAAACTCAAACTATCCCCGTTGCTATATTTTTTGCCGCCGAAGGTGGAGAAATAGACAAAGCTTTGGTTTGGGTGTTAGCAATTATTGTAATTTCTTTAGCGGCAACGTTTGGATTAAATTATTGGGCAGAAATCCCTTCTAGCCCCCCAAACCTGGGGGGAACAGGAGTCCAAAATTCCCTATTGTTGAGGGATTTAGCGGGCGCAAAAGTCTCAAACTCTCCCCAAAAAACTATTTCCCAGCACGGTGAAGGAAATTATTTACTTGTTCCTTCACCAAGTTTGAATAGAAGTGAAAATAATTTGCTAGTAAATATCCAAAAATATTTGCCTAATTACTCGCTAGTAACTAACTTCACTGTTGACAATTATCCGCTCGGATTACTAGGCGCTTCGGGAGCGGGGAAAAGTATGATTTTGCGCTGCATTGCAGGGTTAGAAAAGCCTGATAGTGGCTGCATTGTTCTCAATGGACGAGTGCTATTTGACGCGCTCAAACAAATTAACTTACCTGTACGCGATCGCCATATTGGTTTTGTCTTTCAAAATTATGCCTTGTTTCCCCACCTAAATGTTGCTCAAAATATTGCTTTTGGGCTAAAACACCTGTCACCCATCAATCGAAATCAGCGCGTAAACGAGCTAATATCCCTCATGCACCTCCAAGGACTGCAAAACCGTTACCCCAAGAACTTATCCGGCGGACAACAGCAGCGAGTAGCCTTAGCGCGGGCTTTAGCGGTGCAACCAGAGGCACTGTTACTAGACGAACCTTTTTCCGCCTTAGATACTCACCTCCGCAGCCAATTAGAAAAGCAGTTAATGGCAATTGTCCGTAACTACCAAGGTATAACGCTATTTGTTACCCACAATTTAGAAGAAGTTTATCGAGTTTGTAAAAATCTTTTGGTACTTTCTGACGGCACGTTGGCGGCTTCTGGGACTAAAGAAAGTATTTTCGAGCGTCCCCGTAACTTTACTACCGCTCAAATTACTGGATGTAAAAATTTCTCCCGCGCTGAGGTTCTTTCGCCTCAAAAAGTTCGAGCCATAGACTGGGATTGTACTTTACAGGTAACTGAAACTACCTCAAGCCAAACTCAACATATCGGGATTCGCGCCCATCAAATAATTTTTAAAGATATATCAACGGAAAATACTTTTCCTTGCTGGGTTGTCCAAACTAGCGAAACACCCCATCGCATGACAATTTATCTCAAACTACACAAGCCGCCCACTCAAATTAACGATTATCATCTGCAAGCAGAAGTTTTTAAAGAAAAGTGGGCTGTTTTAAAAGATCGTCCTTTCCCTTGGCTTGTGTACCTAGATCCCGTGCGGCTATTTTTAATGGATAGCTAGATTTCATCAATTTTCTAACTGTTGTTGAGCTTGAATTGCGATCGCTTTATTATGGCTAATGTCCGCTTCTTCTTGACGACCAATTTGTTCTAAAGCTACACCCCGGTTGTACCATCCCCAATAGTCATCAGGTTGTAACTCTAACACTCGATCGAAAGCGGCGATCGCATCTTCGTAGCGTTCCATTTTTCCTAAGCTTAAGCCCAAGCTGTACCAAGTGCGATTGCACTGAGGCTGAATCTCTAGCGCCCGGTGAAAACTAGCTACAGCGTTCTCGTATTTTCCCCAATCGCTGAGAATTAATCCCCGGTGATACCAAGCTAAAAAGCTATCGGGTTTGAATTCCAAAGAGCGATCAAAGCTATTTAAGGCTTCTTCATAACGCTGCAATTGTTTCAAAGCTGTACCTCGGTTGTACCACGCCCAATAAGCCTCCGGGCGAATTGCCAAAGCGCGATCGAAACTAGCAATAGCTTTTTCAAAAACGCCGCAGTCACTCCAGGTAATACCGCGATTGTGCCACACGGTAGAACTATCAGGATTGAATTCTAAAGCTCGTTCAAAGCTGTTAATTGCCTCAATATAGCGCCCAAGTTTACCTAAAGCAATACCGCGATTGTGCCACAACCAGCAAGCGTCAGGGCGAATTGTCAAAGCCCTGTCAAAACTAGAAATCGCCTCCTCATGTCGTCCTAAACTACCCAAAGCAAAACCTCGTTGGGACAAAGCCTCGCTATAATCGGGTTTATACCTCAAGGCACGAGTAAAACTAGAAACTGCTGCTTCGTACTTTTCTGCCTTGATTTGGTGTACTCCTTGATGAAATAAAAATTCTGCTTCTAAACTGGGGGTTATTATCATAATATTTGGCATCATACCTAAGACTGATTTTATATTTAAAGTTCCCAAAAAATAACTAAAATTGAGCAACAAAATATTGAGTTTCGTGTCGAATGCAATTTAATAAACAAACGACAAATTTTTAGTAGTCTTTACTTGCTACAGCCTCCAGACTTAAAGTTCCCAAAAAATGACTAAAATCGAGCAACAAAATATTGAGTTTCGTATCGAACGCGATTCGATGGGCGACAGGCCTATTCCAAATCAGGCGTATTACGGCATCCAGACTTTAAGAGCAATAGAGAATTTTCCAATTAGTGGAATTAAACCTTTAGCTACTTATATAGATGCGTGCGTCACGATAAAAAAAGCTACAGCCCTTGTAAATGGGGAGCTTGGCTGCATTCCTCAAGATATTGCCGCCGCCATTGTCAAGGCAGCAGAGGAGATACTAGAAGGCAATTTGCGCGAGCAATTTGTGGTAGATATTTACCAAGCAGGAGCGGGTACTTCGCACCATATGAATGTAAACGAAGTATTAAGCAATCGCGCTTTAGAGATTTTGGGAGAACAAAAGGGTAACTATCAAAGAGTAAACCCCAACGATCATGTCAATTACGGGCAATCTACTAACGATGTAATTCCAACAGCAATTCGGATTGGTGGATTGTTGGCACTGAGGCGCACGTTGTACCCCGCCTTAGATAAAGCGATCGCATCTCTAAATATTAAAGCTGAGGAATTTATTGATATAGTCAAATCGGGCAGGACGCACTTACAAGACGCAGTTCCCGTAAGACTAGGGGAAAATTTCCGCGCTTGGGCGCAAATACTGAGCGAACACAAAACCCGCCTAGAACTAGCACAAACAGATTTAACCAAGCTAGGATTGGGAGGCAGTGCGGCAGGTACGGGTTTAAATACTCATCTTGAGTATAGAGCGCGCGTTGCTCAAGTATTATCTCAATTACTAAATTGGCCTTTACAACCCTCACCCCACATGATGGCAGCCATGCAGAGTATGGCTCCTTTTGTCAACGTTTCTGGAGCAATTCGTAACTTAGCTCAAGACTTGGTGAAAATTTCCCACGATCTGCGCTTGATGGATTCGGGCCCCAAAACTGGGTTAAAGGAAATTCAATTGCCACCCGTACAACCAGGATCTTCAATTATGCCAGGGAAATACAACCCCGTAATGGCAGAAATGACTACGATGGTATGTTTTCAGGTGATGGGGTACGACAGTGCGATCGCTCTAGCGGCCCAAGCAGGACAATTAGAATTAAATGTAATGATGCCCTTAATTGCTTACGATTTAATTCATTCAATTGAGATATTGGGAAATACAATAGCAGCGCTGACAGATAATTGTATTGCCGGAATTACCGCAAATCGAAGTCGCTGTCAAAGTTACGCTGAAGGTAGTCTTGCCTTAGTGACAGCTTTAAATCCCCACATTGGCTATCTAAATGCCGCCGCCGTAGCTAAAGAATCTCTAGAAACAGGTAAATCTTTGCGGCAAATTGTCAAAGAGCGCAATTTGATGACGGAGGAGCAATTAGCCCAAGTGTTGAATTTAGAACAAATGAGCGCCATGCCATAACTTTTGAGCTAAAAAGTCAGAGCGATCGCTCTTTTTAGGATTTCTGTACTTTATATAACAACAAAAGCCCCTGCTCCTCTGGTTGACTTAATATAAAATCTGGGGTTTCAGGATCGTGATTGGTTTTAAGGGGTATATTCTCAGTCTGGTAAATCCAAAGTTTATGTCAACAGGCTTAAAAACGGCAGTATTTGTAGGTTCGCTGCTGTTTATAGTCAATCATGGGCTAGCATTTGGGCGCGGGGAAATGACTAGCGATCGCTGGATTTCTGTAGCTTTGACTTACATCATGCCTTATTTAGTCAACGTGCATGGTCAATATAGCTCCCGACGCAAATGGAGTACAAATAAATCTTGAATATTAAATAACTAAAGTATCCTAGCTTTAGTTACTTCAAACTTTTTATGACCGCAAATCCTAGTGTAAGTTTAATTCGTGCCGACTCCTACGAACTAGAATCGCTGCAAAATAACATCGCCAAACTGCTAGAACCAATGGGCGGAATGGCAGCTATAGTCAAGACAGGCGATCGCGTTTTGCTCAAACCCAACCTTTTAACGGGGGCGCGTCCCGGCAAAGAATGTACTACTAGACCCGAATTAGTATATGTTGTTGCTCAAATGGTCATCGCGGCGGGGGGTAAGCCTTTCCTTGGCGATAGTCCGGCTTTTGGGAGTGCAAGGGGAGTTGCGGCAGCTAATGGCTATTTACCCTGGATAGAAAAACTAAACTTACCAATTATCGATTTTCACGGGCAACGTTACCAAACTTTGGGAGAAGAATTTAACCATCTGTTACTATCCACCGAAGCAATGGAAGCGGATGTAGTTATCAATTTACCCAAACTTAAATCCCATATGCAGCTAACTTTAACAATGGGTGTAAAAAATTTATTTGGTTGCGTTCCTGGCAAAATGAAAGCTTGGTGGCACATGGAAGCAGGAAAAGATAGCGCTAGATTCGGACAAATGCTGGTAGAAACAGCAAGAGCAATCAATCCCGCATTAACGATTGTCGATGGAATTATCGCCCATGAAGGTAATGGCCCTAGTGGAGGTGAACCCCGTCCGTTGGGGATTTTGGGGGCAGCAAGCAATGTATTTGCTCTCGATCGCGCGATCGCTCCTATCTTAAATGTTGACCCTGCTACCATCCCTACAGTCGCCGCCAGTCAACGGTTAGGGCTGGTGAGTGATTTAGATAATATTGGTTTTCCGCTTCTGCAACCCGATGAAATGCAAATTCAGGATTGGCGACTACCAGATACTTTAATGCCAATTGATTTTGGAATGCCACGTGTAGTTAAGTCTACGTTTAAGCATTTTTATATTCGGTTTATCAAAGAACCAATCAGCGCTTATTTGTAGGTTTGTTGCATTTTGCTCTTAGAAGTTGTTTAAAAAAAGTTGGTAAATTGCCAAAAGGCACGATCCCCCCTAGCTCCCCTTTTTAAGGGGGAAAATATTAATTGGTTTCTTGGCTGTAAAGAAAATATTTATTCTTCCCCCTTTTTAAGGGGAATTGAGGGGGATCGCACTTTTACGAACTAACCAAAACCGAATCGCCTTCAATCTTGGCTTTGTAAGTTTTCAAAGGTTTGGCCGCCGGCCCTTTTAAGACTTTGCCATCTGTCCCAAATTCTGAGGCATGACAAGGACAAACAAATTTTTGCGATTTAGCTGCCCAGTTTACAGTACAACCAGCGTGAGTGCAGGTAGGATTTACAGCGCTAAGATTGCTAGTTGGGCTGGTGCGAACTACTAGAACTGCACCAACGGGAGAATTTTTGTTAAGCAATTGGTTATTTTTGCTCAACTGCGCTACTTTTCCCACCGACTTAAACCCACCTTTACTATTAGTAGACTCCGCTTGCGTCGTCTCGGAAGAACAAGCAGCGATCGCAACAGGCAACGAACTTGCCAACCAACCTACGCCCACCCAGTTTAAAAAAGCCCGACGGTTCATAACATTTTCCTTAAAGTTAATATAAAAAACTTTTCAAAAATTAAGATTTGCCTCAAACTTTTGGCTGCCAGTTTGCTAATTCATCTTTCTTTGGGTGGGTATTTTATGAAAAAAATACATAAAATTTATGCGTTTTGGTCATATAACTCAATGTTTTGTTACTAAAGATACGAACTCAATTGTTAATTAATCCTAACTTGAATACTAACAAGCATTTAACGATTGTTTAACAACCTCCGCCCAAATCTAGTTCGCCTTTAGTTCGCCTAAATGGTGTAGCCAAGGATACGAACTGAGTGCTTGAAGTCTAATAACCTAGCAGCAAACAGCAAAAATTTTTAATATATGCGACTTCAGCCAAAGCTAGGAAAACGAAAATACAAGGTCTAGTTTATGACAGAAGCAGCGATCGCCAAGACAAGCCTAAATAAATTTGAAAAATTTAAAAGTGAAAAAGATGGATTAGCGGTAAAAGCAGAATTAGCACGCTTTGCCTCCATCGGCTGGGAAGCTATGGACGATACGGACAGGGAGCATCGGCTGAAATGGCTAGGGGTATTTTTTCGTCCCGTAACTCCCGGCAAATTTATGATGCGCCTGCGATTACCCAATGGCATTATCGCTAGCCATCAGTTGCGAGTATTAGGCGAAATAGTCGAACGCTACGGCGATGATGGTTGCGCGGATATTACAACTAGACAAAATATTCAACTGCGCGGCGTAAGAATAGAAGACTTGCCAGATATTTTTACAAAAATGCAGCAAGTAGGCTTAACTAGCATCCAATCGGGGATGGACAATGTGCGTAATATTACTGGAGACCCCATTGCGGGGTTGGATGCCGAGGAACTATTTGATACGCGGGAACTAGCAAATCAAATTCAAGACATGATTACGGGCAACGGCGAAGGTAATTTAGAATTTACCAATTTGCCGAGGAAATTTAACATCGCTATTTCGGGCGGAAAAGACAATTCAATTCACGCCGAAATCAACGATTTGGCCTTTATTCCCGCTTACAAAAACGAGCAATTTGGCTTCAATGTCTTAGTTGGTGGCTTTTTCTCAGCCAAACGCTGCGATGCAGCGATTCCGCTTGATGCCTGGGTAGCACCCTCCGATGTAGTTGCCCTATGCAGAGCAGTTTTGGAAGTTTACCGCGACAACGGCTTGCGGGCTAATCGGCAAAAATCCCGGTTAATGTGGCTAATTGATGAATGGGGAATTGAGAAGTTTCGCGCCCAAGTGGAACAGCAATTAGGTAAAACCCTAGTTAGCGCCGCCGCCAAAGACGAAATAGATTGGGAAAAGCGCGACCATATCGGCGTTTATAGCCAAAAGCAATCGGGACTAAATTATGTAGGCTTGCATATTCCGGTTGGACGCTTGGATGCTCAAGATATGTTTGAATTAGCAAAAATAGCTGAAGTCTATGGTAGTAGCGAAATTCGCTTCAGCGTTGAACAAAATGCCATTATTACCAACGTTCCCAACTCGCGCCTAGAAGCTTTGCTAAACGAACCCGTATTAACAAGATTTTCGGTTAATCCCGAAGCATTAATGCGAGGATTAGTTTCCTGTACGGGAGCGCAATTTTGTAACTTTGCCTTGATTGAAACCAAAAATCGCGCCTTAAAAGAAATCGCATCCTTAGCCCAAGACGTAGAACTAACGAGACCCGTCCGCATTCACTGGACTGGTTGCCCCAACTCTTGCGGACAACCCCAAGTAGCTGACATCGGCTTGATGGGAACTAAAGCCCGAAAAAATGGCAAACCTGTAGAAGGCGTTGACATTTACATGGGCGGTACGGTGGGCAAAGACGCACAACTTGGGACTTGCGTTACTAAGGGCATTCCTTGCGAAGACTTGCAACCAGTATTGCGCGACTTGCTCATAGAGCATTTTCAAGCAAAACCTAGAGAAAAAGCTTTAGTTTCTCTCTGAACTCAGAAGAAACTACTACAAACAACTTACAGAACTTAAATCAACATCAAGACATGACAAACTTTTCTAGAAGGCAGTTTATTATCACCGCAGGCGCAGCTACCGCAGGTTCTTTATTAGCGCATGGTTGCTCGTCCGGTTCGACCAACACAAGCGGTAGTGGTGGGAGTGCAAGCCCCGTTGCTAATGTAACTACCGCCGCTAATGCCCCAAAAGTAGAAACCACCAGCGCCAAGTTAGGATTTATTGCTCTCACAGATTCCGCTCCCCTAATTGTGGCCCTAGAAAAAGGGATTTATGCCAAGTACGGCATGACCGATGTAAAAGTTGAAAAACAAGCCTCTTGGCCCGTAACCCGCGACAACTTGGTACTTGGTTCGGGCGGCGGCGGTATTGACGGAGCGCATATATTATCGCCCATGCCTTACTTGATGGCGTTGGGGACGATTACTCAAAGTAAACCGATTCCCATGTACATCTTGGCGCGGTTGAACCTCAACGGTCAGGGAATTTCTGTTGCCAATACTTACAAGGAAATGAAGGTTGGGACAGATAGCGCGCCCCTGAAAGATGCTTTTAGTAAAGCTAAAGCTTCTGGTAAAGAAACAAAAGCCGCCATTACTTTCCCCGGTGGTACTCACGACCTATGGATGCGCTACTGGTTAGCCGCCGGGGGCGTAGACCCCAATGCAGACATTTCTGTAGTCCCCATACCACCACCCCAAATGGTTGCCAATATGAAAGTAGGCAGCATGGAAGCCTTCTGTGTTGGCGAACCTTGGAATGCCCAGCTTGTCAACCAAAAGCAAGGTTTCTCCGCTTTAGTTACGGGCGAACTTTGGAACGACCACCCCGAAAAAGCTTTTGCGATGCGCGCCGATTGGGTAGATAAAAATCCTAATTCTGCTAAAGCGATGCTGATGGCTGTGCAAGAAGCTCAACAGTGGTGTGAAAAATCCGAAAACAAAGAGGAGATGATCGACATTATCTCCAAGCAAAAGTGGTTTAAAGTCCCAGCTAAAGACATTATTGAGCGCTCCAAAGGTAATATTGACTACGGCGATGGTCGCACCGTCCAAGACTATCCCTACAAAATGAAGTTTTGGGCAAATAATGCGTCCTACCCTTACAAGAGCCATGACTTGTGGTTTTTGACTGAAAATATCCGTTGGGGTTATCTTCCCGCCGATACCGACACTAAAAAAATTATCGACCAGGTAAATCGCGAAGACTTGTGGAAAGAAGCAGCTAAAGAATTAGGAGTTCCCGCCGCCGAAATTCCTACAAGTACATCTCGTGGAGTCGAAAAGTTTTTTGATGGTGTTACCTTTGACCCCGAAAACCCTGCCGCTTACTTAGAATCTCTCAAGATTAAAAAAGCCTAAATCCTTTATTAGTGCGGTTGATAAAACTACCGCACTAAAGCCCATCGCCAAAAATCATCACCCCTAGGAGAAGTTAGAGGATGACCGCCACCCTTCCCAGCCGCACCAAAAGTAAAAAGAAAACCGCTCAAAAAGAAATTGCGACAATCGTAACAAAAAAAATTCTGCCGCCGATAATTGCGATCGCTATATTTGCAATTATCTGGCTGTTACTAACTTTAGGTGACAGCCCCAGATTGCCATCGCCGATTACGATGGTCAAAGAAACTTGGGATCCTTACATCATCAATCCCTTTTTTGATAACGGCGGTACAGATAAAGGACTCGGTTGGCAGCTAATTGAAAGCTTGAAACGGGTAGCTATTGGTTTTTCCTTATCCGCTATTGTGGGCATTACGTTAGGGATTTTGATTGGGGCGAATGTTTGGGTTTACAATGCTGTAGACCCTTTATTTCAAGTATTGCGGACTGTTCCTCCGTTGGCATGGTTGCCGATTTCTTTGGCCGCTTTTCAGCAATCTAACCCTTCAGCGATTTTCGTTATCTTCATCACGTCGATTTGGCCGATTATTATCAATACCACCGTAGGCGTTCAGCAATTGCCCCAAGACTACCGTAACGTGGCTAGAGTATTGAAATTGTCGGGCTCCAAGTATTTCTTCAAAATCTTGTTTCCGGCTACCGTTCCTTACATCTTCACGGGGTTAAGAATCGGTATTGGTTTATCTTGGTTAGCGATCGTCGCCGCCGAGATGTTAGTTGGTGGTGTAGGTATTGGTTTCTTTATTTGGGATGCTTACAATAGTTCGCTCCTCAGTCAAATTATTTTGGCGCTAATTTATGTTGGTATTGTCGGTCTATGCCTAGATCGCTTAGTTGCATTTATTGCCAGCAAAGTAGTTCCAGAAGAACAGAATTAATCCCAGAAACAAAGTAAGTTACGCAATATATAGCGTGAAACATAAATCTTCTTGATTCTGCTCGTAGCCTTTAACCTCCAGCCTTAAATAAGTCATGTCTGTATTTGTTGAAGTAGACCACATCGATCGCATATTTCCCTTGCCTAACGGCAACACCTACACTGCGCTGAAAAATATCGACTTAAAGATCCCCCAAGGAGAATTTATTTCCTTAATCGGACACTCTGGTTGTGGCAAATCCACTTTACTCAATATTATTGCCGGATTAGATAGAGCTACAACTGGCGGCGTGATTTTAGAAGGGCGCGAAGTTAGAGAACCAGGACCCGATCGCATGGTAGTGTTTCAAAACTACTCTTTACTGCCTTGGTTGAGCGTTTCAGAAAATATCACGTTGGCGGTAGACGAGGTTTATCAACATAAACCCAAAGGCGAACGCAAATCGATTGTAGAACATCATATCGATATGGTAGGTTTGCGCGCCGCCGCAAATAAGCGCCCAGGGCAGCTATCGGGAGGAATGAAACAGCGAGTTGCGATCGCGCGGGCCTTGGCAATTCGTCCCAAATTATTGCTACTAGACGAACCTTTTGGGGCGCTAGATGCTTTAACGCGGGGTGGTTTGCAAGAACAATTAATGAAAATCTGCAACGAAAGTAACTTAACTTGCGTGATGGTAACTCACGATGTGGATGAAGCATTGCTATTAAGCGATCGCATTGTGATGATGACTAATGGGCCAGAAGCGCAAATTGGGCAGATTCTTGACGTGGAAATTCCTCGCCCCCGTCAAAAATTAGAAGTAGTTAATCACCCCAGTTACTACGGCTTGCGAAACGAAATAATTTACTTTCTCAATCAGCAAAAACGCGCCAAGCAGCGTAAAGCTAGGCAGCAAGGGCTACAAAACGCTGCGCCCGTACGCGCAGGTAATGGATTAGAAAAAATAAATTTAGAACTTGGCTTTATTCCCTTAACAGACTGCGCCCCTCTAGCCGTTGCCAAAGAAAAAGGCTTTTTTGAAAAGTACGGTTTAACCGAAGTAGTTTTAAGTCGCGAACCAAGTTGGAAAGAAATCTCTAAAGGAGTGGGTACAGGAAGACTAGATGCAGCACAAATGGTTGCTGCCATGCCCTTAGCTTTAACCTTGGGTGCGGGAGATAAGCCGCCAATTCCGATGGTAAGTGCGATGAATTTGTCGCGCAATGGTAACGCCATTACTTTTAGCAAAAAACTGTACGACGAAGGGGTAAGAACTCTTGCAGACTTTAAAGAGGCGATCGCCCAAACCCCCGATAAAGTCCATACTTTAGCGATGGTGCATCCGGCTTCGATGCACAACTTACTCCTGCGCTTCTGGTTGGCTTCTGGTGGAATTGATCCAGATATTGATGTCAATTTAACCGTAGTGCCGCCGCCGCAAATGGTATCCAACCTCAAAGCGGGCAATATTGACGGTTATTGTTGTGGCGAACCTTGGAACTCTCGCGCCGTTTACGAAAACTTGGGGTTTGTCATCGCGACCGATTTGGAAATTTGGGCGGGACATCCAGAAAAAGTTTTGGGTGTAACCGAAGAATGGGCAAATAAATATCCCCAAACTCATCTAGCCTTAGTTAAAGCCCTACTCGAAGCCTGCGAATACTGCGACGACTGGCGCAATCGAGACGAAATTATCGAAATTCTCTGCCGCCCGGAATACGTTGGTTCCGCACCGGAATATACGCGCCCCGGATTTATCGATCCCTACGATCGCGGTGATGGCACAGAACCCGCGCAACTATTATCCTTTAACCAATTCTACGTCAACAAAACCAACTACCCCGATCGAACAGAAAGGCTATGGATGATGACCCAATTAGCCCGTTGGGGTTTAGCGCCCTTTCCCAAAAACTGGCAAGAAATCCTCGATCGCGTTTGCCGTACGGATATATTTGGTGAAGCCGCTAGAGAATTAGGCTTTTTAGATACTGGACGCGACCCCCGGACAATGACATTTGATGAGATTGTCTTCGATCCAGAAAATCCGATTGAATATCTCAACAGTCTGAAAATCAAACAGCCCATACAAATTCAAGAAGTATGTTTGATTTAAGCGTCAGTAGATAAGCGAACTTGCACCAAAACTCATCTAGCCGCACAATTTAGCCTTCAATCCTTCAAAACTATGCAAACACTTAAAACCAATCACGCTACCTCTACGTCAGTAACTAAGCCCACCCAGAAAAACGAGCCTTTTCTAGTTATTGAGAACGTCTCGAAGATTTATCCCACCTCCACCGGCCCTTATACAGTCTTGGATGGCGTAGAACTAAGCGTAGGTGAAGGGGAATTTGTTTGTCTCATCGGTCACTCTGGTTGTGGCAAATCAACGCTATTAAACATGGTGTCAGGCTTCAATACTCCTTCTGATGGCGAAGTGAGACTAAATTCAAAAGCCATCACCGAACCGGGGCCCGATCGCATGATGGTATTTCAAAACTACTGCTTATTGCCTTGGATGACTGCTTTTGAAAACGTTTATTTAGCTGTAGATTCGGTTTATCCCGATAAGCCCGAAGCCCAAAAAAGAGCAATTGTTAAAGAGCATTTGGCAATGGTGGGGCTAACCGAATCCGCCGACAAAAAGCCAACGCAACTATCAGGAGGGATGAAACAACGAGTGGCGATCGCTCGCGCGCTATCCATTCGCCCCCAAGTGCTAATTCTAGACGAACCTTTTGGCGCGTTGGATGCGATTACCAAAGAAGAATTGCAAGAAGAACTATTAAAAATTTGGCAAGAACATCAAGTAACGGTGCTGATGATTACCCACGATATCGACGAAGCGCTGTTTTTAGCCGATCGCTTAGTGATGATGACCAACGGCCCATCGGCAAAAATTGGCGAAGTATTAAATATTCCTTTCCCCCGTCCCCGCAACCGCGCCCAGATGTTGGAAGACCCCGAATATTACAGCTTGCGTAACTACGCCCTCGACTTTCTATTTAGACGCTTTGCTCACGATGATGATTAATATGGACTTAGAAATTACAGAAAAATTACTAACTGCTAAACAAGTCAAAAAATTAAGCTTTCAAGACTTAGGCAAAGTATTAGGGCGCGATCCAATGTGGGTAGCGGCCTTAATTTACCGTCAAGCTACAGCATCGGTTGACGAAGCAGACAAACTAGCTCAAGAATTGGATTTGCCGCCAGAAATAGCGCAAAAACTCACGGAATTTCCTATTAAAGGCTCTTTAGACCCGGTAATTCCTACCGATCCCTTAATTTATCGATTTTATGAAATCATGCAAGTTTATGGAATGTCGCTCAAAGCCATCATTCAAGAGGAGTTTGGCGACGGAATTATGAGCGCCATTGACTTTACACTCAATGTGGAGAAAGAAGCAGATCCAAAAGGCGATCGCGTCAAAGTTACTATGTCTGGGAAATTTCTACCTTACAAAAAGTGGTAGTGCAAGTTATAGGGGGAGTGACAAATGGTGACAGACAATATTAAAACACTATGTCCCTACTGCGGTGTCGGCTGCGGTTTGGAAGTGTCGCCCCCCGCCGTCCCTGGAAAAGCCGTTAATCGCGATAGTCTAGGCAACCCGATTTGGAAAGTAAAAGGCGATCGCAGTCATCCTTCAAGTCTTGGGATGGTATGCGTTAAAGGTGCAACCATTACCGAATCTATCGATTGCGATCGCCTGCGTTACCCTATGGTGCGCGAATCGTTAGACCAACCCTTGCGCCGCGCTAGTTGGGAGGAAGCCCTCGATCTCGTTGCTAGTCGCTTAAAATCGGTGTACCAAAAGTCGGGGGGCGATGCCATTTGTATGTACGGTTCGGGGCAAATGCAAACCGAGGACTACTACGTTGCCCAAAAATTGCTTAAAGGTTGTCTGGGTACAAATAACTTTGATTCCAATTCTCGCTTGTGTATGTCCTCGGCGGTAGCGGGTTACGTGCAAAGCTTGGGTTCGGATGGGCCTCCCTGCTGCTACGACGACTTAGAACTAACAGACTGTGCTTTTATTATTGGCGCAAATGCGGCGGAGTGTCACCCGATTGTTTTTAACCGCTTGCAAAAACACCACAAGCGCCACCCCAATAAGGTCAAACTAATTGCGATCGATCCTCGGCGTACTCCGACGGCAGAAGTTGCCGACTTGCATTTAGCAATTCAACCCGGCACAGATATTGACTTGCTCAATGGTATTGCTTACTTGCTGCTGCGTTGGGGAGAGAGCGATACAAGTTTTATTGATGAATGTACTAGCCAATTTTCGGATTTTGCCGAAGCAGTCTCTCATTACCCACCCCAAGAAGTTGCTAAACGTTGTGGAATTCCTGTAGAGGATATTGAACTTGCGGCGCGTTACTGGGGCGAATCAAAGCGGATTTTATCTTTGTGGTCGCAAGGAGTAAACCAGTCTTCCGAAGGTACGGCCAAAGTATGCAGTTTGATTAATCTACATCTCCTTACTGGGCAAATTGGCAAGCCTGGATGCGGGCCTTTTTCTCTTACTGGTCAACCGAATGCAATGGGCGGCAGAGAAGTAGGAGGACTAGCGCACCTATTACCCGGCTATCGGTCGGTGAGTAATGTCCAGCATCGCCAAGACTTAGAACAATTTTGGCAGCTTCCCCCCGGACAGATTTCGCCTCATCCCGGTCGCACGGCTTGGGATATTATTACAGGGTTGGAAACCGGGGACGTTGAGTTTTTATGGGTTGTAGCCACTAATCCCGCCGTTAGTTTGCCCGACTTAGAGCGCGTCAAATCAGCTTTAGAAAAGTCGCCCTTTACTATCGTTCAAGACGCTTACTACCCCACCGAAACCACCGCTTACGCCCATGTTTTATTGCCTGCGGCGCAATGGGGCGAAAAAACTGGGACAATGACAAATTCCGAACGAGTAGTAACTTTGTGTTCGGCTTTTCGACCTCCGGTAGGGGAAGCAAAAGCGGATTGGGAAATTATCGCCCAAGTTGCTAAAAGGTTGGGATTTGAGGATAAGTTTGGTTTTACGAGTCCCGCCCAAGTGTACGATGAATTTGTCCAACTAACGCGCGATCGCCCTTGCGATATGACGGGACTTAGCCACCAACGTCTTTTAACGAATGGTGCTATTCAATGGCCCTGTCCCGATAAAGGTAATATCTCTCCTAAACGCCTTTATACTGATTTGCGTTTTCCCACCGCCGACGGACGGGCAAAGTTTACTGCTTGTCACTCGCGGGGACTTGCCGAACCCCCCGACCCCGAATATCCCTTTGTCTTAACGACAGGCAGATTATACGGACATTGGCACACCCAAACTCGCACCGGACGCATTGATAAAATTCAGCAAATGCACCCCGAACCCTTTATTGAAATTCATCCCCGCGATGCTCGTAAACTAGGGATTGAAGACAACCAATGGGTAGAAGTGCGAAGTCGTCGAGGTATGGCTCAATTTCCTGCCAAAATTACTAAAGCGATCGCACCCAATACAGTTTTTGTGCCGATGCACTGGGGTTATTTGTGGGCAGAACAATCGGAAGCAAACGCTCTGACTCATCCAATTTCTTGCCCTAGTTCTTTGCAACCAGAATTAAAAGCCTGTGCCGTCC
>QQTW01000613.1_pt1 | contig 22834 bp, 21 predicted proteins | sample 1904831 | NCBI WGS metagenome assembly QQTW01 (sample SAMN09435610, study PRJNA476489) | Subsurface metagenome, whole genome shotgun sequencing project. | reverse complement strand
TATTCACCCCCTTCCCATACGGAATATTGAATTGATGATTCAAGCGAGTAGGTTTATTATGTATTTCTCAGCATGTACCTTTCGCTCTCAGCTCTTCTTCTTCATCTACCCCACTTCTCTCTAAATTGCCCCTTGTGTGGTAAAGCCAGCTCGGCACATATAGCAACATATATAATTGCCCCATGTCTCCGGATCTTCAACCTTGGTGAGTCAATGATTGGGAGGTTTATTCGTTAGCCATTACTGTATCTGCGTTGGGTCTCTCTCTGCTCGTTTCTGTTGATGCTCTTGTCTGCATGCAAGCCCTGATGACGCTGTTGGACCCTCAGCAATGACAGATCTTTGGTAGGCACTGGTGCGGCTACGATCTCGGCACTCAACGACTAGAGTTATGTTCTATTCCCTTTTCTTCGTCGTTGCCGTTGGGTTGACGAGAGCTCATCATCCACCAATCGACTGACTGACTGACTGACCGACCGCTGCTTGATTGATCACCTGAAAGGGATCCGATCCGATCCGGCCTGACTCGATGGGACGGGATGATCGTCGAGAGTCGAGTGATATGGCTTTGTTGGATGATTTCTAGCAATCGAAAAAGCAATCCATTCGACGGTTCTATATTCAGGCAAACAGAACGTCAGCATCATCACACTCCGGTGGTCCGCACAAGTTGTTAAGATCCGTGGTATTTGAGAATCTCGAGTGTTTAATTCCTCAAGAAACGGGAAGGGAAAGGAAAAGAAAGAAAAGACTGATGGGGGGAATAAAGATAGGATTGAAGAACGTACCGGCGAATGCGAATGAACCCCGAAAACCTCACCCAGTTTATCACCAAAACCGCCATTATCCCATCCGCCTTCCTTACAATGTGGCAACTTGGATTTATCCGAGTGATCACTCTCCCAGGATTGACCTGCGTATTTGAGCGAGAGAGGTAAGTTCTTTTTGTTGACGATTGTGACTTCGATCGTGAATGGTAACCTGCTCGTCATCGAAATGGAGGCGCCGAATTTGCCAATCTGTTGACTCGTGCCGATCTTTTGGTTATCAGCGTCATATAGGTCGAGCTTCAGGCCAACGGGGCTGGGCTTTCCCTGTTGACGCTCGAGGATGTGGAGTCGACATTTCCCCTTGGCGTAAGGAGGAGGGGGAGGGGGAGGGGGAGGTGGTGGCGTAGCTGTCGAGGTCGGCGCCGGTTTGGTTGACGAAGAAGAAGAAGAAGAAGAAGAAGAAGAAGAAGACGTCGATGCCGGCTTGCTCGTCTCGGAAGAAGCTCGCGTCGAAGTGCTGGTCGAAGCCGTTTTAGTTGGTGGTGGTAACCGCGGCAACGGCGGTGACGAAGTTTGCGATGTGCCAGATGTTGACAACGATTTGGCCGATGGAATAGCTACGATAAAGGTGGGGAGAGGTCCATCCCCTCCGATCGCAAACGGATACTGGGGGTTAGGGCCAACCCGTTGAAGAGAGCAGGCTGATGCTGAGGACGACGATGTGGACGACTCTGTCGTTGATGATGATGACTCGAAAGATGACGATGTTGTTGAAAAGCTGTTCTGCGATGATGACGATGACGATGACGATGACGACGATGAATCAGAGGATGACGACGCTGTAGAAGAGTTCTCCTGCGATGACACCGAAGTGGAAGGCTTCTGAGTGATAGAACCCGAAGTAGGTTTCGTTTCACCCTGTGTTGGATTGCTCCCACGTGATTCCGCCTCAATCTTGCTGACTTGAGCTTTGGTTTGCTGTGACCGACGATTAACAACGCTTGCAACTTGTATCAGAGGTGGGTGGAAGAACTTACGGTGAGCGACTCGGTCAGCTTTTTGGCTGCTTCGGTGGTGCCGGAGATCTTGACAGCAGCGACATCGGACTTGCTGGTCTCGAGAGACTTCACCAATGATCCAAATAAACCGCCAATGATCGTGGACCCGTGCTTGGAGACCCCATCTCGTGCAACTATGATTACCTCATGTCAGCAATCCCGTGCTTTTACGAAAGTACCGGATGGGATTCGTTCCACGTACACTTCAGAGTGGAGTCAATCTCGGTCGTGACGGTGTCCACCAGACCCTTGTCATCGGGCGTATTAGAGAGCCGAGTAGCTACCAAGGATATTAGAGGATCGATTCCCTCATTTGAGTGACGATTTACGTACCAGCAGCGACCGCGCCATCGACATGGTTACGAATATCGGCTATCGTGGCTTCTGGCTTGGCTTCGGTGGTCGGGGTTGGTTCGGTGGTCGGTCTGGGAGAATTCATTCTCCCGATGGCTGATGTAAGGAGACCAACGACCGGCAACGTTGTCGATGGGTTCGTAGCTCCACTAGAGGCCGCCGAGTTGGTCGTCGATCCTGTTGAAGTACTGGCCGGATTGCTGCTCATGGACAACTGGCTACTCGTTGAGACGCCCGCCAAAGTTGCGTTTGATGACGGGTCTGTAGAACTTCCAGTAGGGATTCCGATAGCGGCTGTGGTTGATGGTGTTGGTCTCGCAGAGCTTGGGGCAGACACGCCGCCTGAAGCTGTTCTGGATGTTTCTCCAATGGATGTCTGGGCTGAAGGCTGCAGCAAAGAGCTGACGATGCCCCCAACCGAGCTGGTCGATTGATCGCCAGCGAAGGAAGTTTTGTTTGAAGAAGCCCCTACAGAGCTTCCAGCGCTGACGCTCACCGAGGTCGGTGTGGAGACCTTCGTCAAGAAGCCCATCAGACTCCCGATCCGGCCTCCCACCGGGAAGCCGGCCAAGGACGTTGCTGATGATCCCCCAACGGAGCTTCCAGTGTGAACGCCTGCGGCATTTTCGATTGATGTTCCCGTCAGAAAACCCATCGTGGCGTTGATCGAACCGAGAGCAGGAGCGCTCTCCGATGTTGGCATTGTGTTCATTATCGACGACACGTTTGATGTCGGCTTGGAACTGGTCGGCCCCATTGATGACACCAACAGACTATCAGGCACAACGTCCGGTGATACTTGCGTAGAAGGCCTTCTTTGGGTTGAGGCCGGCTGAGACGTGTTCGCAGCTGCTCCCTTCGCCTGAGACAGAGGCAATTGCGCATAGACGGTTGGCAGGCCACCAGCCTGACCGTTGGGCACCACTAACGGATGAAAATTCGTTAGATTGAGAGGGGAAGCCGGGGCTACCGCATTGGTGATATTGAATGCTTCCTGGCCAACCAGTAGCTGACCCCCAAAGAATGTCGAGTTCACGATGCACTACACGGCAGCACAAACGGGTGGTCAGTCGAGCCGAAAGGTCGTCCGTAGGTCTCAACAAGAAGTATACCTCGGTCAAAATGCGGATGAATGCATCGTTACATGTCTCGTCCCCGGCTCCAGGTTCCTTAAGCAGTACAAAACCTCCCGTCGACGACCACTCCGGATGTTCGTTGGTTGCAGAACTGCAAACCTTTGCCACGCCTGGCCGAAGAAGGGTTGCTAGGTCGTTGGAATTCGAAGAACCCAACCTCCGTGGTTGAGAGCATTGGATCGAGGCATTAGCGCTCTGGGCGAGGCCGACCAGCAACGGAATAGCCAGAAGAGTCTTGATGGCAACCATGATGGTAGGAAACCGATGTGACGAGAGCGGGCATGCACCAGAGGGCGGTCCGTAGTGTTCGACTCCTTTGACCGGGAAATATCCATGGCTTTAAGGACCTGCCTCGCAGTCCCGCTGCTGCCGCTGCTGCCGCTGCTTCCGTCTTCGATCCAAGCTTAGAAACGAGTGGTCTTTCCTTCACACTTCTCAGCCGGCCGCCGATGCCTTGCCAACGTTCCATTATCGTTATCCTCGGGGTCCAACGGGATGCGGCACAAGGCGAGGTGGTTCATCCGGGGTGACCTCGTTCGATGTTCGAAGCAACATCGAGATGACGGACGACCCTTGACGATGAGACACCGTGCCACTCACCCTTCGGCTGCTGCCGCCGGAAGCGCCCCCATGTTCTTTGATCTCCTGAAGTTGCCGCCAGCTCCGTACTTCGACACCAATCGTCGTCCTTCTTTCCGGGAAGCAGACAAGGCTGAGACGTCGATTTGGGCGATCCATGCCCTATTGCTGTGCCTCCCCCGCCTGTTCCTGGATTTCCTTAGCCGCCCAGTCTTCGGTTCGGGAACATCCCTACAAGGCTGCGACAGATGGCGGTCTTCAATCCGGTCGATCCAACATGGTCCATCCCACTCACGGTGCCTGCTAGGCAGCACCAACGCCTTAAGAGCGGCTCATGGTCCGGTTGACTCTCCCTGTTTGTGCAGATATCGCCTGCTAGGTATCGTCCTTTAATCTCATCTTCCACGGTCGGATCCATCTATCGGCATCCTGGGATGGGGTCAGATATGAGTAAGATATTTTCGATCAAGTTGGTACGGTTAGGTCGGCGTCTCGACCCGTCCTTCGTGCTCGTAGTAACAACCTGTTTAGCCATCCTTCTTGCGCGCGCGTACGAAGGCACCTAACAAGACGGCCCCCACGACCACCAATATCGACCCCGTCGACCCGAACGAGGCTCCCATCTTGAACGCTTGCAGCGCTGGGGACGTGGCGACTCTGCGGTTACTCCTGGCGACAGCGACCGCTGCTGCGGCGGCGGCCTCGACAGAGCATGTTCCCACAGAGCAGATCCTCCGCATCCCGTCGACGTGGTCGATGCTCAGTCGGGCGGTGAAGTCGGGTTCGGTCGAGACGGTCCGTCATGTGCTCGCCCATGACCCAGATTTCCCGATGCATCAAGGCCCGCATATGTTGGCGCTCGAGGGAGGTCCCGCCATCTATGAAGTCTTCCTCGAGCGATATCCCGATCTGTTTGAGTGGGACCTGGGCCACATGGGTGATGCACTCGGTCTCTGCGCCGTCAAGGGCGACGTACCCTTTGTAACGCTATTGCTCGACAAGGGCGCCGACGTCGAGAAAAGCCATTTTGTTCATCAACCGGTCCGTCACTCCAAGGGCGATGGCTCTTTGGACACTGGTACGCTAACCGGCAAAGCTCGATTAGATCCTTAAGGTTTTAGAGTCGCATAAGGATTGGGGCATGCTCGAACTGTTGCGGGCCCACATTTCGACCGCCAAGGAGGGATAACTGGCGGACGTATTGTTGATTTGTGCGTGGCAGGGATATTGATGAGGTGTGCTATTGTCCGGTGCAGTGATTGGTCAAGTAGGGGAAATGCTCTCGGAGGAGGCAGTTCACCTCCGTTTCAATACATCTTAAACGATCCCTATGTATTCGTCCTCTTCATCTCGCTATCGCATGCTAAAGCATGACGAGCCTTAACAACTCGTGACGATCACTCTTCCAGGGTCGCGCATATGAGGGCTGTTGGGTTAGGACGTCCGACCACTCCTGGCACCTACTTCTCATCGACGGCGGACCTCGTCAAGTTGGATTAATCGTCCATGGATAACCATTCTCGAGAACATGAAACAAGATGCAAAGCAATTGAGCTTCGTCCCCTCCAGGGATGATCCGGCCTAGTCGGTGAACGCCTGGAGAAACCAGTTCATGCGGCGTCGAGGCACGGCGTCTCAAATGATTCTCGCGCCGGCCCTACCGTAGCCCATGCCAACAGACGGGTTGTCGGTCCGAACCGTCTGAGGCGATGGCGCGCATCAAGAGGCGCCCGCCAGTTTGACAGGCGGCATCGAGCCTGAAGTGGCACAGCACAAGGGGGGACGATCATCGACATGAAACCACTGAGGACCTTCGGCCGGACCGTGAATAGATATCGCCTAGCCGACTCACGCTCCCAACACCAACACCCTATCACGGTCTTGAGACAACGGCTTACCTCCACCAACATTTTCAACCATCCTGCCGGCCGCCCGGTAGGGCTTCCAGAATGCCTGGTGGGGATGGTGGCGCCCACAAGCTGGAACGTGTTCGCCAACGGCACGGACAGACGCCTGTTTTGCACCAGGATCATTTCGAGACGAGGTGACCAGGATTAGATGTCCTCCAGCCAGCCTTGCGGAGGAGCAACAGGACTCTGACGGACCCCTTGGTACCTCCATCGGCCATGATGGCGCTGTGGTGGGCAAGATATATAAGATCTCAGGGAGCCGAGTGGATGCAAAGCCACGGTACGGCATTAGGACGACGGCCACGAGCAACGATCTTCTTCGCCCATTCGGCGTTCCCTTTAACCGATCATGTCCCGCATCCTATGTCATCTTCGAGTCGTCGACCTGTTCGCTATCCTCTTGAGCTTGATCTTCCTCGGCACCTCACCGGCTCTTTGGGTCCATGCATCGCCAGTTCATCCCAATGACGGCCCGGTCGACTGGTCACTGGCCGCACGCGCCCCACTATCGATCTGGACCTATGCTCCTGAGGCGGCACGGTCGCCGCCGGACCTGCGGCTGGCGCATGCGGACCGCACCGACCATGAAGACGATAGGGAGGCCAAAGTATCCAGCAGGTCGGGGAAGGAAGTCGAGAAACGCAGCCTCGTGAAACGAGGGTCGTGCTTCAGCAAAGATGACCAAGGAGGAGTGGAAAGATATGAGTGCGACGGAAATCTGCCCACGACGGCGGAGATTGCGGAGATGATCACCCGATGGAATCGCCTGCCCGGCCGGACGTCCGTCTTTTATACCAACCTTAACGGCGTCGGCGGGGTCCGAACGGTGCAAAGATGGCTGGCCTGCCATCCGGACGTGGTGCCGGCCAACGGTTATGTCATGTTTGATGATATCGTGGATCCCGTATGGTTGAAGGCCAAAGGGGGCGCGATCCTAGGAGCACGCGGACAGGACGACATGGACACCTTTCTGAAGCTCATCGCTCAAACCTTCGCCGAGCAGACGGTCGGAACGGCCTATATCTTCACACCCTCTAACCAGGATCCGTTAACCTACATGCCACCGGATGGCATTCCGACCGCATGGCGAGCATGGGAGTATCCGGCCTTGACACGCAACAGCCGGGTCACGTCGATCGTTGCCATCGATCCGCGACCCGAGGTCGCCGATGACGATCCGAATAAACGGCGGGTGTTCTGGGAACCGTCTCGCGGACCGTCGCCGAATCCACCGCTCGGAACCAACCGTCATGGTCCATCCCCGTGAAGCCGTCCAACAGTCGATCGCGTGATCAACAACTCGGACGGACTCGGACTTCCACCGATCTTTGATGCGTCGTTCGGCCGAGAGACGGTTGACACACTCCCGACCCTCGTTAGAACCGATCATGGCGGATGGTGACACCTGGCTTGATTAACTTCATGGAAGTGATTACCGAATTCTTTGAACGGAGAAGGAGGGTTTTTAATGGAGATCATCGTACCTAACTGGGTCGAACGCTTTTTCCGAGATTTCCATATCGTACATCCCGTCGTCTTAAGCATGCATCGCGCTTTCTTCCCATTTTGCCCCTCACCTCAAGCTCTCTAGCAAGCAATCACTCCATCGTAATCTCAGGATATCTTCCTGTCCAGCTCCCTCGGTCCGTACTCGAGTCGGCCGATGATGTAGATGCCCCACACGAGCCGGAAGAATCTCGAACTACCCAGTCGACCGTCGTCGATGTGACTCCTCTTTCACCCGGGAAGAACCCAATCACGCGGTAGAGAAAGGATCTCTAAGCCCTTCAGTCCAGCCGTGCTCGCATGGTTCCTGTCTCCTGGTTGTCGAATCGGGCCGAGGCGCCGGTGGTGTGTATTCCGTAGGAGGTACCGTTTCGAGAAAAGCCTCGTTGCGGTCTCGTCGACTAGCTAGCACCTTTCCTGATGATCCTGCCGCTGGTTCACCTACGGAACGTTGGAGCAAGGTAGACTTAGGCTCCTAACACTCCTTAGGAGACTGACCATATCTTAAGCAGAGATTACTTCGAGATCTTTACCCACTATCATCTGGTCTGTGAACAGTATCCATAACTTCAACTTGAAACATTAGGAGTTGATTGTGGATTGTCCAGTTGAGGTCCGTGAATTTGACGTCCGTTCCAGTTGATCGTTGGATATGAAGATTTCTGATTCCGGATTTCGAACGTCTGGAGCTGTAGGAGATCCGGTGGTGCGTACGGAAGTAGGAACGGAAGCAAAGCAACCTTCGCGGGTGCGGTGATGCCCTGAGATCCCATAAGGGATCTCTCGAATTGTTACGCTTCGGCATGCTGGAGGTAGCATGCCCAACTTGCGGAAATTCCCTTAGGCATCAACTACCAAGCTGGCCCGTTGGAAGACGCTGGTGGTCAACCTAACCACCTGGCACGCGGGTGATCCATTCCTTGGAAGACGGCGAAGAAAATTGGCCAGATCAAGAAGGAGAGAACGAAGAACTGGAGACCGGATGCGAGAAAGACGGCCGAGACGGCGAACAAAGAGAAGATGCTAACGAGACGGTCGAGAGTTGCTCGTCCCCTCGCCTCGCAGGCCGTTTTTTGGCGATTCTGGAAGCCATGCCGGCGTCACAGATGTTGCATGAATGGTTTCTGTATCTTGATCAGCAATCAAAACAGAAACTCGTGGAGGATATCATCACTTTCATGCCACATCAAGTAGCCATGTAAATGAGACAGCTCGGCGGTGTCTGAGGTCCTACCACTACGCCAAAAGACACCGCGGCGTTGGAGTACGTGGTAGGTAACTTTTTATGCCCACAGCGGTAACCGCTTCATTACCCTTCCGACGAAGGAATCTTCGCCACGCTTGCGACAAACACCTACCCTTTATCACAGCGATGATGGTGATATAGCCTCCTTTTCATCGGCCTGATGATGATGGTGCACCTCTCCTCTTTGGCGGTGGCTGCTGAGCAATTCCGTTGTTGTTTTTTGCCCCGCGTGCCAGGATAGAGTCATAACATTGGTGCTTGGGTGATCCAAAACCAAATTTCGTGCCAGGTGCCTTGGTACTCAGTGAGAAACAGGATCCAGAAACTAAATAAATGCGGGTTGGTGGTCGCCACTGTCCATGAGATGTTCACAGATCATGACAGCGAACCAATGAAGAGGAACTAAAATACCGAGGAGTGACAGAGCAATCTATAGCACAGCAACCGCTTACCTCAATCGTTTAAAAATTTTTAAGATAATACCTGAATCTTGCCGCGTCAGCAACAAGTTATCTCCACAGTGAAGGGTTGAGATACCGCTAGATGTTGAGTTTATCTCTTTACCCCGGTCTCTTTGTCCTGTAGCGTGAGCTATACCATAGCTCACGGTTCCTGAGTGTACTGGTATAGATTGCTCCGTCATCCCCCGGTACCTGTGATGGCTCTTTGCTCGTTTGATGACGCCCTATCCAGGCAACACCGCCTCATACCGCTGCCAGACGGCCTTCGCAATGACCCATAAGTACTCACCGGAACCGATCCAAATGCGATCGCAGCACCCAACGGACTAATTGGCCTCGGTCTCGCGGCCCGGCGATGAAGGATCCAAGATGGACCATCTACGCCGCTAGAGCACAGCATGGGCACGCCATGCCATGCAAGGCCGATGCATGCCGGCCGCACGACGTGCCTCAGGCCCAGAAGTCGATTCGGGCTCTCCATTGGTTCCACGTCCCATCCATCCATGCCATCTTACCGTACCCATTCCCCAACTGAGAGAACGAGGCTGAGAAATTCCATACAGTGACCCGTCTCGACAGCTCTCCGCTCAGCTCGGTTCATTGCTCTGTGTCGCCACCGCCATGCATGAGGCGTGAGCGTGGAGCGACACGTGGGTTTTAGGCCGGTCCCGCAGGGGGCTTCGGCCGTCAGCAAGACGCCATCCCCATGCGCGTTTCTGTACGAGATCGCGCCGGTTTCCGTTTCCATCGATGCTGAACCGGCTTTGAAGCAGCAAACGCGCGATATCAGAAAGCGAACTGATTCATCGAGGGCCCACTCGGTTGGCAAAATTCCCTTCCTGCCGGACCTGAATGTTTGAAACGACGCAGGGAGCTGAGAGTGGGACGTGTCACTGGATTCCAGGTTGAATGCTCCAAGTATCGACCGTTCTGCTGTCTGGGAAGATCTTCTCTCTGGTTCTTGGGGAAACCCCCCTGGTTGTCCTGCCGGATGGAGAGCCCGCTCTCGGCGGACCAAGCTTGGTGCTCTCCGCGATCCACCCCTCGACACGAAGACTGGATGCGGTCTGGTGAGTTCTTGGCCGGCATGAAGATGGTCCGTTCTGGATGGTTGCAAGTTGGGAGAGGCGGGTCAGTGAGACACCACGCGGCGGGCCAGGTTGGGCGGCGGTTGCTCAGAGAGGAACCTGGTGCATACTCCATCCTCGAATAGAGATGACTACTCGATCTGGTACCATCTGAGTACTCATCCCTCGTGCTCTCGGACCTGCGGGGGGGGGGCGCCATCGCCATGTGGGCCATCGCCAGGGGCCACGCGCACGCGCAGGCGCACCAGGGGGAAAAGGGAAGGCCGCCGGCGCCCAGCCGGGAGGCGGAAAGGTAAATCTCATCCAATCAACGCCCTGGGATATCAAAATCAATTATCGAAATCAAATCGAAATCGACAATCGCTTCCATCTCGGCCGAACCGATCTGTCCAAGTCGACCCGATGCGTCTATCGCCAGATTGTTTCGGCTTTTAACTTGGAGGAAGAGCCGGAGAAACAAAACCGTCGACGCCCATGTTCACGAGATGAGGAAGATAGGGAGAGTAACTAGAACAAATGGGTCTTTACAAGAAATAATGCTTACTTCAATATGCCCAGCTGCAAGACCTGGCATCGTCCGATCCAAGAGCCATATCCCATATCTTGCATCAATTCTTCGAAAGTCCCGCCGTTTATCTTAGCTTACTCTATTCCTATGTGACCGTTAGCTGCACCGTCCGAGTTTCGTGCATCGTTAGGATGAATGGCGGCATCTTCATATCTCCTTACATCACATCCCTCAATATCAACCCCCTTTATATCGCCTTCTGGCGAATAGACTGCCCAGCAAATCTATTGTACCGTAGCACCATCCATTCTCGACGGTTCGCTCGTGTTCGCGCTGCTTTCTGCGCTGTCATTCTGTTCGTGCGTTCGTCGTTCCCTTGTTCCACCCATCCGCCTTCCCAGGTTCTTCCTGGTAGTCGTTCGGTGCTCCTGGGCGAGGATCCCTTCCACCTTGGGATGGTCCGCATCTCCAACTGCTTTCTTCAGCACCTCGAGGCGAGCGTCGACCACGTCCCCGACATCCCTGACGATTTCATCTGAGATCGGCTCTCTCTCCTTCACTGACTTCCAGTACTCGGCTCTCCCCCTCGACGGTCTTTCTCCCTCCCGCTCTCTCTCCGTTCCTATCCAACACCATCAACACCCATACACGGACACATCCTCCGAACAAAATACCAACGGTATTCTTCTAAAAAACCTTGATGTTTTCTTTCTCGAAACCCACACCGGTGTGAGATGACGATTTGCTTTTTCTTTGGGTAGCCTGCTCTCCGCTTTCCTAAACCATCCTCACCCTTCAATCCGTTCTTCGTCTCGTCGTCCCCCCGTCCATCCCTGGTCTTCATCCGCTCGACTGACCGACTACCGAGCTCGCCGCCGGGGTCACCGCGTGAGAGCTATATCTCCGACCTCGTGTTTGGCCCTTCAATTCGTCTCAGCTTGCTGTGTTGGTCCAACGCATTGGCCTCGTGGTGGTAGCGACGGAAACGCAAGTCATCGTCCTGTAAACCTCACCAGGTCCATTTATAGACCGTCGGTCGAATACTGCCGCTCAACCACTCCTCCTCAACGACCAATTCTTCATATCATCCGCACATCGGCGCACACTAGCCCGACTTATCGATCGCAAAGATCGGCCATCCACCCAGATTGCCCCACATTGAAGCGACGTCAGGACGGACGGAGAGAGACTGCCACAACAGGACTGGTCGTGGTGGGTCATGTGGATGGGTCAAGGACGAGGACGACCACGCAGCAGAAGAAGAAGTAGTAGTGTTACACCGGCGCTGGCGTGAGACCTGCCAACTCCGTGCTTGAGGAACGCCCTCCCTTTCGGCGGACGAACCTCGACCGCGGACCGACTTCAGCCGTGAGAGTCATCTCCAATGGGCAACTCACATGGCAAGCCCGTCGTCTTCACCGACGAAGGTGAGTAATAGTGATGATATTTCCCCACGACCGCCTACTTGATTCCTAGGAACGTCAAGCTAACTCGTGGGATGAATTGAAGTCAACCTCAATCATTTCAAGCTGCTCCGCGTCGTCGGCAAGGGTGCCTTTGGCAAGGTGCGCATCGTCGAGCGCAAGGACACGGGCTTAACCTTTGCCCTCAAGTACATTCGCAAAGATGAAGGTGTGTACTATCTGTTCAGAACACCCTCCATGTGCCCGTTCGATCAGGGCGTATGATGTTGATTCGCAGATGACTGACGGTCGTTGATAGTGGTGCGATCCGAGAGCGTGCGGAACATCATCCGGGAGCGACGTATGCTCGAACATCTCAACCATCCCTTCATCTGTAACCTCCGTTACAGCTTCCAGGATATCGAATATCTGTGCGTGCTTGATTTCATTTGCTAGCGGGTGGTAGACGGGGTGCAGTGTTGAAACCACCAAACGAGCATGGAGGCTGACAGAACATGCTCCTTCAGGTATATCGTCGTGGATCTGATGACCGGCGGTGATCTACGCTTTCATATCTCTCGCAAGACCTTCACGGAAGAGGCCGTCCGCTTCTGGATGGCCGAGCTGGGCTGTGCGGTCCGATACATCCACCAACAGGGCATCGTACATCGTGACATCAAGCCCGACAACATCCTGCTCGACGCCGAAGGGCACGCCCATCTAGCTGATTTTGTTCGTCACCCGCCGTGCATAATTTCGTCAGCGTTAGCTTTCGCTGACATGTATTGCTAGAACGTCGCATCGGACCTCAAGCCGGATAAGAAGCTCACAAGTCGATCCGGGACGCTCGCGTATCTCGCGCCGGAAGTCTATGAGGAGAAGGGCTATGGCAGCGAGGTGGATTGGTGGTCGTTGGGAGTGACCTTCTACGAGAGCATCTACAACAAGGTGCGTGCGTGTGTGTGGTAATTTTACAAATGCAGAGCAGTGTATGTGTCGATGGGTAGAGCTAACCAAGCACCCCAGCGGCCATTTACCGCACATGGGCATGAAAAACTGGCGGCGCAGATCATCAAGGCGAATCCGCCCTTCCCGGTCACTCAGCCACCCGTCTCGATGGCTTGTCTGCACGCCATTAGCTCGTTGCTCGAAAAAGATATCACAAAGCGCATTGGAGCCTCAGGTTTCGAGACCTACACCCAGAACCCCTTCTTTCAACCGATCGACTTTGAACTCCTCGAACGCAAGGGCGTCGAGCCGGTCTTCGTGCCGTCGAGCGAGAAGACGAATTTCGACGCCACATACGATCTCGAGGAGTTGCTTCTAGAGGAGGCTCCGCTCGAGGCGCGTGCCCGACGACAACGACCCCGAGAACAGCTCAAAGACGATGCGACGGACAAGCAAATCCGCGAGGATGAGCTGCATCGGATGATCGAGACCATGTTCGAACCTTTTGATTATACCACGGTCTCGTACGACAGGTAAGTCAGCTCCATTGCAAGCCGCTCGATTGGCTCTAGTCAGGCCTCTCCAAACACGTAGTGTGCTAATCACGGTGATGCATCGGTTTAGATTCCCAGGTACGGGCGACGAATCCACCAAATCGACCACGTCCACGTCCGGTGGACAAGGAGGCGATGTCAAGCGACCCTCGTCGCACTCGCAGTCTAGCTGCGATGACTCGCCCTCGTTAGCTCGAGCCGGAACCGGCAAATCCTCGACCGGCTCACCCCCATTGCAGCGATCCGTGACGGCGGATGGATCCGAGAAGCAAGGGACGACGCTGGCCACGACGATCCGAAAGCGCGATGGACCACAAACGGGCGCCGGTACGAATGAAGCGGTGGGTATGCCATCGGCATCGATCAAACCAAGGCGACAAGGGACCGCGGGCGGGGGCGTATCTCGCGACCCTTCAGGCTCTGGCGGGACGCAAGTCGTCCTCAACGAAACCGGCAGCTGGTCCGATCTGGCTGACCCATCTGGTACGATACCGGCCGAGGGACGGACCGACTTCAAGGGCAAACCTAATGGCATGCTGGGCTTCTTATCACGCAAACGTGGACGGGGACCCAGTCCGAAACCGCAAGAGCGTGGGGTCTTGGGCAAGGAAGGGGCGCGCCATGTGATTGGATGAACCTATGAGGCGTTGCGTCGACCCTCTACGTTCCTGTCCAGCAGTCGGATTCTCTCCCCCGGGACGAGCTCTGCATCGGTCGACGATATCACGGTTTGGACGAGAACGATGTCCCCGTCATCGATGGTGTACATGTACCAGAGACGAAGTACATTCACCGAATGGACCGATCCAGCCATTCGTCGGATTACGCAAGAGAGAGACAACAACCCATCGGCAGGACTGATGAAACCCTTCTCCAAGTTCCATTCTATCGGTCGAGAGGGAGTGGGTAGCAGTTGGACATTGGTCAAGAGCCAGAAAATAAGTCCCAGCCAGGCCTTGTATCCTGTTGGATTCCCTGCCGACACCCGTCGTCCTTCTCCAACCACTATACTTTCCCCTCTCGACTCTCATCATACTTCCATTGTTCGAACCATCATCATACAAGCATCTGCATCATTGCTAGGATAGGATAGCATGCCACTCAACTCCACCACGGCTGTCTGGCTGGCTGGCGTTTTTCGGCTGGATTTTCAAGGATAAAACAGAAAGGGAAAAGGGAAGAGAAAGGGAAGGGAAGGGATCAGGGAAGGGGACACGAAGGCGCTGGTGGAATAATTTCTCTTTTCCCAATACTAAGCGTAAGTTACAGTATGTAACGTCTTGCATCTCTTCTTTCTTGTCATCATCATCATCACCATCATTGGCATCAACTCGCTACTTTCAAGTCTTCCTTCGTGGCCAATCAGAATCTTTGAGCGATGATAGTCTTTGTGAGCAGATGTGGGATGTATTCAATGGTTCAATCAACCACTCAAAGAATGATACATCGATCGATCGCCTTGCTATATTGGCTGTCGTGGCGCTCCTCGGGCATCCTCGGTCGTTCTGTGGCCTTTTGGGAGTCAGACCCACTTTAGTCTCCATTACAGGATTTAGTAAGGCCGGAGATGATCTTGGCATCTTTCTTCGGAAAAGTCATTCCCCACCGTTTCTCATGTTGATTTGTCGTCTACGTCCATCCCAGTCAACCGCATCAACGGTCGATCAATACAGTATAATTCAGCAGGTGACGCTAGAAGCTAAAGATGTTACCGTCGCGAGGGTGACAGACAGGAGCAACTCATCATCACACGAGTGTGAGAGTTCAAGACGGAGGACTACAGCATAGCTTTCGTCGATTGTCAGGGTCTCACGTGCATGTTCTGTTCTCCGGTGTTTGAGCGAAGTAATGAATTAGCTCATTAGCAGGTGGTGCAAGAATGACTGGTGGAAGTGTTGATCCATGGACAGAATGGCTCAAAAACAGGATGCTATAGGTTATTGGAGCAGGTGATGGCATTAGGAAAAAGCCAGTTGGGCAAGAAACATTCCGTCAATTTAATATTGAAAGATTCACAAACCAGCGATCTAGTATGACAAGACACGGTAACGAGATGAAGTACTGTGGCTAACGGAGTAAGTGATACGAGAGTAAGAGGACGTCTTTAGCTATCCGGTTAATAGGGGAAGCAAGCAATATATCCGTTGTTATCAGTCCGAGGAGAAGTTATTAGTATATCATTATCAGTTGGGCGGAGAGACACTGCGTTCAGTGTCGTCGGTCTGATAAAGGGAGCTTGCTTTCGTCGCAGCTCGTCCGACGGACGGATGTGTTTACCTACAAGATCAATCTAATGGAAACAAATAGGTCTTGAGTCCTCAGTATAGTGACGAACCTGCGATGGTCGTCGTCAGTCCAATAGAGCCAAGTTTAGCGTCTTGACCAGCGGCCGCGAGAGGTAGTCTTCCTTCTTGCGTTCGTGATACTGTTAAGTATTGTTCTCCATTGTCAATTGACATAGCGTGGAGCGTTGATCCTCTTATTGCAACATCATACCCATGCAGTCGATCTTGATATTGTTCATTGAGCCTCGGCTGCTCCCGACGTCATTGATTGGCTCTTCCCGTGCTCGTGTGGTGTTGTTTTTACCCCAGATCTAGACTTTACCCGATTAGGCATGATGTTTCTGGACTCCCGTCACCCTTGCTCTCGTCCTCCACCACGTCCACGTTTCCTTTGGGTAGCATGTTGCGACTTGGCAGTCTCATATTCATCAATTGGCATGTCATCGCTCAATGGATGAGCTGCGTGAGCTGGTCATCTCATTGATTGCGCCAGGGCGCAATCCAGCGCAAAGGCGCAATCAGTCGCGAAGAACCACGCTCGCACATTCCTGACCATGGTCCGGCGGGAGGGAGGTGGTCGAACCGCCCGACCGTCGGGGAATGATACCGATACTGATAACGAGCACCATCGCCGTCGCGAACGTCGCACGCGTGAAGCAGGAAGAGAAGGAGGGGCAGATGAGAGGAGACGGAGAAGAAGAGAGTCACGCGATCCAGAGAAGTCAGGGGATGAACGAGCTGCAGCAGCGGAGCGCCGTCGAGACCGAGACCGAGAACGAGAACGGGATCGACAACGACAGCGATCTGCGACAAATCGACATACTCGACATACACGGCATCATCACCATCATTCTTCGTCCGATGCCACCAGCCATCTTTTATCTGAAGACTCCCTCGCGAAACTCAACAAGGTGCACGACCGCGAGGTGGTCTACCACCACCATGAGAAGGCCAATGTGCGTAAGGCAAGTGGAGCGGCGCCTCGAGAAAAGACCCATCACCAACAACAGGACAAGCGTAAGCGAAGGGTGGTATCCGGGCCGGTACTGGAGGAGGGTCGTGGGAGGAAAGAGGACAAGCAGGAGCTTCGTAGGCGTGGTGGGAGGGGAGATTCGCCCGAGGATGAAAAAGCGTTTAGGAAGCGTCGGAAAAGAAGATTATGTGAGGATACATTAAATCTAATCCATTTAGGGATCTATTGTCTAGTGGTGATATTGAGAAGGTGCTGACCAGCTGAGGACATCTGTAGTGCTCATCATCATCTCCGTGGTCCTCCTCCTGGCCATTCTTATCCCCGTTGCTGTCGTCGTCAGCCGACGAAAGAGCTCCAACTCCAACGATGACAGTGGCGGTGCATCAGACAACAAAGACTCACCACCCCCCAGCAACGAAAATCTCAAGGGTATCTCCCCCGACACCGTTCCCGTAACCGCCAAAGGCACGATCCTCGACCCGTTCATCTGGTACGACACAACCGATTTCAACGTGACCTTCACCGACGCCAAAGTTGGCGATCTTCCGCTCATCGGTCTCAACTCGACCTGGGACGACAACGTTCGGGCTCATTCGAATACACCTCCACTCAACGAGCCGTTCGACTACGGCAAGCGGCCGATCCGAGGTGTCAACATCGGCGGCTGGCTGTCCATCGAACCATTCATCACGCCATCCTTTTTCAAAGAATATGATTCCAAGATGGGGATCATCGACGAATATACCCTCACGAAACACCTCGGGCCGTCCGAATCCGCGAAGCGACTCGAGCGGCACTACGCGACCTTCATCACCGAGGAGGACTTTGCGGAGATGGCCCGGGCGGGACTCGACCACGTGCGCATCCCCTTTTCATATTGGGCTGTCACCACGTACCCGGACGATCCCTACGTTCCACAGATCGCGTGGCGGTATCTGTTACGGGGGATTGAATGGGCGCGGAAACACGGATTACGAGTCAAACTCGATCTGCACGGTGCACCCGGGTCGCAAAACGGATGGAATCACTCCGGTCGATTGGGAGTTATTGGATGGTTGAATGGCACGCAAGGGGACGAGAACGGGAAACGCAGCTTGGAGATCCACGACAGATTATCCACCTTCTTTGCCCAGCCGAGATACGCAAACGTCATCGCCATGTATGGCCTGCTCAACGAGCCCAAGATGAACCGGATCCCCGCGGACGTCGTCATGAGGTGGAGTACCGAGGCGATTTCGTTGGTGAGAAAGAATGGACTCAAAGGGAAGATTGTATTATCTGATGGATTCCTCGGACTTGGGAAATGGAAGGGCCAGATGAGTGGGACTGACCCTGGGCTGGTAGTGGATGTGCATCAGTATATTGTGTTTAGTAATGAGCAGCTCGGCTTTCCTCATAAGAAGAAGGTGGAGTTTGTATGTGATGCTTGGGGGGGTCAGTTTGCGCAGTCGACTGATACTGCCACCGGGTGAGTTGTTGCCTGACATCTTTCCTCCATACCTGCTCTACTTACCTACGTTGCTATACCCATTGTCTCACCATATCGTACCGTCTCGTTCTCCTTCCATCCCATCTCATCCATTCCACTTTGGAACTCATAATCACCCTACACTCAGTTGCATATTCATAGGAATGGAAAGAGAAGGGAGAGACAAAGAGAAAAGCTAATATTCGATACCAGATTCGGACCAACCATCTGCGGCGAATGGTCCCAAGCCGACACCGACTGCACGCAGTACATCAACAACGTCGGCATCGGCTCTCGCTGGACCGGAAACTTCAACAACGGCGACCCCCAAGTCCCCATCGCCGATTCACCCGTCTGCCCAACGGCGCCTAAATGCGACTGTGGTCCCGCCAACGCTCCCGCGTCATCATACTCCCCCGGCTACAAGAAGTTTTTATTAACATTCGCTCAGGCCCAAATGGATGCTTTCGAAAGGGGTTGGGGATGGTTCTATTGGACTTGGGATACCGAGGAGGCTGTCCAGTGGAGTTATCGGAAGGGATTAAAAGCGGGGATTATGCCTGGGGATGCGAGTAAGAGAGAGGGCGTTTGTGGGAGGGATGTACCCGAGTTTGAGGATCTGCCGGAAAGTTATTGATCTTTTTTGTTGTTGCACCAATTTTGGGATATCTGATCTATCGATAGGTGTTTTCTGCGGTCGTCAAAAGCTGTCTGTGATTGATTGATGTTTTTCGAGAAATACCCTGCCTTCACGGTTTTTGTTTTGCATGTCTGCTTGCTGTCCGTTGGATAGCTGCTGGCCTTTCGCGTTCTCATCAGCATAGCATAGCTTAGAATCAAGTTTCTTCTGGGTCGTACGAGGACGAGGGGACTCATACGATGCATTGATGAGCAGCGTTCCGTTATATACTGTATATATAGGTATCTAGAACTATGGATATCCATTGTGTCCAGCAAGCATGATTACAGTATTACAGTGCGGACATCGCAACCCCCCACTTGCTAACGTTATATGCATCGAATTACATGATCTTACAGCCGTCTGAGATATGGCAGATCTGAGAGAAAAGAGGGAGGGAGCAGTGTCAAGCACTTGCTATGGGTCTTGCTGCTATGACAGTAAACATTACGTATCGTACCGTACCCTAGTTTCTAGATCGTCTTTTTACTCTTCTACCAGCGCCCAAACCCATACCCGTGTTATTTTCGTCACCCTCCTTAGCCGTCACAATCGTTGAAATAAAAGATCATATAGGTAGATGATACACACAAAGCAGAAAGATCATAGATCATCAATGAGAAGGACGGGATGGATGTATTTGTGCTGGTGTACTTGTTGGTACACCTACCACCTCGGACGAAGAAGCATCATGGGAAGACTTAGAATTAGAAGCAGGAGCAGGAAGGAACGTCCCCGCATGTTCAACATGACCAGGCCTAGCGGAAGGTAATGCAGCTGCGGGCAGAGGTTCGGAGGAAGAAGGGAGAGGGGAGGTTAACGGGTTCAGGGAAGGGAGGGAGGATTCGTGACCAGGACCTATTTGAGCGACGAGTGGGACGGGGCCGGTGGTAACTGGGAAGAGTGGTGGGCCCATGGGCGGGGCCATTGAAGCCCCTCCTTTGCTTTCTTCGAATTTCGGTGGTTGAGGATGAATGCTGGCGGTGGTAGTGCTGGTGGTAGCAGTGACATTGGTAGTAGCCCGACCGGTGACTGCGCCAGTACGAGTAGCGTCCGAACTTGTAGTCCCAATACCTGCACCAGACGGATGGGATGTCGAGTTGGTGTTGCTTTCCTCCTCATTAAACCCTTCCCATCTCAATAACGAGCCAAACGGGAAATGTTGCACCACCGGAAACTTGCTCAACACCTCGGCATTATACATCTTCAACATTCCCTTGTTAATCTTGGCCCATCCCGCACGCACACCTGAGATGTCAAATAATACAGGACTATGTTCCCAGAATGGACCCGTCTTGACATCCGTGATGAATGCAATAGCGGCGAAATACATGTTTCGTTGCTTTTGAGAGTTGACGATGGTTGGGTCGGCGATGGACTGTGGGGGTGGTGCATCCGGGATGGATCCTTCCGAGGGAAGCGCGTCTTGAACGGAGGTGATGGCGGGGCAAAATTGCGCGGAACCAAAGATGTACGGCAAAAAGGAGTGGTCGTCGAGTCCCCAGACCCCATGGGAGCCCGCGGGTTCGAGGTTGTAGGTTTTGATGAGGCGGCGGACGAGCTTTAGATATCTGATTTGCGTATGTTAATGCAAAGCTCATGTGAAAAGAGTAGCAAGACGAGAAGGACGAAAAAACACACGGATCAATCACCCCCAACACAATCCCTCTTCTTCCAGCTCTTGATCTTCCTCTTGGTCTTGGTCATCGTGTCCATTCTGATCTTGATCTTCTTCCACTGACGACACACGTTCATCATTGATACTCTTCTCGTCCTCGGCAGCAGACTGTGAGCAACCCTCGTCGACCTCCTCTTCTCCATGCTCACCCTCCGGTAATCTTACGTCATCATCATCCTCGAATTGTCTTATATTTTCCTCTTCCAAAACATCTTCCACTATCTCGTCTTCCTGCTCTACTTCCCTAGCCAACATTTGCAATTGATCCTCTGCTGTTTCCGGTATTGTATTCGGATGCTCCCTCCCCGGTTCCACGCTTCCCTCATCACCTAGGAGCGGTGAAGGAGATCTACCTGGGCTGCTTGATTGCGGAGAGCCGGGACTGGCAGGTTGTTCAGCTGGAGACGGGCTGCTTTCTTCGATCCCGGCACGAAACTCTTCACCAGAATATTGGCTCTGTATCTCTTGCGAGATCACTGGTTCGTGTGGAGCTCCGCTCATGGCCGCCTGGCTTGCGTTTATCGAGTTTCTTGTTCTGGGCAGTTTATATTGCTCTAGACTCTGACCGTGAGGTCCTGTCCGAGCGTTTGCACTCGACTTGGCCTTCTGCGAGGATGCCCTCCGCCCGGCTCCGCTCACTTCGTTGTCCAAGAATTCCATGTTCCCGGCTGTGCTGAGTAGATTGAGTTGCGCCTCCAGCTCGTCTGGTATCAAACTGAGTCGTCCTCTCTGAGCACGACCTGCTGTTCCAACTGCTTGGGGCCCGTCTGCTGCTCCATCCAGTGAACGGTTCACGCCCAGGCCAACCCCACTCAAGCCTTTAAGCCTGCTCGTTTCGAATGCAGGTGGGATCTTCGCCGTAGTAGGGGCAATCTTACGAGCGACTTGAACGAGACCAGGCTCTTGTCCTGCAACTCGCCTCTTTTTAAATTGATGTGGCGTCGTCGTCTTCTTGTTGGACACTTGACGTCTTTCTAAGACGGCCACTCCAACGAAAGTGGAGCGTGTTCGGGTCGTCTTTGCCACTGATCGTTTCCGCTTCTGGCTGGCTGAGGACGTCGTCGCATGATCCTGCGATGAACCCTGGCCACCAGAGGTATGACGAGGAGGCGGACTGTGAAGATGTAGCGTCCGGTCGTGCATATCCACGACCCCCGAGGGAGCTTCATCGTAAGGCGGCGAGGAGTGAGCAGCGGTTGATGATGGCCATTGAGGTTTGCGTAGAGTTGGCTTCATGTCTATTTCAGTGTCAGAGATCATGCAACTATCACGTTTCGTGAGACTTACTTTCTTGAGATGCGCCGCTGATGCCAATGACGAGCCTTATGTTGTCGTTTTGGGGTTAGGCTTAGGGTTGAACGTAAGCGCGCGTCAACGCGTAGTCACGTGGAGGATTCTGCTGACTCATGGTTCCCGTTGCTGGTCCAAGGTCCCCTTATCGATAAGCTCCCCCAAACGCTATTGAACGTCCGTCAACGGCGGCGCTGGGGATTGTTGCCATCATATCTCCCAATACAATGTCCACCAGCGCACTTCAAATCCTCGATCCCTCCCAACCTCATCAATTCATTCGACCGATCAAGCGCATTAACGAAGTACACGATGTATCTCACTTCCTTACCTCCCGCGCCTACGCCGAGCTCGTAACATTCCTCTTCCAGCTCAACGTTGCCGTCTTCCCGCGGCGCATTCAAGACTCTCCATCCAGAATACAGAGATTCGAGGCCGGCTCAGCGGACAATGGACTATCAGACACCGTCCAGTGGCTTCGAGAGCTACTTCATAAACTCGAAGCCATCATTGATGAAGCTCCTCCCGATGCGGGCCCGCGGCGATTCGGCAACGTTAGTTTCCGGAAGTGGTATGGCATCGTTGAGGAGCGGGCATCAGATCTATTAGATGAGCATGTGCCTCAGTCTGTATTGTCCCGTCAATCTGTTTCCACAAAAGACGAAGGAGATGAAAAGACCGAGCAGCGACAAGATGTCAACGCAAAAGACGAAATAATGGGGTATTTTATTGGTAGTTTCGGCAGCGCGCAGAGATTAGATTACGGGACGGGTCACGAATTGAGCTTTCTGGCGTTTCTCGCCGCCATCTGGAAACTAGGCGGGTTTCGTCACGATAATGTCGAGGCCGGTGAAGAAGAACGAGGGATTGTGTTGGGGGTGATTGATCCGTGTGTTTTTTCGTCCTTCTCGTCTTGCTACTCTTTTCACATGAGCTTTGC
>QQTW01000612.1_pt1 | contig 22871 bp, 25 predicted proteins | sample 1904831 | NCBI WGS metagenome assembly QQTW01 (sample SAMN09435610, study PRJNA476489) | Subsurface metagenome, whole genome shotgun sequencing project. | reverse complement strand
TCGACAGCCTAAACGCTGGCTGCAATGGTGGCTTCCTGCTGCACTGTTTTGCCTACCAGCGATCGCCTGTATCCGTACCTAAAAGTCTGGAAATAATTTCTTGCCAACTAGAACCTTCTGAATAATATAAACTGAAGCCTTCATCCAGCCATAGGCTCTTGTCAGATATCATAAAGAAACGGAGTATACAGCCAACTACGAACGTTAGCAAAGTAATTAAATAATATTTAGAGTTACTCATTGTTAACTATTGATTATTTTCTATCAAATTTTCTGCGATAATTCTTGCTTCTAGTTTATCTAGAATCTGGCTGTCCTGCGTTAGCTCGAACTTTCTAGCGAAGTGAATGCTGTTTTTAATTAAGATTGGATAATCTCGAACTGTTAATGTACGAGGACTCCCATCTTGACAATTATAAAAATCAAAATAACGTTTAGACTCGTTACATAAATTAAATCTTTTACTGTTGATTAAAACAGTTTGTATGAAAGATTCAACCGGAACACAAGTATTTTTATAATACTCAACTACTTGAGTGTTTTTACGATAAAAATCATAGATAAATTGAACGCACTCTCTGGAAAGAGTATTGAAATAATACCCTCCATAACAGATAAAATTTTCATTAAACGGGTGATTCTTAGCCCGCCATCCTACCATTAAACTATCAAAGCATAAATATACACGGATAAAAGGTTGTATATTATTAATTACTGACTTGAAACGATTTAGTATTCTGCCGATTAGAGATCGACTAGATATGCATATACCCGAACGCCAGTATTGGTATAAATAGCGATTAGGGCCTTCCTCAATAGTCCAGGGATTGCGATCGCGATCGGAAAAAGCCTCAAAATAATCTAAAAAACCATCGTATTTTGTTTGAGCCAGAAATTGTTCGATTCGGGATAGTGGTTGAGTTGGAAAGTCTTGACCAGAAAGATTAATTAACCAATCAAACTTGATGTTATGCTTCAAAAGCCAGCCTACAGCATCTAGGTATCCTTGAACCATAGAAAAATCTCCCCGTCCTCCTTTACCATTTAGTGTAAGTACCTCAACTCCTGGAAAACTTTTTATTAGTTTTGGATCTAAATTGCAGCTTGTGAAATCATGACTAACTAATATATAAGATTCTGGACTCGATCTTCTAATGATTTTGACAAGCCTATAGATCTGCTCTGGGTTTTTATGAGTTTGGATAAAATATAATATCTTCATACGTAGATGCAGACACAAATTATTCAATTTTTATAAATACCACGTCTTTGCGCAACTCCTGTTATTTTCGTAACAATATTGTTAATAGGGTGGTAAATCGATTGAGGTAGAAGCCAAAGTAGATAAGCAGCTACCAAAATCATTATTGTGCGCCTGGATTGCTCGAAGACAAGCTGTGGATAAGTTGCTAAGGCAGAGTTAATTAGTTTCACAGCAGTTGAGCCTGACTGCAAGCGTATTGCACTACGAGCCAAATATCGCAAATGATAAGCTTTAGCTGGATTCCCCCACTTAGCGATTATTTCTGGTGCATAAGAACGAGTTTTTTCTATCACTTTTTGTAAAGATTCTAACTGTTTAAATAAACTGGCTGATAGCCCTCCTGAATTCACGCGGTATAAAGTTAGAGCTTCTGGAATTCCTTCTATCTGCCAGTTAGTTTGAATTAAAATCCGTAGCCAACATTCAACGTCTTCTGCTTGGCGGAAATGTTCGTCAAAATAAAAGTCTTCTACTTTGCCATAAAGATTATCTTGAAATTGGATAGCTTCAAAAACTTCTTTACGAATTACAGCAGACGAACCATTACCTACCGGATTGTCACATAATATATCGGGCGGAGTAATGTCTTGAAGTTTAGGCATTAGATACGTGCCTGATAAGTTTCCTGCTTCATCAGTTAAAGCAGAGCGACTAAAACTGACTCCTACATTAGGAGAGCTTTCTAAATGCTCAATATGTTTTTCTAACTTATTTGGCAACCACATATCGTCCCCATCTAAAAGAGCTATATAATCTCCTTGAGCATGGCGAATTCCTGTGTTCCTCGCGCCTGCTAATCCTCGATTTGTTTGACTAATAATTTGAATTCTAGTATCTGTGAATTGCTGGCAAATTTCTCCGCTTCGATCTGGAGAACCGTCATCAACCACTAAAATTTCAATTTGTTTATAGGTTTGAGCGAGAACTGATTCGAGCGTAGCACTGATATATTTTTCTACTCGAAAAACTGGTATAATTACAGAAATTGTTTTCATTTAGAGCATTAATTTAATATTAATTCAAATTTTTGCAAACAAAAATTATTGCAGATTATACCATTTGCTTGATGCTATCCTTTGAAAGGCGGCGTTTTTGGTTGGCTCCCGTTATATTTAAAGCTAAGGATTGAATTGAGTTGTAAATCTTTCTTGGTAACAGCCTAAGCGAATATGCAGCAGCTAAGGTTAGCAGAGTTCGACGTGGTTCCTCAACCAAGATTTGCCAATGGGTAGATAAAGAGCGCTGAGCTAATTCTACAGCTGTTGAACCTAGTTCTAAAGTTACTGCCCTTCGTGCTAAGTGTCTGAATTGGTAAGCCATAGCTGGTTTTTCCAGCTCTTGCATTAATTCTGGTGGAGTATAGGAACGAGCTTTCTCCAACATCTTTTCCCAAGAACTCAATTTCTTAAATAGCTGCGCGCTAAAGCCACCTGGGTTGACTCTATATAATGTTAAGGCTTCGGAAATTCCTTCAATCTCCAAATCGCTTTTTAAAGCAATGCGCAGCCAACATTCAACGTCTTCAGATGGGTGCAGTTGGCGATCATCATCAAAATAAAATTCTTCAGTAGTACCATAGAGATTATCCTCGAATGCGATCGCCTTAAAAACCTCTTTTCTGATTACTGCAACAGAACCATTACCAATTGGAGTACGACAGAGTAGATCGAGTGGCGTGATGTCTTTAAGCTTAGACATCTGATAAATACCTAATGGTTTATCCTCTTCATCTATAAAAGCAGAACGGCTAAAACTAACTCCTACGTTTGGGTGACTTTCCAGATGTTCGACGTGCTTTTCTAACTTATCCGGCAACCACAGATCGTCTGCATCTAAAAGAGCTATATAATCTCCTTGAGCATGGCGAATACCCGTGTTACGAGCCGCAGCTACTCCTCGATTTTCCTGGCGAATAATTTTAATTCTAGAATCTGTGAATTGTTGACAAATTTCTATGCTTTTATCTGGAGAGCCGTCATCAATAATTATAAGTTCAAAATTTTTATATGTCTGAGCGAGAACTGATTGTACGGTAGCAGCAATATATTTCTCGACTTTATAGACTGGGATAATTACAGAAACTAGTTTCATAGTGTTGAAAAATTAGTTTACTCTCAGCTTAACTTCACCTATATTAGCTGGCTTTGTCTTGACGAAAAACATAGCGACTAGTCCATAATGTAAACAGAGGTAGGAAGATTATATGTACTAATAGAACAGCAGTAGCTACACCAATGACTTGCCATTGAAGCCCGATCAGTATTGCAGTAGCGAACATAGCTGTAAACAATATATTCCAACGTAGATCTAAGTTAGGTTTTCCAATCGCTACAAGCAATTGAGAGGCAGCGTCAGCAAAAGGCCTTGGAATTGCTGATAAACAAATTAACACTAATACAGGAATAGCAACTATCCATTTTTTACCAAATACGAGCGGTACATATATATGAGCAAGGCTAGACTGGAGAAACACTAAAGGAATAACAACAAAACTAATGACTTTGAGAACGCTGAAATACGATTTCCTTAAATCGGATAAATTGGCTCTGAAGTTACATAAATGCGGTAATGTAGCAGTATTAATAGCATTAATGATACTCAGACTAATTCCTAATCCAGCATTAAAACCAAAAAAATAGATTCCTAAAGCTGAAATTCCTAAAAATCGACCCACTAGTAAATAATCTAAGTTATTTCGCAGGGTCTTTAGCAACTGTACGCCTAAAATATTTTTACCAAAACTTAATATTTCTTGCCAATATTTGGTAGTGAATTGTTTATTTGGCTGCCAGGGATGAATTTTAGAATATATAACCATTTCTACAGGGGTAACACACACCCAAGGCAACACAATTGCCCACACTCCCATTCCCAGTACGGCAAATATTGCAGATAATAAGTATACACTTAGGTTTTTAAGTACATTAGCGATCGCACAAACTTTCAATTTGTTTTCTCTGACTATAAGAGTATATTGTATGATGCCAACAGGTAAAGCTAGGGCAGGAATTGCTGATACACAAATTGGGAAAATTAGCTGGCGCTCGTGATAAAACCAAGAAATAGGAAAAGCTACAATACACTGAACAATAAACAAGCCCACCATAACAACCCAGTTAAGCCAATACCCAGAATTACACATTTTATCTAGGTTTTCGGGTTCAGTTTGAATAATTTTGGCGCTAACTCCTACTTCAGTGAATACTCGTGTAAACTCCCCAACTGCTCCCACGATTGCTGCCAAGCCATAATCGTATGGTGTTAGATAGCGGGCTAGGATAACTGTTAACGCCAGGCGACTGATTCGAGAAATTATCTCTGCCATCCCTAACCAGCTAAGATTTTGAATGAACTGGTTAGAAAGTTTCTTATTTAGCTTATAAATAATGCCTGATAGGTGTGGCATCTTGATTTTATCGATCCTTTGCAGTCATCAATATTAAGGTTTTCTGTTAAAAATACTGATAATATTTTTATATTTATTTTTTGCTATTTGAAGTAACAAGAGACTCGCTCTTGTTTGCAGTAATACATCTGCATAGAGAAATTGTTACAAGGCATTTGGAAGATAAAAAAAACATCTCCTTGGCGCTTGTAATAACTGCACTTATGTTTATATCTATAAGGCTAATTCTTTTAAGAAGCCTTATTTTACTTTACGACATAATATCGTTATTTGTGCTTAATTTTACTGGTTTTCCAAAACTATGTAAACCAAATATTCTTTTAAGTGAGGTATAATCTCCTAACTCTCATTCCTAGGCTTAGCCTTGTAATAATAAAATATAAAACTATACTGCAAATGCCTGCTGTTTCTACCGTTACTGTTACCGTTCCCGCTACTACTGCTAACCTAGGGCCTGGTTTTGATTGCATCGGTGCAGCTTTGACGCTGTACAACTGTTTCAGGTTTACAAGTCTTGATGCTGGTTCTGCACTCCTTTCTATGCAAGTGAGGGGTTCAGAAGCGCATAAGGTAAAGACTGATGAGAGTAATTTGGTTTACCAAGCGTTTGTAAAGTTTTATCAACATATCAGGCAAACTCCACCACCCGTGCAGATTGAAATTGAAATGGCTGTGCCGTTAGCGCGGGGTTTGGGTAGTTCGGCTACGGCGATTGTAGGTGGTTTGGTGGGTGCTAATCAGTTGGCTGATGCGCCTTTGAGTCAAAATCAGGTGATGGAGTTGGCGATCGCAATGGAAGGACACCCGGATAATGTAGTTCCGGCGTTGTTGGGGGGGTGTCGGTTGGCGGCGACAGGCAATGTAGAGACGCAATACATTGCGTCTCGTTGGGAAATTTGTGATATTCCCTGGCATAACAATATTGTGCCTGTGGTGGCAATTCCTGATTTTGAGCTTTCGACAGCCCAGGCGCGGCGAGTATTACCAACTCAGGTGAGTCGGGCAGATGCAATTTTTAATACAGCACATCTGGGATTATTGGTGCGAGGATTGGAAACAGGAAGGGGAGAGTGGATTAAGGCGGCGTTGCAAGATCGGTTGCATCAGCCTTATCGGCAAGAACTGATTCGAGGTTATGAAGTGGTACGTTCCGCCGCTATAGCAGCTGGGGCTTTAGGGATGGCGATCAGTGGGGCGGGGCCAACTCTATTGGCTTTGGTGGAGGCTGCACAGGCGACAGCTGTTGCGGCTGCTATGGAGAAGGCTTGGCAGCAGGAGGGGATCGCGCCTGTTGTGCGATCGCTTACTATTGACACTCAAGGCACAATCTGTCGTTAGTGCCTAGATGCATAGTAAGCTGGACGGCGATCGCTCTCATCTGTCAGCATTTCTTATCAGGCTCACTCCATCCCAGTAGTAGATAACTGGGTAACTTTCTCTTGCACCCGACAGTGCAGGTAGTTAATTAAGTGGTAAAGCAGTAAGGGTTGATTGTGGATCGGACGTAAACAATACTCTTCCAACGTGGCAAGCAATAATGCATTGCGAATGCCATTATCTGTACATTCAGCAATCGAAGATATTTGCTGTTGGATATAGCGATCGCTTTGGATTAATTCTTGCACTACTTTTTGTAATACATCTAATACCTGGTGTTGGCGATCGCGGCTCGAACCAATTAGATTACTGATTTTCTCTCGCCTTAGCACTAAACTGCTCAAGCGTGTCATCAGCAGGCGATAAGCTTGCTCTGGCGTAGCACCAAGATAACGTTGCCGTAATATCTGGTAGCGATACATCGCTTGTTGTGCCGTTTCCAATTCGATCGCGCCCTGCGTCTCAAATCGCTTTAAGTCTTTTCCTAATAGCCAGTGAATAATACTCTCCCTATTAGCAGCGCTTTGTTCTGGACAGTCACTAGCAAGACGCGATCGCCAAGTTTGTACCAATTCCGACATATTGGGTTTGCCAAATGCACTTTGCTGACAAACCTGATTTTTAGTGTGCATTTGCCTTTCCTCGGATTAACGAGACGTAGAGTAACATTAACTTTAAGGGTAATAGCGGTAACTCGTCAACACTAACTAGACGAAACGTCTCGTTTAGTTACAAGTAAGAGCGAAACTTTACACTTAAGTTTTAGTAAGATTGCTGATGTCAATTGCACCAACTGCCAAAGCCACTCCTTCTCGCCGCCGGAAACGTCCGCACCAAGCCATTCTGGCCGCTACAGTTGAGTTGCTAGAAACCCAAGGTTATCAAGCGCTGACAATTGAAGGCATTGCCCAAAAAGCTGGTGTTGGCAAGCAAACCATCTATCGCTGGTGGTCGTCAAAAGCAGCAATTGTCATGGAAGCTTATACTCAAAAGGCATCTCAACGCATTCCGCTGCCTGATACGGGTTCAGTTTGCTTAGATTTGCAAGAGTTACTAGAGCGGCTGTTTACGACCTTGACTACTAGTAGTGCTGGGAAAGTTGTAGCTAGTCTGATTGCTGAAGCACAATTAGACTCGGAGTTTGCACAGGCTTTTCGAGAGGGATTTGTAGCGACGCGGCGGCAAGCCTTGCGGGAACTGTTAGAGCGCGGACGCGATCGCGGCCAGTTACGAGCCGATTGTGACGTTGAGTTGGTAATTGACACACTTTATGGTGCAGCATGGTTTCGATTACTGAACCAACACGCACCATTAGATAGTAAGTTTGCTAAGGCTCTGGTCGATCAGTTGATGGCAAGTATAGCCGCTGTTTCAAAAGATATCTAAACCTTAAAAACACACTAATTGAACTGGCGCTTGTAGCATTGCTGTATTGAATTAATACAAAGCAATCATGCAGCAAATCCAAGCAGAGATAGAGGAAATTCGCGCTCAAATCCTGGCTCTACAACAGGAACGCGCTTCCCTTGGTGTTGAAAATGTAGTGTTGCCAGAAGATGACTCACCCTCTGCGATCGCCTCCGCTTATCGTCGCCACGCTCGTGATAAATCGCAACTAGCCGCTGAAGTCAAGGGAATAGATGATGCTATTGCAGCATTGACAGCTCAACTCGATCGAAAACAAGCCCAATTAGCAGCCTTACAGATGTCATCGAAACAACAGTCTATTGAGCAGCAGGTAGAGTCAGACAGACAACGAGCAAAAATTCATGCCGATCGCATCAATGAACTAGCAGCAGAACTAGCAAACGAAGTGCGATCGCTCAAGGCTGTTGCTGATGAACTCAGCCCAAATTATTGGCGCGTATACTACAAACCATTTATCACTGGATTTCAAACTATCTCAGTTCCTCACGTCCGTTCCGATAGAGACGTGTGGACGATTGTAAATCGAGTGGTCTAACTGAGTGGCGATCTAAAGGATGAAGTCTGATGTAGAGACGCGATATATCGCGTCTGAGGGACTAAGGAAAGGATGAAGGATGAGTAGAGACGTAGCACTGCTACGTCTGTACGAGCGTGCGGCGCGAAGTGTCAAGAGACGCAATATATCGCATATCGCGTCTGTACGCGGCGCGTAAGCGCAGTGTGAAGTCTGATGTTTACCCTTCAACCTTCAGCCTTTTCCTTAACAAAACTTAACAAAACTCGCAAGTCCTTGAGTATAAACACTCAGCAACGATAAAGATTTGTTTTTAGTGTAAAAAGTACCTTCTCAAAACTTAACTTAAGTTAATACAATAAAAGTCATAGGTAATAGGTATTTATTCCCGATCATGATTCCTCATCAAATTCCTTGGCTAAGCATTATCATCTTGTTCCCTCTGGTGGCATCCCTAGCCATTCCTCTGATTCCAGACCAGAAGGGCAGAAATGTACGTTGGTACGCCTTGGGAGTAGGGATAACAGATTTGGTTTTGATGGTCTATGCCTTTTGGCGCAATTATGATTTACAAAACTCAACATACCAATTAGTTGAAAGCTACCCTTGGGTGCCTCAGCTAGGTTTGAATTGGTCAGTAGCAGTTGATGGTCTGTCGATGCCTTTAGTTCTGATGACAGGCTTGATTACTACCCTGGCAATCTTGGCAGCGTGGAACGTCACCAATAAGCCACGTTTGTTTTATTTCTTAATGCTAGTAATGTACAGCGCCCAGATCGGCGTTTTTACAGCCCAGGATATGCTTTTGTTCTTCCTAATGTGGGAAATCGAGTTAGTGCCAGTGTACTTACTCATTTCGATCTGGGGAGGACAAAAGCGGCGCTATGCAGCCACTAAATTTATTATTTATACAGCAGCAGCTTCTATATTTATTCTGGTAGGAGGCTTAGCGATGGCTTTCTACGGGGATACGCTGACGTTTGACATGGCTGCCTTGGCAAGCAAGAATTACCCCAAAGCTTTTGAACTGCTGGTTTATGTCGGTTTCTTGATTGCCTTCGGTGTTAAGTTGCCGATTTTCCCTCTACACACTTGGCTACCAGATGCCCATAGTGAAGCACCCGCCCCTGCATCAATGATTTTGGCTGGAGTGCTACTGAAGATGGGTGGTTATGCGCTGATCCGGATGAATATTGAGATGCTACCCAATGCTCACATATATTTCGCGCCAGTTCTGGCAGTGCTAGGGGTAGTTAATATTATTTACGGTGCTTTCGCTGCCTTTGCTCAAACCAATCTCAAACGGCGGTTGGCTTATTCTTCGATCGCGCACATGGGTTTTGTCCTCATCGGTATTGCCTCATTCACAGATATAGGCATTAGCGGTGCAGTGCTGCAAATGGTTTCACACGGTTTGATTGCTGCTTGCTTATTCTTCCTCTCTGGTGTGACTTACGAACGTACCCACACCTTGGTGATGGAAAAAATGGGTGGAATGGCTAAAGCCATGCCGAGAGTATTCGCCCTATTCACTGCTGGTTCGATGGCTTCTCTAGCTTTGCCTGGAATGAGTGGGTTTGTTGGCGAATTATCTATCTTCCTCGGTATTACCACCAGTGACGCTTACAGTTCTGTATTCAAGTGTGCGATCGCTTTCTTAGCCGCTGTAGGGGTAATTCTAACGCCGATTTATCTACTCTCCATGCTGCGAGAAGTATTCTACGGAGTCGAGAACTCTGGATTGGTAATTGAAAATTATCTTGGAGATGCCAAGCCAAGGGAAATGTTTATTGCCCTTTGTCTGTTGGTTCCCATCATCGGAATTGGATTGTATCCCAAGTTGATGACACAGACTTATGATGTCAAGACAGTGGCAGTAGCAACCCAGGCGCGTAATGCTCTATCAATAGTAGTGGCACAAAAGCAAGGTTCTCCTTTGTACTCTGATGTGTTGTTAGCACCCCAGTTAGCCATAACTTCCTCTCGGACATTAGTGTCGGCTGAGTAAAAGCGATTAGTTGTCATTCGTCATTCGTCATTCGTCATTCGTCAAAAGTTCTGAACATAGATGCGCTAGCTATTGCCGCAGGCGCTTGACAAACCAGAAATAATACTTGACAAAATCCAACTAATACAATGATGTTAATTGCTTAATTCATAATTGCACTGTAGTTAATACAGCCCAAACGATAACTACATAGGCACAATTGAAAACACAAGCGATCGGGCATCAAAACCTAAAACCTATAAGCCAAACCAGAAACGCGAACGAACAACTGCTGCTTTAACAGCCCTACAACCAAATCAGCAGCTACATATTTCTGAAAGTATTGCTGCCATCGAATATTGTTTCGGTGGCGGCAATGTATTATAGTCGGGGCGATCGCGCTCTTAAATATATCTACACTACATCCACTCCACAAAATCCTTTATAACCAAAAGTAGGGTGGGCATTGCCCACCCTAAATAATTTATTCTGATAAGATCGAGCTTATTTCTTAGAAAGGATTATCCACACAGCATGAACGATACCTGGGATATAGCCAAGTAACGTTAAGACAACATTGATCCAAAAGTCTACGCCAAAACCTACCTGTAAGAAAACACCAAGAGGGGGCAAAAAGATGGCACATAGCAACCGGATAATATCCATTTGAACCTCCTGTTCGGGGTATAAACAAGTTGCTTTCTGGTTCTAAAAAATACAGATAGGCAACCGTATTTGTCCCTTTCAATATCACATAGCAGTTAGGAAAATGACATCACTACTGAGATAGATCGAGAAGGGGCGGGTTGTTCCAGTTAATTTATTTTCTTAGAGAGATTATCGGTAAAGATCGCCCCTACCAAATCTAAAATCCAAGCATCGAATCAGCCACCGCTAATTTTAACTTTGTAACCCATCTGAGTCAGAACCTGTAGCAGCTTCTGCTTATGATCGCCTTGAATTTCAATTTCATTTTCCTTGACTGTACCACCTGCACCGCACTGAGTTTTTAGCTGTTTCAGCAACGCTGCTAGAGTTTCTGGCTTTGACTGAAAGCCAGTGATGGTGGTGACAGTTTTTCCCTTGCGCCCCGCACGGGATGCTTGCACCCGCAGATTTTGCTGCGAAGGAGGTAGTTCTGGAACTCCTCTTTCTACAGCAGCCGAGTTATCTGCACCAAATTCGCGGTAAACAACTCGCTTGTCAGATGATTCATTGGTGTTTGAGGATTTGCGATTTGCAGCTGCCATAGGTGTTAATTGGATTGAGTAGAAGAGTTAGGGGATGTCGGCTCACCTTTAACTACTCCACTGTAAAACAGTCTTGTCACTGCTTCATAAGCCCAGTGATTTCTGGGAACATCTGTAAACGCGGGTTCAAACTGCTCAATCGGTGTTTGATAAACTCGATCTAAAGGTAGCGGTGCTTGTTCGCGGCGAATTGAGGAGCTGTTGCGATCGCCCCTGTTAAATTCAGTTGTAGGCTGCTGTTGCGATCGCGGTTCCACTGACTGAGCGCGAACCGAGTTAACAGCGATCGTGGATGCCATTGCAAACAGGCAAAAACAGCAAGTACGAACGAAAATGCGGTCAGCCATAAATAAATTTTAGGCAAATAAAACTTTCTTCTAACTTAGCGCAAAGTTAAAGGTATTTAGATGGGCCATTAGTAACTATATCCATAAAACAATATGGACTGAACAATTTTGCTGCACCAAGGGTAGAAATAATACTGAAGAACGATAACAACTTTCATTAGGCATAGTTTATAATTTGTTATTCCTATATTTGTACTTTATCTATTAGTTATAATAACTTCTAATAAAATGGAATTTAGTGTTTGGAAGACCAGAGCTTTATTAATCTTTCTACTGTCTGTATGCATTGCTATTACTGTAGCTTTATTTTCTGGACAACCAGAGGCAAAACCTACTGATATATCAATTTTGCCCCCCGTGCCTGTATCCCAACAAGTTACAGATACTCAATTACAATTCAGTCAAAACCAAAGTAAACAATCTAGAGATGTAGCCGATTTACCGCTTCGTTCTACCAAAAAGACATCATTAAACTACAGACCAAAATATGAAATAAGATGGGCAAATCCCCTAAATTACGGTAAGCGTTACACCCGCGATATTTACGGTAAACCTGTCTACAATCAACCGATTATAGTACTGCATGAAACAGTTTACTCTGCTGCATCTGCGATTAATCATTTCCAAACACCCCATCTGAATGAAAAGGATCAAGCAAGTTACCACAGCTTGATTAAGTTAGATGGGACAATTATTTATATCGTCCCACCCGATAAGCGAGCTTTTGGCGCAAGTAACTCGGTTTTTATTGGTTCCAACGGTTCAGAAGCGGTGAAAACTCATCCCAATTTTCCACCCTCAGTCAACAACTTTGCTTATCATGTCTCTTTGGAAACTCCGCCCAACGGTCGTAACTCCAACCGCAGACATAGCGGTTATACTGAGGCTGAATATCAGTCCTTGGCTTGGTTAATTGCCCAAAGTAAGGTTCCTGATTCTCGCATTACTACCCATAAGGCAGTGGATCGCTCTGGTAATAGAATAGATCCCAGGAATTTTAATCGGCAAAAGTTTTTGAGTTTACTACATTCCTACCACCGTTAAGTTATTTTGCTTATCTCATCGACTCTATCCCCTTAACTTGCTTATCAAATAAATCGGTCAGAATACTTAAAATTGGTCGCTTGCGCACAATAATGCTGGTATTAACCGACATACCTGACTGAAGAGAAATTGGTTTGCCATTCACTGATAAAGTCTGACGATCTAGCTCAATTTTGGCAGGAAAAGCATAGAATTGGCGTTCTTGAGTCGGAGCTAAGGCATCAGAACCAAGCGAAATTAATTTACCCTTGATGCTGCCAAATTCAGTGGAAGGGAAAGAATCAACCCTCACATCTACAGTCATTCCCTCGCGCACAAAGCCAATATCTTTATTAGTCAGATACACAGAAGCAATTAAGTTATCGTTGGGAACAATTTTCAGAATTGCTTGAGTTTCGCCTACTACAAAACCAGGCGATCGCGGTTGTAAATCGAATACTATACCATTAACTGGTGCTTTGATTTGTTGATATTGTAAAGACTGAACTGCCTTACTGATTTGAGCGTCTATCTCTGCTATCTTCTTTTTATTGTCTAATCTGGTTCGACTTAGCTGAGTATCAATTTCAGATATTTTTTTCTGATTCTCAGCAACTCTGCTTAAAATATCTTTTTGGGAACCTGCAACAGTGTTTTGTAAATCTTCTCTGGCACGATCGATAGCGATCGCTAATCTTTTTACTTCATCCGTCAATCGCCTAACATCACCTTGTTTAGTGAAAACGTCTTGCTTTTGACGTTCGTATTGAATTTGAGATATTGCTCCCTCTCCTGTTGCTAGCGGTGTAATTCGCTTGAGAATTCCTTGATTGACAGTCAGAACTTGTTTAGCGGTTGCTAATTCTTCTTGTGCTTGCGATCGCTGTTTTTCTAACTCCTGAATTTGCAATCGAGCTGCTGTTACTTTCGAGCGAACTTCTGCTCTACTAGCTGCCAAAAGTTTACTTTGGTTAGTATTAAATTCTGTTGTCGTTGCTTTTGGATTCGCCCCGTTGATTAAAGCTTGATAATAGCGATTTTCTGAAAGTAAATCGGCTCGAAGTTTGAGCAAAGATGTTAAATCTGAACTACCAACAAGCGGCTTTTTACCCTCAGTTGCCAAGTCATAAAACTGATTTTCTTGAATCAAGCTAGAGCGAACTTTCCGCAGCGAATTTAAATCTGCTTCGGGTGCAGTCGGGTCAAAAGTAATCAAGAGTTTATCTTTCTTAACCGCCTCACCATCTTTGACGTGAATTTCCCGCACGACTCCACCTGTCGGCGCTTTAATTTCTTTGACCGCACCATTAGGCTCTAATTTCCCTGTAGCCACAACTGTTTGATCGATTTTAGCGATCGCCGCCCAAAACAGAGCCGAGGCGGTAGAACTTACTAGCAGCCAGACAAACAGCCGCGACCACAGAGCTGGTCTTTCTAGAATCACGGATGGTTGAGAAAATGATTCTGATTTCATAGTTGTGATTCCTGTTGTTGATATAGGCAGTAGTAACGTCCTCTAAGTGCCATCAATTCCTTGTGAGTCCCTTGTTCTACGACAGCACCGCCATCCATCACCACGATGACATCGGCATTTCTCACAGTAGCGAGACGATGGGTGATGAAAAAGACGGTGCGACCTTGAAATTCTTCTGCCAAATTTTGGCACACTTGCCGCTCAGAGTTGTAATCCAAAGCGCTGGTAGCTTCGTCTAAAATCAATAGCTTGGGGTTTTGCAAGACGGTACGAGCGATCGCGATCCTTTGTCTTTGTCCCCCAGATAATGACGAACCTCTTTCGCCCACAATTGTGTTGTAGCCATTGGGCAGTGACATAATAAAATCGTGCGCAGAGGCCACTTTTGCCGCCTGAATTATTTGCTCGGAACTAGCATCGGGATTAGTCAGAGCAATATTTTCCTGCACTGTGCCATTAAATAGCAGCGTGTCTTGCAGAACCATACCAATCTGACGACGCAGGGAATACAACTCTACTTTGCTGATATCATAGCCATCAACTTGAATTCTTCCGGCTGTCGGTTCATAAAGTCGTGCCAACAATTTCGTTAGCGTACTCTTACCAGATCCGCTTTGACCGACAATTCCCACAAACGAACCAGCGGCAAAGTCTATATTAATATTGGCAAGTTGCAGCGATCCACTGTTGGCAAAGCGGAAGGAGAGCGAATCGAATCTAACCGCACCTTGAATTTCTGGCATTGCAATATTGTTGCGGTCTGCTTCGTCCACTTCTGGGGTAGCATCGAGAATATCACCAAGGCGTTCGATTGACAGCGCTGTTTCTTGGAAATTCTGCCACAGCTGAATCAACCGCAGCAAAGGACTGGTGGTGTAGCCAGCAATAATTCGGAAGGCAATCAATTGTCCCAAAGTTAGCTGCTGGGATATTACTAGGTAAGCTCCCACCCACAGCAGCAACAAACTAGAAAACTTATTGAAAAAACCACTAGCTGAGCTAGCTGTGCTAGAAGTCAGGACGGTGTTAAAACCAGCACTGATGTAACGGGCATAGCGATCGTACCACTGCCAGCGAGATTTCAGTTCGATATTCTGCGCTTTAACTGTTTGAATCCCGGAAACAACTTCTACTAGATAAGATTGTGTATCTGCATAGCGTTCTGCTTTGATGCGTAATTGTCGCCTGACAACTGGAGCGACAAAGATCGTTAACATGGCAAACAACGGCACAGTTGCTAACGCCACAATTGTTAACAACCAGCTATAACAGATCATGACGGCAATATAAATTACCGAGAAAACCGCATCTAGTACTACCGTCAGCGCTGTTCCGGTGAGGAATTGGCGAATATTTTCAAGTTCGTTGATTCGTCCAGCCAGTTCTCCCACACGACGATGATCGAAATAATTGAGTGGGAGTCGCAGTAGGCGATCGATCACTTCCGAACCCAAGGTGAGATCGATTCTGTTGGTGGTGTCTACGAATAAATAAGTTCTAACGCCAGTTAATAATGCTTCAAATAGCGCCACCCCCAATAAAAAGACACCCAAAACATTCAAAGTATCAAAAGCACCTTGCACCAGCACTTTGTCGATGATCACCTGAGTCATCAGGGGGTTAGCTAAACCAAATAGCTGGACAAAAAACGAAGCAACCAAAACTTCTATGAGTACGCCGCGATGGCGAGAAATAGCTGGGAGAAACCAGCGCAAGCTGAATTTTTCGCGTTTGCTGTCCGGACGAGGTTGTAGTAATAGTACTTGACCGGAGTCTCCCCAAGAGGCGGCAAAATCAGCAGGTCGCACGCGGTTAATGCCATTTTCTGGCGAACCGATTACTAATTCTTTTTCGCTGACGTTGTAGAGGATGGCAAAGCTATTTTGATAGTTGATTAGAGCTGGTGGTTTGAGTCGAGTAATACTTGTGGCGGCTACTTGTACTAATTGAGCGTTCATGCCAAGCATTTCTGCGATCGCCCCGCAACTCATTAGAGAGATCGATCCTACAGATTTTTGCTGTTCCAATATCCGCCGCACTGTGTCCCGGCGCATCGGAATGCCCATATACTGACTCAACATCAGAAAGCAAGCCAGGGGGGCATTAATTGGCCCTCTTCCGCGCACGTAGCGGTATTTACGCGAGGCGGTAAATGAAGCTGGCGGCTCTCCGGGTGGTTGATCGGGGGCGTAGGGAACGTCCGACAGATCTAAATCTAATACTTGTTCTGCGGCTGGCACAGGTATAGCAGGAATTGGCAAAGCGGGCAATTGATTCTCCTCAAAGCCAACTACTCGCGCCCCTACTGTTCCCGACACTTTTAAGCTTGGCGTTGAGCTATTAAATTCTATCCGGCTACCAGTAGTGAAATCTCCCACTGTGCCACTACTGACCAGCCAAACGCGATCGCTACTCAACAGAGTACTATCTACTCGCCCTGGTGGTAAATTCAGCACTATGGCGCTTTGCCCTAGCTGAGAAACTAACTCGTTTAGCTTTGTCTGTCCCACAGCACGGCGAGTGAGTTCTAGGCTTAATAGTTCGCATACTTCACCTAGAGAAGAATGTTGCCGCACAACAGCAGCAAAAGCTGGTTCTGCTTCCATGCAAGCTAGAAAGTCTGCTGCGGGGATAGCAAGGCAAACTACTTCTGTAGAGGCGATCGCTGTTTCACAACTTAATCCTCGCACTAAAGAGCAAGCGCCTAGCACTTCTCCCTCGCCGATTAATTGCAAACTCACTGGTGTTTGCGTGCGTTGGTCGTGACCTAATAAACGAGCTTTGCCCTGATAGATTATTAATACCTGAGTGGGCATTTTTTCTCTCAGTAGCAGTGGTTGCCCGATGCGGTAACGCAACAGTTGGCCTTTGGTCGCTAACTCTTGTTGAGCCGCCTCTGATAATTCTTTAAAGAAAACCGTCTTGGACAGAACGGTTTGAATGTGGAAGGTAGAAATGCTGGCAGTCATATTGTACTTAAATAATAATTAGGAAAAATGCATTGGAGCTAATTTAGAAATCTGGTCTTGCAGCCAAGTTTCAAACATTTCATTGAGTAAACGTTGGCGCATAACTTCATCTAAAGAGGCTGGTAAAAACTTTTCCAGCCGCACGATCGCAAACCATTCTTCTATTCGAGTAGGAGACCATAGTTGCCCTGGCTTACTAACCCTGAGAATTTTGGCTAGGCTGGGGTTAAGATTACTTAACGGTACTGGGCCAATTACTCCGCCTGTGTTGGCTTCTGGCCCTTTGGAGTATTGTTGCGCTAGCTGGCTAAAAGACTCCTCCCCTTCTAGAATGCGAAAGTAAATTTCTTGGGAAAGTAGACCGTCTGGGGTGCGCAGTAACGAAAAAATTACTTGATCGAAATTAGCCTTACGATTTATAAAATAAGATTCAACCTTGGAACCCCAGGTATCAACTTTAAATTTGTCTAGCAGCATTGGTCTGACTGCAAGATCTTCCATCTGTTCAATGGTCATACCTTGTTTTTGCAGCCAAGCTTCTCGATCTGATTCAGAGTTAATATGCTGCTGCACATTAAACTGCTTCATGGCTAATTGACGTTCTGCTTCCGTGCAAGAGTAAGAAGCGATCGCCTCGTCAATAATTATCCCGCGCCACAACTGTGGTAGCAGTTGATACCGACTCAATAACCTCGGAATATCTTGAATTGGAATTATCTTACTACTTACTTGAAAATTCGCCATATTTTTATATACAACTCCAACCCAGATAATTACTGAATCAACTGGTAGGGGCTGAGAATTATTTTTAACTTGTGCGACTACTAATACTAATCCTGCCAGTAGTGATTTCGCCAAGAGGGAAAAGGTAAAAAATTCTTATCAATTACCTTTTTTCCCCGTCTTGCTTCTAGGCTTTTGCTCTTGAAGAGTATTGCAGATCCACATAGTAGGATTAATTGCGATCGTATCCGCAAGGGGGGTGTGCCAACCCTGGCAAAGGATAGCGTGATGACGCTTGAGGCTGTTTTGTTGCTCACTTGGATGGGAGATTGCACATCTAAACTCAATTCCATTGTTTGCGCCATCAACTTTTACCTCATTACTTTGGTGTTGTATTTGCTGACAGTAGTCTTTAGCTCTTTTGTTGAAATTGTCTGGAACTGATGCGATTGACTATGTAAGTATCAAGCTCAGAAGCAACAATTACGGAACTCTTGGTAAAGATTCACTTTTGTTTACACTAGGAAAGCTAATGATTGATAAAAGTCCCGTATAAAATTTTTCCTCACTGAAGTTGATTTTTACTACTAGCTGCATTCCAACAGTAATAATTTGAGCTTTGAGGCAGCTAGATACCAAGCTCAAAACAAGTTTGAATAACACATACATTAGAGGTAAGAGTTAAGTAGTGCATTGACGTTTTGTGCCAATTTGATTTCCTAAAGAGGAAATAGCAATAGTTAAAAAATGCCAATACTATTACCAATTGCTAGATTTTGACGCTTGTGCGATCGCTCACCTGAAATGTCCAAACTTGTGAGATACAACAAGTCCGACTCTTTACTACTGTGGATAGGTTGAGGCGATCGCGTTTACCTGCGACAATTACAGAAGACGATTGTTTAATTTCAAACAGGTATATCTAAGTGAGCTATCAATTTGTTGAAAAGCAAGTTTATGTGAATGACTACAAAATTTCGTATTTAGAAGGAGGAACAGCATCAAATTCAGAGCCGATATTATTTATACATGGCTGGGGTGTATCTATAGAACCTTATCAAGAAATTATCAATGTTTTATGCCAACGCTATAAAGTTATAGCGCCAGCCTTACCAGCGTTTGGTAGATCCGATGGAGATCGAATCAATTGGGATTATGATAAATATGCTGATTTTTTACTAGCTTTTTTGCAAAAATTAGATATTAATAAAGTCCATTTAATTGGACATTCATTAGGAGGAGGAATAAGTATTACTTTAGCAGCACGAGTGCCAGATATTGTCAGCAGTCTCATATTAGTAGACAGTACGGGAATACCTGTAGCTCCTATTCCCAAAGTCTTATTCCAAAGAATAATTGAAATGACAGCACAGACACCACAAATAAAATTTCCTCAACTTCAACAAATTTTTCAAGGGTTTTCTTATAATTTATTATTTCATACTCAAAATACTATCCAGGTTCTGTTACTAACATTAAAAAAAGACATAAAATCTCTTTTGCCACAAATACAATCTCCTTGTCTAGTTGTATGGGGAGCAAAGGATCTCACTACTCCTCTGAATGCTGGGCAAGAATTTCATCAAGGTATTAAAAATTCCAAATTAATAGTTGTGGAGAAAGGGTATCATGAATGGAGCATTTTCTTTGTAGATAAAATAACCAAAATTATTTTCAATTTTCTGGAAGAAAGAGTTATTGATTAGTTATACCCCCCTTCCCTAGTAGGGAAGGGGGTTAGGTCACTTCGCAACACACCGCAGCAATTCGAGCTAAAACCTGTTTAAGATTATGTTTCACTTCTTCATTCGTAATTCGCAGTATACGTAATCCACGTAAAGACAAAACTTGGAGACGAGGATGGGCAAGTGATTGAGGCACACTCAATTAGTGCTGGGTTAGATTATCCTGGGGTGGGGACAGAACATTCTTATTTGGAAGAAATTGAACGGGCTGAATATTACAGCGTCACAGATGAGGAAGCTGTAGAAGCATTGCAGCGCCTTTCTCAACTAGAGGGAATTATTCCAGCACTGGAAACAGCCGAGGCGATCGCTTATCTAGAAATTCTTTGTCCTCAACTTTCTGGTAGTCCGCGAATTGTGATCCACTGTTCTGGACGCGGCGACAAGGATGTACAAACAGTCGCCAAGTATTTAAAATCTGTTTGACATTTGTCGGATGGACTGGAAAGCCCTCCTGACTACAAGAGGCAAGATTAACTTTTGCACCTAATATTTGGAAAAAACCGAAAAACCATGACTTAGATTAGTAGATTTGTATATCCTACAAGAGTAAGCTCGATCTTCTGGAGGTAGGGGTATGGATCGACAATTAAAACACCCGATGCTACCGCAAACCACTCATGATGAGTTGGCACGGCAAAACTTTGTGCAAAGCCTGAAACTGCATATTGCCAGGAACATTTCTCCTGGTAATAAAGCGATCTATGAAAAAGTGGCATTGCCAAAGTTTGAGCAAGAACATCAGCGATCGCCGCAAAATCGCGCTGAAATTCGCCAAGTCATGCAGAAACAACCCCACTACTGCTGGTGGAGTGCTTTGCAGCGCATCAACCAAGAAATGTTATGGGATGCAGTCAACACTAGTGTTGAAAGACAGCTACCCGAACTGATAAATCGTGCTAAGGACAAAGGCGATCCACTCGGTTCTTTAACCCTCAACTCGGATTTCAAAATCCCCGCTTATCAAACTGCTGTAGACATTCACTGTATGCCTGGGGGATACCACAGCGAATTCATTGCTGATGATATTGCCGCAGGTGCAACCTACGATCGCGGCACTTATGTTTATGGTGTAGGTTGGCTCGGCCCCCTCAATGATGACATGGGGATGTCTATCGTCCAAAACTACCTGAAGCCAGAGTATCCCAACTTTCGACCAGCAAAAATTCTCGATATGGGTTGTTCTGTGGGACACAGCACCCTACCCTATGTAGAAGCATATCCAGATGCAGAAGTCTATGCCATTGATGTAAGCGCCCCGATGCTACGCTATGCTCATGCACGGGCGGAGACTTTAGGAAAACGAGTTCACTTTTCACAGCAGAATGCCGAACGCACCAACTTTGCTGATGGATCTTTCGACTTGGTGGTTTCCCATATTTTGTTACATGAAATTCCCCCCTCAGCCATCCGCAATGTCGTGCAAGAGTGTTATCGTCTGCTAGCTCCTGGTGGGATGATGATTCATGCCGAAGCACCCCAATATCGTCACATGGATCTGTTCACCGAGTTTATATATGACTGGCAAACCGCTAACAACAACGAACCGTTCTGGAGTGCCATGCGCGATCTAGATTTGGGTGCGATCGCCACTTCTACTGGTTTTGCTGAAGATAAAGTTATTCAAACCTTTGTCCCTAACGGCGCTTGGAAAACCAAAGCAGCCCCTAACAATTCTCGCCAAGGTGAATTAGGTAGTAGAGGCAATTGGTTTATTTTCGCTGCAAATAAGTAATTGACGGTAGCTGATATGGCAAAGACGGCTAAAGGAAAACGGCCTGTTTACTTTGAAGATCCCCAGGTAGATAAGTTGCTGGCGATGGTGATAGCTTTGACTGGGGAAGTGTCTGTTCTGCGGGAACGTCTCGACACCTTGGAGCGATTGCTTGAGACTAAGGATATTGTATCGATTTCCACGATTGAGGCTTATCAGCCAGACGAGCAAGTGGAAAAAGAGCGATCGCAGTGGCGGCAAGAATATATAGCACGAGTGATGCGGGTGTTACAAGACGAGTTGGATGCGATCGCCCAAAACTGAGCCTTAACATATTAAAACTCGTTCCCAAGTTCTGCCTGGGAACGAGTTTTATAGCGCTTCTCGTTTGCTTGAAGCACACCCCCGGAGATTTAAAGCCTCTCTCCTCTTAGGAGAGAGGAATGGAAGCGAGGTTAATTGTCCCCTCCTTGGCACAAGGCAGTGGTTCAGTGCGTCAACAAAGATGCCAGATTGAAGTTGCTTTTCATGCTCCGCGCTCCCAACATAGTCCTAGGTACACTTGTCCTTAGCCTTGGTTTAACAAACTGCGATCGCCCTTCTATATTCGATCGAGTGCTACCAGGTAACGAAACATCATCGGATGTCACTGCTGCTAAAACTACTTCCGTCAGTCCTCCCACGCGCTTGGAACAGACTGTTCACCAACAGATTAATCAATATCGACAATCTCACAACTTACCGCCTTTAACTCTCGATCCGCGTATCAGTAAGGTAGCAAGAGCGCACAGTCAAGCAATGGCTAGTGGTAAAGTACCTTTTGGTCATGCTGGATTTGAGCAGCGGGTTGAAGCAATTAATCGTATTATTCCTTATAGAACAGCGGCTGAAAATGTCGCTTTTAACAAAGGTTATAGTAATCCAGAAGAGCAGGCTATTGAAGGTTGGATTAAGAGCAATGGTCATCGAATCAATATTGAGGGCCAATATAACTTAACGGGAATTGGTGTTGTTAAGAATGCTAAGGGTGAATATTACTTCACTCAAATATTTATTCGTAAGTGGTGGTAAATTCCATAGCAGCTGACAACAGTTTTTTACACCGTATTATTAATGAAATAGCTTAATTTTTATAGTATTTTTCATCGCATTTATCCGTAAAATTGCTTTCAAATATAAATCAGTATAAACTCAATTGGTTATACAGTAATTTTAAAGTTAACTTGATTTTGTAGCTTAATTGTGTAAAGCTACTTGAGGCGATCGCACAAGCGGCAATGCAACAATTTGCCTTTTGTGTCTAGATTAATTCAACAATTTCAAAATTCTCGATTGTCTGAGCATTTGCCCAGTTGCTAATTTGTGCAACCAATTATTTGGCTTGGCATTTCTTGAAATTTTCGACTTGTCTGAGAAATATAGTTAGTAGTTGGAATTAACTTGATGAGGCACTATCTTTTAACCGGAATCGCTTTAAGTTCAGTTATTTTCACAGGAGTAACGTTGGGCAACTCTGTTCACGCCAAAACCTTGAACTCGAAAGTTGAGTCAAATCGTCAGATAACCAATACATCTAAAACTTCAACTTATATTGCTGTATCTAATAATTCGTTAACCTCTATAGAACAAGCAGTACAAACTCAGATCAAC
>QQTW01000611.1_pt1 | contig 22893 bp, 13 predicted proteins | sample 1904831 | NCBI WGS metagenome assembly QQTW01 (sample SAMN09435610, study PRJNA476489) | Subsurface metagenome, whole genome shotgun sequencing project. | reverse complement strand
CATACGTGACAACCAGAATGGTTAACGCGACTGGTCTGTGACAACACCAGAAGGTGACAATGCCGGTGGCGCATGCCGTGGCAAAGGCTTCGATAGCCGGACGCGTTTGTGTTGAACGTGACGCGCCGTGACTGCTTGAGGGTTGGAGAAGAGGTGCTGTGAGGGCACGCATTTCTGCTGCGTACTCACAAGAATGGAAGGCTTGTACGGGGCGCCGACGCCTCCCAGAGCCACTCCGCCCCGTCATTCACTGCTATTTCCCCGACGATGCGAGCATGGGCCAGTCTGCGCCGTGGGTAAGGATCTCGCCTAGGGGGCCGCATCCTCGTGAAGTGCCGTCCTGCTCCCGCCTGGAAGATTCCGAGTCTGGCTTCAACGGCAAAGCATGATCGGGACACTGGCAAGTCTTCTGTTGGTCGGGCCAGAGACTTCGCATACGCGAGGAGTAACTCAGAAGCCACGTGAAGACTGTTGTGTACTCGATCTGTTTGTAGCCATATCCGAATGAAGCGCTCGATCTTTTGGCCCAGTCAGGAGCTCCCCGCACTCCCCAAGGGTAGCAGCTAGAACCCAGGCAGCACGGTGGTGCCAGAGAGGTCCAAAGTACCAGGTCAAACCAAGGTAACACCATGTGCGAGAAGCAAGTGCGACGGCCCCAGAGTGACCCACGAGCGAAGTCCCCAAAGACGGCCGCAACCACGGTGTCCGACAAAGCCTTACTCAGCTCTCCCAACAGGCAGCCACAAAGACTTGCATATGCGAAGCTGTCCGAGAGCGACCAGAGCATGTTGTCCGGTTGGGGAGATCGACGGCGTTCTCGCATGAGAATCTTACCCAAACAGGCACATGATGACCCCAATTAAAGCCGAACGTCGGCCTCACTTTCGTCCCGATCTCGAGCCGCTAGCCGTCAGACACCGCAGCCACGAGCTCCGCAGACTAGTGGTGAGGTCGGCAGCTAGACCGCGATGCTGACTGTTGAAAGCCCAACCGACGAAAACTTAGGGTTAAGTTCCGAATCTCATCCTTCCCGCACGTCCACATGCAGTGTTCAAGCTGCATTGCCCATAGCAAAACACGACAAGCCCATGTGAGACCATGCTATGAGGCTCGGGTGAGGTGAAGTTGCAGTGAGCGCGGGAGTGTGACGGGACGTCGTCAAACATTCCAGCCGTGAAGCCAGAAGACAAGAAACGGGAAGCAAGCAGACAGCGGGCTGTATGATGCGCCATGCTCAGTAGAGCGAGAGAGAATAGGAACGGTAGGCCCACAGATCCAAGAATGACCCCACAGTAAACGATCATCAAGATCAGAGCTAGGGCATCCGCAGATGACCGGCAACAGAGATCTGAATCAAGCATCCATAGCAAGCAAGAAGAACTGAACCTGAGATGCAGGGAAGCTCAAATTCGGGATGATCGCGGTTGGTGATGTGAATGTTGACCAAGGAGAGAAGAGAGAAAGGAGAAGAATCGAAATAAATAGGCCCAGGTGAAGTGAAAGTTCGAGGTGGCTGGGACGACGCGTTCGGCGCGTTCTGTTTGCTCAGTTTGCACCACTTGGTCTTCACATTTAGCTCTCAAGAAATTGACGTGACCAATGCACCGGCCGGTTTATACTACATGCCTACAAGGAACAGCCGCTACATGAATAGCGCAAGTAATGCTATGAGCTCATCACTAGCCGCCGTGCAGAATGCCGAACGCTTTCTCTGTGAAGTCTCCGCTCACAGTATGACCTTTCCACAAGGGCGGTATGAAGCTCTAATACTCTACAGACGATGATTTACAGAAGCCATGCATGCGGGCTGGCAATAACCAAAGAAGCAAGCGTAATGGGAACGCTGATATTGGTTATGTCAACACAGCATATGAACTTCTGTCATGCATACATTTTGCTTTGAAGGCGGAGCAGGATGATGCGAATTCAAAATCCACGCTGCCGGCCCTCGACAGCAAAAGCACTCGCGTCGTCCTTTGTCTGGCGGAGTTGCTCTTGCTACTCGGCATCACTCCCTTTCTTGCTGAAGGAGTGGGTATACCTGCAGAGCGCAGACCGAAGCCCTTACTCCCCCATGGGCTACAGAAAGAGCTGAAGGACAGTACTCGTGGTTTATGGAGCGTCAATTTGTTGGAGACTCTGTTGGATAACCTTCTTGCCATCATCCAGGATACTGGTCGAGGCATCGAGCCACTACTGAGTGACAGTATGCGGGGCGATATTCTTTGTGCTGCAGCGCAACTAGCTTTCGCAACCGATTCCCAGGCGGAAGATCAACTGCGGTATAGCAAAATGTACAAAAGCATAATAGAAAAGTACGTTGACCTGGACTTCTTTGCTGGAGATATATTTCCATTTTGAATGTGAACCTCATATGCTAAGCTCTGAAGCAGCACTTCGACGTCCATTCTTCTGCCACTATTGACATCCTTAATGCATCCGAAGACGCCACCGTGGTTGCAGAAGCAGCTGACGCTGTCACTATCCCTCGTACCCCTCCGTGACAAGGGCGTTCGCCAGACGATTGAGTTCATAGCCGCATCGTACCCTGCTCTTCCGCCCGCAGCAGACAGAGAAGGCTCGGGACGGCTTTCACAAGGCCCTCTGTTACCCGTGGAGGCAATAGTCCAAGCCACGAAGCTTCTATCGTCCGTGCCAAGCTCAATGACAGCAGAGTCCTTCATCACGAAACTTGCTCCGCAGCTGCATGCTTTACTCGATGGTCAGGATGGTCCTGAGATGAGCAAAGCTGCGGGCCACATCGTCAGCGGTATTCTCGGACGTAAGGCGCTTGGAGCGCCTGACAAGATCGGGTGGAAGACTTTTGGCTTACCTATCTTGCGAAGCATAATGCCTACGTCAGACCCAGGCCAGATGACGGGCAGTTTTGAAAGGGGTCCGGTTACTTCAGAACCTGAGCTTTACAGGGCGTTGAGTAGATTGTCGACTATAATCTTCTCACATCCTAATCCTGGGCTCACGAAACGGCTTGTTCGACCAATCGTATTACCCCTGTGGGGAATACTGAGTTACGCTATCTCAAGACCGTTACGCAAAGAATGGAAGGAGATTTCCTTTAAACTTCTCGAGTCCTACCTCAAATTTGCCGCCGACATAGACCAGCTGGACCTACTTGCTGCTAATCTTGTTTGGGACGGGCCACCGCAATGGAAGTTTGGGCCGGGAGCTGAAGGTGGCATTGAACTACGGAGACGCAGCTCCACTACCGAGAATGCATTTGATGCTCTACAGCAGATGACGCACATCGATACGCAGGTCGGCAATTTCATGGACTTGGTTGTCTCGGCCTCAGCGACGGACGAGGATATCGGCCAACTCTTCCTTCGCACGACGCGGAGATGGCTTTTGCCCGACCTTGAGCAACAACCTGAGCGCAGCATACTCAGTGGCTCTGCTGAAGCCGATCCTCTAGATGTCATTGTCCGGGCCAAGCTCGTTCAAGCCATGCTCGAGCGTTTCAAAGAAAAGTTCGTGTCCAACCCAGCACAGTTACTGGAGCTAAACAAACAACTGCTCGAAGAGTATGTGAACGTTAAAGGTGAAGGAAGAAGGAACGCATCTCGTTCTCAGTCCGTAATATCCATCGCTCTGGGCGAGATAACTACAGGGAAATACACTCAAGGAGCAATACAACGCAAACGAGGATTGCCGTCTGCTGCAATGGATTCCGAGGACCTCGTCTCGATATCCTTAGGTCTCCTGAGTACCATCATGTCGGCTCCAGATTTAAATCGTACACCCCAGGTTGCAGCTCTGGTTCAGTCAATACTTCCTCTTTTAGCACACATCTCCGACATGGGCGCTTCAGGGAGCGCAATTGCCAGCGAAGCACAAAACCTAATATCTTTAATGAATGGTCCAGATACTCAGGAGCGAAATAACGACTCCGATGCTGGCAAACGAAACAATCACGTCCAGCAGAGTCAAGCCGTGTACGCAGAGGTCCTACAGAATCTGAGATCAGAATCTCCCCCAATCCGTGCAGAAGCCCTGACAATCCTGCAAACACTAATCGCTTCCCACTCCCCCGCCGTATCTCTCCCTGCTACTACACTCCTTCTCATCCAAAACGTCCTTACGGACCCGGAATCCTTCGTGTATCTCGCCGGCATCAAGACACTCATCACTCTAGCAGAGCAAGACCCACGGCTCGTCGCTCGCCTCATCGCTGATGCATTCGCGGATCCGAACGAGAATGGTGGGTTAGAGCTGCGACTACGCGTTGGCGAAGCCTTGGCAAGCGTTGTGGACGCTGCCGAACAAAGATTACTCCGTGGAACAGGTAAATCGGACACTGTCACCTTGCGTGCCGCAATGGGCCACGTCGCAGAAGCCGGCCTGGCCATTGCCGGCCGCAGAGGCAAACGACCAAAGACACAGCAGGCCCGTATGCAGAAGGCAAAATTAGAGAAGCGGAAAAACCGCGAAGCCGAGCGAGCCTGGGGTGGAGACGTCCCTCGACTTCTTCAAGAACGTGAAGGACCTGAAGAAAGCGATGCAGAGAGACGGCAAAGGGAGATATTGGAGCGAGTATTGCACGGATGGGAAGAAACAGGCATCGGGGAAGATGTCCGGCTGAGGACTTCGGCGTTGAGCATTCTCGGACAGCTTGCGCACTCCATGCTCGGTCATCTCGATTCGGGGTTTGCTGCTACGGTGGCGGAGCTCTCAATACAGATACTGAGGATGGAAGGAGGCCCTGAGAAGGCTATCCTGCGGCGTGCCGCTGCTATGGCCTTGGTGGCCATCGTGCGAGCTGCGGATGTCGCGGTCGAGGCTAGCACAGGCTTGAGTCCTGCTCTTCAGAGGGTGAATTGGGAAGAGATGGAGGACTCGCTGAAGCTCGTAAGCGACGTCGAGGAGGATGAACTAGCCAAGGGACACGCCAGGACGGCGTTGGAAGATCTAGAGGCAATCAAAATGAAACGCCTGCTGGGATTTACGAATGAGCAACCACGGTTGGAAATTACGGGTAGGCTCGCGGGTTTGGAAGTCGACCCGGAAGCAGACTTGAGGCACCATGGTGGATCAAAAATCGAAGAGATAGAATGATGAGACGCCAATTGATATGGTGATACTACAGGGCATGATTCGCCAGACTCTTCTCTTCCGTCACTCGTCTCTGCTAGACCTTCCGGTGACTTTAGAGCTGTAATTCATTCCCGCGTCCTCTGTCCTAACACCATAGGGACATGTGTCTCGATACAACGACGCCGTGCGCATAGCCCAGCATTCGAGAGTCAAGAGTCCTTTTCCAGGTTGGCTGCGATTTCCGTCACGCCTACGCTCAACCTTTCATATCTGTATCCTCATCCTTCACCGCCGCATTCGCCGCCGATATCCACAACACGTTATTGCACCTGCGAGACAAGCGCAGTCAGCCAATAGAGTTCGAATGTTATCATCAAGGTATAGTCCCGCACTTACCGAATAAGAACCTGTCCTAAACTGCCGGTGCTTTTTCTGTCGATAAACTCCTCCGTGTTGGCCAGTTGGATGTTCATGTACCTATGACCAGAGTCCATATTAGGGAGTCCAAAGAAACCAGTAGCTATCGGAGATGAAGGCATGACGTCGTGCTCGGTGCTGCATGTACACAACCCACGTGAGGGGAGCCTTACGAATCCACAGATACCAAACGGCCCTTGTATTCAGTCTCTCCCCATTTGAGGCGAATGAGGACTTCCTGATTGACCCTACCACAAGCAATGGTCATCAGATGTCAGCGCATATATTTTGCGAAGAATAAACCGTGCATTCATTGCGGAAGGAAGTGTTGAACAGGTGTGGAAGAAGACTGGGGTTGCGCTTACAGCGACTGCAGCAGAGGCCGCGGGTTAATAGGGACGAACTGTGGCCCTTATTAGCTATCAGTACTATGGAAAGAACTTTTCAGTGGGAGACTTGCGCTCATGTTAGCTAACTGTGGCTACAATTGTTGCAGTCGCGACGCCAGCAGAGAAATTCGACGTTGGAGACGCACGATTAAGGTGCGGCTCTGCGCTAGCGCGGTCTGGTACTCGCTCGGTTGTACACTTCCTCTTCCCAGGTTCAGACTGACGAGGATGCAATGATGGATTCGCAAGATATGCGGATTTGTGGTTACTATGGAACGGCTACTGAAGTGCAGACTCAATTTCTATATAACGAACGTCTCGAACAGCGCCAATATGGCCTGGAGCTTCTCAAACATGGATGAAGCCCAGAATATACAGAATCCGCTTCGCGCGAAATATGGGACAATTATATTCAGCGACCAGACAAAAGCTGAAGGCTAGGACGCCCAAAGAGAACTCCGGCATGAAAAGCAAAGGTGGACAGTCTGTAGCTACAATCTGGGGTATCTAGTTTTGCACAAAAGAGAGGAGTGTAGGTGATAATGACGAGCGGGTGCGTAGCCCCTTCAAGACAGTATGTGGAGAGTTCGGTAATTGCGACAAGCGTCCGTATGGATAAGTATGAACGATGGAACAGGTAGATATGACAAAAGAAAGAATTGAGATTCGATGGTATCGATAAAATCAACGATTAGTATGTTCAAACATATATACGATCGAAGCAATCTGGCTACCGCAAACCCGGTCCAAACATTTCCTGATTGCTCTCATCAGGGAGTCCACCGGTGGCCGTCTCCTCGAAGAATCCGCTGGCGCCATAGTCGCCATCCTCAGCATCCTGGTCATAGCTACCTTGACGCAGGTACGGAGGCGTCTTGGGGCCATCATCAATATCAGAGAGCCGAGACACCGACGGAGGCCCGGCAGCCGACGAGCGGCTCATCGTCGACAGCGACGACTGCCGCGTCCGCGGGCTGAGACTCGCCTGTGGCGTCGGCGTGCGGCGCAGGTTGGACGCCGGCGGAGTCATCAATCCTGACAGAAAATTGTGCGCGGAGGGAGAGAGCTTTGAGGGGGTGCGCGCCTCGCCGCGACCTGCTGAAAGTGATCCCGCTCTGGACGACGATGCGGCATCTTTCCCCTTGCGCCAGCTACCCAGCGCGGCGGCCAGCTGGACCGCCTTTGGCGACGCGAAGTTGGAGATGCTTGCCAACGACGGGAAATTCGAGCTGCCGGTCAAGACGCGCTCCTTCTCCTGCTGCTCCATCTGGAGGTTAGCGCGAATGCGGATTGCCGCGTCGCGGACTGCGTCGCGGTCGAAGACGGTGTGGGAGAGGGCGTTGACGAGATCGGTCAGGTCGTCGATGCGCACGCCGAGCAGCTCGCGCAGCCAGCCGACCTCGACCTCGCGCTCCTTGAGCTTGGCGGGGAGATCGGCGTCGACGCCGGAGAGTTGTTGTTCGAGCTGCTCGATGCGGCCTTCGCGCTCGTGCAGCTGCTCCTGCAGGACCACGATGGACTCCCGGAGGGCTTGCGGTGAGATCTTCTCAGGGCCTTGAGAGAGGCCGTGAGGGGCAGGGGCCTTTGCGGATTGGGCGGCTAGAGCGGCGGCATGAGCGGCTGACTTGGCTATCTCCAATTTCTCCTCGAGATGCACCACCTTGTCTTGCAGGTGATCCAGCTTCGAGTCTGCCAGGCCTAACTTGTCATTGAGAATCGCTTCAGAGGCTCGCTTGTCGTCCAATGCACTCTCAAGAGCTGTGCTATGCTGCAATCGAAGGTCCTTGAGCTGCTGCTCGTAGTTCTGGCGCTGCTCCTCAAGAGCCGTGTTCCTCGACTGTAGAGCTTCGCTAAGAGCAGTCTCCTGGTCATCGACGCTCTTCTGGAGGTTGGACGCATAACTCGCTCTCGCGTTCTCCTCGCCGGCCCTAGACGCCTCGAGCTCCGAACGCAGATAAGCAACTTGATCCTCAAGAGTGGCCCGAGTGACATCAGCCTTTCTGTGAACAGCCTCGAGATCCGCCTCCAGCAACGTCCGGGTGCGCTGAACCTCTGCTCGACCACCCTCCCGGGCCTCGTGCAGTTCGCTCTGCGCTCTAGCGAGGTTCTTCTGCAGCTCCAAGTTCTCGTGCCTGAAGGAGTTGACCATCTCTTCGAGCCTGGTGTTCGCGTTCTGCGTCTGCGAGACCACGACCCGCATCCGCATCGCGTCCTTCTCCTGCGCCTCCAGCCTCTCAATCTCGCGCTCCAACCGCTCTCGCGTCCGCGCTTCTGCTCCGAGTCTGGCGCTCAGCACCTCGTAGCTCTTGCTGCGCTCTTCGTCCTTCCTCTGCCAGCTCGCCTTTTCTGTGGCGATCTGCACCACAGCTGCCGAGAGATCGGACTGCAGCTTCTCCAGCTTCCCGCGCATGATGGTACGTATGTGCTGACCCTCTACTCGCTGAGCCTCTAACGCGCTGACGGTGCTCTTCAACATTTCCTTGTCTCTGGCAGCTCGGTCGACCTCCGCGCGCCACTGGGTGCTTGAGGTCCGGTACTCCTCCAAGGTCGAGTTGAGCGCGTCGCCTTGAGCCGTGAGGTCCGCGATCCTGCTGCGCAGAGCTTCTTCGGACGCTTCCGCAGCAGCGATCTGCATGCGAGCTTCGCGATATTCCTGCTCCACTGATTTCAGTGTGGCGGCATCGTCCTGAGCGGTTTGACGCAAGATGGAAGATTCCTCTTGAGCCAGTTTGAGCAGCTGAAGCGTCTTGGCTTCGGATCTTTCCGCTGCATCTCGAGCCTCTACGGCTTCGCTCGTGCGGGAAGCGGCCTCCTTTAGCATTTGCTCTAATTCAGAGATGCGAGACTCGCTTGTATCGTTTCTAGTCTGCACGAGTGCTTGCTGATGCCGATTGAAACATTCTTCGACCACTTCCTTGATGCTTTCCACGCCCATCGGCGCAGGAGCGGGCGGATTAATGAAAGTCTTGAGATCAGCTAGAGCTTCGTTGATTGTGGTGAAATCCGAGCCCTGTATACCAGGCGGATCCCGCGAGGTCTTGATGTCCATAATAGCCTGGTAAAGCTCTGACAGGTCAGTCGATGCCGGTTGAGCAGCAGCCGCAGGATAATGTGACGCAATAGCCTCTATAACGACGCCCTTGAGCTTCTCCAATCTCCTATCGCGCTTGGGCGAACGATTACGATGATCGAAGACCGACGGCGCTTCGTCGTCCTCGTCGTCGGCATCGCTATTCATGACCTCGCCGGAGAAGCTTCCGCGACGACGACTGCCGTTACGACGAGAGCCTGTGGTCAGACTCTGCTGCAGCAACTGCAAACTCTCCTCAAACGGAGCCAGTCGCACCCGCAGAATCTCATCCATCAGGGCGCCAACATGACTCTGCAGCTCGAGAACTGGCTGCTGCACCCGTTCCACATCGGAAGAGGACAAGACCTCGTCCCGATGGCGCAAGGGCATATCGCTCGAAGGACCGCGTTGGTGCACCGGGGTGTCCTTGGCGACGAACAAATCGCGATTGCCGGGAGCAGACCGGTCGCTGTCAAGCTGTCGCGCGCCGGGCTGATAGACTCGCCGCGGGCTCGGGCTGGGAGCATTGCTCCGCAGATTGACGACTGGCCGCAGCTCGGTGGCGGGACCACCTTTGAGAAATTCCGCAGGCGGGCTGGAGCGAGACCAGGTAGGCTCGGTCCGTTCAATTCCGAAATCCGAGCCTTCCTCGTTCAGGTGCTTCATGACGGCGTCGATCTCGACGAAGGGATGAGAGGCTGAGTCGTAACCGTCTATGTCGCCATACGGGTATTGCATCTTTTTGGGAGGCTCGGACTCCGCCGTGTTTGATGTGTCCTTGCTTGGATGGAGCGCAGCGAACGCGCTGCCATTTGCTGATACGCGGGAACTGCCCTCAACTTGCGGCTCTTTGCCTTTTGTCCCTTTGGCATGAGGCACGGCGCTTTGTGAGGAAGCGCTGTCGTGGTCCAGGGTACTTTCGGCTGGCTGATCCATCTCAAAAGGCTTCGCGGTGGCCGACATAGACGTCTGAGAGTCTTGGGTCGAACTGCGGAGCATCGTTGAAGATACGATCGAATTGTCCTGGCCAATTGTCCGCTGCGATTCGCTACTGAATGATTTGGAAAGAGCCGAGGGTCCATCCGTTGAAGGCTCTGCATTGGCTTCGCCGAGCTTGCCTGCAACATCCGCAAGCGCGTCGTCAACTGTTTCGCCGAGTTCGACGTTGCTGCCAACGTCCGAATTCAATACTGCAGGCTCCTTCTCATCTACTACGGCGGGAGTAATTTCGGCCGTGGATTTGTCTGCTTCAAGAGCACTGTTACAGTCCTCGGAACCCAAGCTCTTCTGAAGTTCAGGCGCACGAATAACATCCTCCGACTGGTCGGACTTGTCTTGAACATCGCCTGTATCCACCGGAGTTTCCGGAGACTGCGAAGGAACCGCAAACTGCGGCACTTCATCCCCATCATCACCTGCGCGCCGAGCTCGTTTCTGACGCCAGTCGCCCTGCGTGATGCGACCCTGGTCGTCCTCCTTGTCTTCGTACTCCGGAGCCGTTTGCCTCTGAGATGGCGGAACGATAGGGATAGCTCTCGATCTTCTGGCAGGCTTGCTCGCGTCGAGATCGACAGGGCTGAAAATGCGCGGCGAATCGCCTGCTGGTGGCTTGGTTGTTCCATTTGTGGTAGGGGCAGCTACGATTGTGCCGTTGCCTGGCTGGAACGCTGGCGCGTCCGGTTTGAAGGCTGCGACTTTGGATGAAAAATTGAATTCTCCGGTGGGCATGGCCGATCCATTCATAGCACCAGGCGTGAAGGCTGGGGCTGCAACACTCAGACCCGAACCTACAGGAGAGGGCTTTGTCTGTTCTCTGGTAGCAGCGTTGGGTTTACGTGCATTCGGAGCAGAGACAGTTGCGTGGACTGGATTGAATGCGAAACCGGTAGAGCCAAAGTTCTGCAAGCTGAAGGAAGCATTGGGATTGAACTTGAACTCCTTCGCTTCGACGTTGAGCTTTGTCACTGAAGGTTTTGACGCGTGACCGGAGTTATTACCTTGAGCGTTGGTCCCAGTACGGAGATTATTCGACGCGTCATCGCTAGGAAATGACCGCGATTGAGAAAGCGAGTTTTGCTGCTTGTCGCCAACAGTACCGTTAGCCCGCACTTGACTGTCCTGTGGAGCAATCTGCATATCAGGAAGAATGGACTTTGATGCAGCACCAGGAGCATCACGCGGCAAGCCCCCGTTCGGATCTCCGTTGACATCGTGACCGGACTGTTGCGACTTGGTAAGCGAATGCGCCCTGCTGTGAGGCTGCGGTTGGTGTAGTATCGGTGGCCCCGCTCCTCGTCGCCACGAATCGTTCGCATCGCTGGGCTTGCCCTGCCAATCGCCGTTCTGTATCGCAGAAGCAGTGTCGTCGAAGTTCCCGTCTCGACCAAGCTCTTTATCAATCACCTTCTCCAGATGATAATCGGCGGCGCTGACGTCCCTTTCCAGGTTGGCGCTGATGTTGTGGCGATGGCCGCGCGGTTTCGGATTGAGTATTTCAGGGTCAGCTTTGGTAGGGAGACGGATAGCGGCAAGAGGATCGTTCTCGGCTTCATCCTCTGGGACTTCTTCCAAAGTGGATGGCGGACGAGTGCCGAAACCCTGCTGTTGCTGCTGCTGGTTTAGCAACTGCGAGTGTAGCTGCTGTTGTTGCTGACGGATCTGATCCACAAACTGATCGTGCTGCGGGAACGGGAACTGGTGGTTGGGTAGAACACCGACTTTCGACGTCGGCGAGAATGCTTCCTCGGACATGGACATACTGCCCGTCAGCGCGGGCGAGCCGCCACGCGTTATCCCATACCGATTCAGATACTGCTGAGGCGACCAACTAGCCAGACCTGGCGGTGTTGGCTGGGGCAGCGGCAGACCCGATGGTACCGGAAAGGAGGACTGTCGGTGCTGATGTATGCCCGCTCTCGAATTGGCAATGGATGAAATCGGCGAAGGAGCAAACAGGTCGGACCTGTTGCCGATCGACGATCCAGGCGGGAGCGGTGGTGATATCACACTTGCGCGACGCGGGTGTCCAGCGAAAGAGTTGGACGGCGAAGGTGAAAACGGCAAGCCCGGGTACTGCGACGAGTTCCGCCGCGACGTAGCTGGTTCCGAATTGTCGTTACTCAGACTCACGCCCAGCGCGCGGAGTTTCTCTTCTCTGAGGTATTCGACATATGCTTCCCACTCGCGCCTGTCCGGTATGCGTATTCTAATATTACGACCTTTCAGAATAACCGACAGATCCTCACGCTCAGGATATATGGGCCTGTTCTGAGTAGATATATCATGATTGTCTCCTGCTTCTGTCTCTCCCGAGTGCTGGAACCCGCGCGTGTCGTAGCCAGCGTCTTCAAACCGCTTGAGCCGAGCTACCACTTCGGAAGGACTCAGAGGTTGTGGCGGCTGGCCTGGATTTCCTCTGTTGACATCTACAGGAACGAAGATAATCCAAGGCTTGCCTCGAACGACAACCTTTGTCTTCCTGGGTCGCGGCGATGGAGATTTTAGGGCCTCCTGTTGACTCACGTCTGGAATCGTGACATTACGTGTAGGCGTGGGCAAATCTTCCTTCATCGATCCGTTGGTTTGAGCAGATACTGGCTCTGGAGACCTTGAAACCATCGACGCTGGCTTCCGGACGGCTTGGCGCTCCGTTTCTTTGGCGACCAGAACAGGATCGGCGTACTTCGAGCTCAGCATCGTGTCTGCGGATCCGTAGTTACCGGCAACGATTGCCCAGAAGTCCTCTTGTTTCAGTGTAAGATTTTTTCCACGGGACTTGTGACCTTTCCCAAGCTTCCCCCGCGTATCAGCGTTCGAAACAGGCTGGACCTGGGTATCGGATGGCGACGCGTCTTCTACGACTTTAGTTCGCGCTGCGGGCTTCGGCTGTTCCAAATGTGACCCAGTCGGCGAGCCGTCGACAACCGTCGATGCGTCTCTTTCCTCCGCAGAGTCACTGCTGACCGACTCGTCGCTCCACCAATTACCCCTTTCCGAGCTCCAGCGGACAGATAGGTATTGACGAACCCACTCCGCGGTAAAGTCACCTGCAGCCGATTGCGCTTGGGTCCTTGACTGCGCACGATCGTCTGGAACTGGAGCAAGGCCAGATTCTTGAGCAATCGAGAACGGAGCCGGAGACACCGAAACTGGGTTTGCAATGCCCGGGAATCGCGGCAGCAGATGATCCAATCCGAACTGTATGTCCGAAGAGTCTTCTTCGAGGCCGTCGCTACTCTGTATCTCCCCGACCCTGATCGCCTGAAGTCCGTCGCGAATGGACAGGGGATGCTGGTAAGGAGAGCCCCAGCTCGCAGTGTAGTACTGACTGCTGGGAGTCCCTCGGCGTTCAGCAAGAGACGTCGGAGTCTGCGGCCTGACACCGACTGCTCGGAGCAAAGGGAGAGGCGGAAGGTCCGGGCTCGAGTGGATCAACGTTTGGCTCGGTGAGGGTGCGGTCCACACACTTTGCGGAGGTGAGGAGCACCACCCTTGCACGATCTCCCCGGTGCTTCTGGGTCCCTGGGGTGCCAAAGACGGAGGAGAGGATGCCAATTGCTGTGGTATGGTGGTGGTCCGCTGGGATGGGTCGCCTGAGTTGCTCCTCGGCCCAACGCCAGTCAGGGTTGAGCCTTCGACGCTCTCCACGATTCTCGTCACCACGAGCGAAGGAGAAGTCGCTCACTTCGCACTCGACAGGCGGAGAAGACCAGTAGGCGAGGACGACGCGTCTGGATTGTATGCACAGAGCGGCGGTCCCGGCTCAAGGAAAGTGGTGAGCGAGCGACGGACACGTCGGCCAACGCGCGCAACAGGTACAGCACATGTGACGGTATACAGAAAGGAGAAAAGTCGATACAGTCAAAAGAAGGACAAGAAGCGAAGCCTCAATCTGCAAGTCGACAGGGTCACTGTCATTCCGACAGAGACCATAGAATATTCCTCTGAGTCGGCGTATGACGTTGGACGAGGTCGCGCCCTGAGCTCTGGGGTAAAAACATATACACACACACACGGGACGGGAGCAGGAGGACGAGCGTGGGAGTTGCCAAGAGTTGGTGACGAGACGGGAAAAAGGGTGTGCAAGCGCAGTCGCGCTAGGCCGGACTGGGACACCCCACAATCCAAGATTTCCCACATCTGGGGATCGTGATCTTACTACTCGAGTGCCAACATGGAGTCGCAATAGGAGGCTAAAGTGATATACCTCCTTTATGTCTCTTGCTTCTCACCGCTCTCTTATAAGTAGCGTCATCGGGGACTGAGTTATGCTACATTTTAGGATAGTATTGTGGTAGAGCAGATGAGCTTGCACTCTAGAGGGAGTTGCTGCGGTAGAACCACGTATCGAGTCTTCGAGTGATAGGATGCGCTGCGCCTCCAAAGCGCCTGGTCAACGAGAGACTGGCAGGAACAGTAAACGTTGAACGATCCCTGAGCTGTAAAGACTGGCATTGATTCTGCTATCAGGGTGGCAGCGCCCGGCTCCAACACTCTGTGTGCCCGTGCGTGCTCCTGTCTATGAAATGCCCAAGAACTGCATCACAAAGTAAAGTAAAAAAGTTATTCCGCCCGAGGTCAGCATCCCCAGCACAATTTGAGTCAGGTACAGAGGAACACATAATACGACAATCGTGAGGAGCGGACGTAAGGGAAGTGCATCATACGTGGAAGATCATGCATTGACTGAAATTGAATCAAATGCCATACCTTAGCATGCAAGTCCCGACAATCGTCGCATCCGGCAGTGCAAAAGGTGTGCGGAGATGAATGCGCCAACCAGTCCGTCTTGCTAAGCCGCGCCTGTAAGCTCGATCAAAACCGTGAGAGTGAGGCGAGCCTGGATCTCCAGGAGGTGTGCGAAAGTGCTTCCCCATATCTGGCATCATGGGGCCTGGCTTCTCCTCGAGCTTGTCCACCAGCTACCCCACCAGCTACCCCACGAAGACGCCCAGCCAGGACGCCGTGAATTTTTTTCGAATTGGTTCTCAGCCCTGGTCTCCCGGTCGCTCGGCGGCTTCTGACTTCGGCGCCACTCGTCCACCAATTCGTCCATGTCAAACCTCGGTCGGAGCGAATCCAGCCGGTTGCGGACCGGACGCAGATGGTCGAGCAGATTCTCGATCGCCAAAACGTGTTGTGAGTTTGGAATGGCCGAGGCGGTAGTAGCGGCACGGTAAACACGTAGTGCGAGATTGAGATAGCGACCCAGAAGGCTGGAGGCTGGAGGGGGGTCGATAAGTTGAGCTTGGTGAGTCGTATACTCGCCGCCCATAAGCATCCAATCATTGTCAGGACTCGTGGTTTCGGCAGTGAGATATCTTGAGCACCGGTCCTCGTGTCCACCACAATGCTCCAGAACTAAGGCTGCCAGATCCGACAGATTCCTGTTAAGGGGAGGCTCATATCGGAATGACCAAAGGCGCCTCCCGCGACACACAGCGCCCCGAGGTGGAAGCCGCCTCGCGTAGTCACGCAATAGCCGCTCGAATCGATCACGCGCCGCGCGCACGTAGGTTAACGTCCGATAAAGATCGAGTGTGATGGCTAGGATGTCTGCTTTCGGATTTTCTGAACGAACTATTGCAAGATCACCTGGCTCGGGGAGGGGGTCCCCGCCATTTCCTCTAAAGGAATGTAGCTTCTTTATCCATTGAATGGAGTTGACCATCTGCGCCGAGAGAAGCGGTTCGAGACGTGGATCTTCACTGAAGTAGGAAAGCAGGGAGCTGAGAGCATCTAGTGACGAAAGCGCGTCAAAGAAGCATTTTTCAGTGTAGTTGTTTATGAAATTGAGATATGTTAGCGCAGAGTCAAATTCCATTGCCATTGAATAAGTGACATTTGTCTCGGTCGAGTAAAAACTGTCTTCCAGAATCTCATGGATCAGATTGTAAGGAAGGGCTTGCATATGCCACGGGATGAAGCGATGGACGAACGCGGATGCCTTGGATACAAGTATGGACCGTTTCGCCGCTCCTTGCGCAATAAATCGGAGCTTCCAGCCGAGTTTGTTGAGCGGTGTAACGCTATGAAGTGTATCGTCTAAACGGTCGGTCAATATACGTACGTGGATATGCAGGTCCTCAGTACGTAATCGCAAGTCATGGAGCAGCGGCTCCAGGGTTTGCCGCTGGTGAGCAGACAATCGAGTGGTGAAGTGGCAGATGGAGCCGAAGTAGTGGACCACCGCTACAAAACTCTCAAAGGCGTCCGCAAGATGCCAGCCGGTATCGTGATGAGGTCGAAGGATCCCGGCCAAGAGGGGTAAGGGCGCAAGAGTTGCGTATGCGGCAATGAGATCCGAGACGGAGGATTGGTCGAGAGGAAACTGGGGCGTTGACAGGCCAGTCCAGAATTGTTGAAGGCAGAAGAAACACAAGAAAAGGACGAGGAACGTGCAGACCGTCCGAAATCGACGCTGACTATGATTCCAACTGCGACTCCAGAAGCCATGATGTGGCAACAGACGAGATGCTCTCTCACCGCTCGAGGCGTGTCTGCTTTCATCGATGAGTCGTCCAACCATGTGCCGGTCGGAGCCAACCCTGCTAACCACCTCTTTGGTGGCATGACGAGTTGAAGCAGCAGCGTCAAGTTCGTGCAAGAGCTGCTGTGAGGGGGAGGGTGGGCGCAGAAGGTCGGACTTGAAATTAGGCGCCATTACTGCAGGGGAGGGGATCGACGGCACAGAAGAGGAACAGACATCTTGAGCACAGAATGGGTGAGATGCACAAGGATCCAGACAAGAGCTTGACTCTTGAATGGAGTTTGCTCTCCTAGATTGATGCCGCGTAACGACTGGCATTTTGTATTGCACCAACACGCACGGTGATACTGTTCAGAGACCACTAGGAGCCTTGGAAGAACACCAGAGTAATAGAAGATAGGAGAGACGAAGGAGGGAAGAGGGAAGGGGAAAGGGGGAAAGGCAAAGAAAGTAATAAGACATGGAATTAGAGAATGCTGCAACTTCTTTGTTATTACCATACCGTCGCTCTCGTTCCGGATCCGGATACAGAATACCATTTGATAAGGTACTAATAGAAAGCGTAGATACTTATATATACCTAGGTATGTACTGAGTATATACACATGACCATATATCCAAAGGATAGCCAAGTACGTAGGTGGTGGATGATTATCTTGGGAAAACAGGCACTAGGCCTTCTGCCAATGTGTTTGCTGGGTTCAATGATGATGATACTGTACTTTGCTTTCGGCGTATACGGAGTACGAACGGAGGTAATACGTAGGTACGCAAAGAAGGGCCGATGCAGCCTAATCCCATTCAGGTATAGATCCCGACCCGCCTACCACGCCCATTTGAAAGCTTTGGTTCCATCAGTAGTGGAGCTGTCTCACATCCCTCTCTAAACAGGTGCTCAAGCTCATGCAACGATAGACATGGCTCCTCTTGCCTGCTCAACGCAGCCGGACAGCCGACGCGGCGACACAGCAGGTCTCGGGAGGCAGTCTGTTAGTAGCTATGGTGGCTTCCTCTTCTCCGGAGCCGCACCCAGAGCCAGAGGGTTTGCGAGCCTGGGAAATTTTGTTTAACGCACGCGTCTGCTAACCTCTCTCCTCAACACTCGCTTTGACGTGAATCTCCAACTATACGTCAATCAAGGACTTTAAGGCCTGGCATAGAGACAGATACGATCCAGCGCACCGGTTTGACGAATATCGAGCAATCATGCACGCATCTATCAGACGGCTATGGGTGAGGATGAGGAGACCCATGAGTGGGAAGGCTTCGCATCGTTCTATCAGCGCTACATGTAAGACCACATCTCTGCAGAACTGAGGATACGAATTGAATGGCTCACTATAATACCAACAAGGCGATACTGTTCAGCAGCATGATGTTTTAGAGGGTGACAATTCCTTCAAGTTCCATCAGGGCGAACATGAACAAACTCTCAATAACGACAAGGAGCTGCCGCGTGATGCCGCCAACTCACAAACTACCCACAACATTTTGGATATTACTGCGGAATCTGGACCTTCGGGGCCGGCCAATTCGAGAGACAGTGAACGCACACAATCGTTACCAGAGACTGACGAGGACTCAGTATCTCTTGAGCTCGCAGAGAGTACTATCTTAGCCCAGCCCTTGAAGGATCTTGCATTTCCACGGAATACCGGAAAATTCATATCTCCAGGGCTACTTCTGATGGCTCTTCCTGGTCTAGTGGCTCTCCTTATTTCCCTTGGATATCCCGCTCAGCCGGTGGCGGTAGACCTTCGAAGCCCAGATCTGCTATCGCTCCCTGGTCATGACTGGCAGCATGGCTTCAACGCCAGCTGTACCAGCCGGTACACCTTTCCGGTGCTTTCAACGTACCGGGATAGTCTAGCTGTCGTCCGTAGGCAGTTTCATATCATGGCCTTGGAACTCCCTTCAGACGATAAGACACAGAGGCTTCTTGAAGAAATTACAAACACTCTGTTTCGCCTGGAGGTGGCATATGACAAAGCCATCGAAAAAGACGCTGCCTTGGCGCCACATGACCTATATCGTTGGCACGACGGCGCCTCCACGCTCCGCAGCCTCGTTTACGAGGACGTTCGTCAGGAGGAAAAATCCTCAATGGTCAGTCGGCTCTGGAACAGAGCAGTCGGGTCTCGACCGAGGGCCCACATCCGCGCGAAAACCGTCCACAACTTCGTGACTGGCTTCTGCGATTCTCGGCCTGGAGTCTCGAGACTCGGTAAGGAATTCAAATCCGCTTTGGACCATGCATATTCAGTCCATGCAGATATGGAGACTCAGCTTTCAGCTTTGCGGGCGCTGCTGGTTTCTCAAGGGTTTGACATTTTGCAGTCTTCGATCGATATGGGCCAGGCTCGGAAGCAATTGGAGGCCATCTGGGGGGAGAGAGCGAGAATTGAAGAGGGATTCTTGTGGAATTGTGGCCAAGGGAACACCCTCAAGAAGAGGATGGTCAAACTTAAAAAGCAACATAGTCCATCCAAAGTGTGTGGAAAGGTTATCCCATATTGGGAAGTAAAAGGGAAGACTAAGGGGATCGACAACGATGATGTGGAGGACTTCATCAAGCAGGTTGAGAGCGGGATCCGCGATGTCGAGGCACATTAACGGTTGGTGCTGCAGTCAACGGTGTTGGTATAGTCCATCATGTGTCACGACAGAGTCAACATTGTAGAAGATACCTTACATACGTGGAATAATGCGAAGCTCGTAGTGCCCCGGTTCGCATGTAGTAACAAAGTGAGTGAAGAGAAGTCCCGTAGCTGTGGGTTGGGTCAGTGTGTGAGCTGAGGGCAAGTGAGACAGGAATAACCTTGGAACCTTGGAACCTTGGAAGGGTTGGATGAACGGGGACGACGGGGGACGACAGGGGACCACCGGTTCTACCACTCTACAGAAAAGGGCGGTGTGTCAGGCAACCCCAGCCCATGCCATCCATGGATCCATCTTCAAGGGGTTGTTGTTGATGCTGGGGGCAACATCCTGGTAGAGCTGTTGACACGGGTAATCACCTTAGACTTGCCGGACATCTGACCTAAGGAGTTTGTCTCGGATGCGGCCGGCTCTTGCAGAAGTTGGCACAGCAGCTGAATCGCGTTGACACCCTGGAGAGGGTTACCACGGCGTTCTGAACTGGCTGGAGTAAGCATATATATCTCATAGCCTGACCCTTAGCACAGACAAAAGTCCCTTCTTCGTTCTGAAACTCAATCATCATCCTGATCCTCATCCTACTCTTCAGAGCATCATCCTTAAATGCTTATTAGCATCCAATAACTTCCTCAACCCACCATGACTTTCCCAACCGATTGGCAAGAACAAGACGGGGGGACTTGCAAGGAAAAGATGTCACCGGTACCTACCGCTGTCTACCATTTCATGCCTGGCACTCCGGAACAGTCCATGGGAAATACCGCCCTCCTCTGCACGGTCCTGGTCCTGACCGTATTACTGCTGTTTTCCATCTTCTCTCGACGAATCGGACAGACGGATGACAGATTTTGGAGGAGAAGGGACTGGGACTTCGAGAATGCAACGGCGGGTGTATTGAGAGAGGTGTTGAGGTCCGAAGAAATCGATGTGACAGGGCTCAGGACGGCGAAGATGTTGAGGCAGAGGTTTCGGGAGTGGAAGAGCGCATGGGAGCAAGCAGAATAGAACGCTGCAGGCTTACTTTGATAACGGTGTGCTCCATCCGCACAACGAATGTAACTTTGTGCCTTCACGCTTCAGAAATCACTGGAAGGCTGATTGAGATGAAGGAGAGTTGGCACTGCAATAGCACCCGCGAAGAAAGATCAAGGCATATAGCTCTGCTGCCCTAAAGCCCTCCAGGGGAACAATCTAGGAATGCGTTGATGCTCATCCTGATCAATGTGCGGAATCTTGAACACTGAATAGATGAACTTCCCATGCGGAGTAGCCAGAGGTGCGCCTATAGGCTCGCACGCGGTGGACAGCGAAGACAGCCTACCCACCTTTTCCCCGTCTTGCAGAGCCTCTCTAGTCCCTTCAAGGGCCGTCCCGAGGTCTATGTAACCTTTCCAATAAGCCATCCATGGATTGCACCTCAACTGACAGTATAGGGATGGAAGGCACCTGGACAGCCCCCAAGGGCTGAAGACGCCCAGGTGGAGAGCCTGCACACAGCCACCTTTAAGGGAAACCTGGAGTCTTGCATAGCCTGACGCCCTTTTCTATCCCTTATAAATACCTGGGTCAGTATACCTTGCCCATCCGACTGAATGCCGGTGAGCTTAGTTATTTCCTTTGCTTTTATTGTTTTTCTATGCTTGCATAATACTGGATTTTCGCTTTCCTGCTCCGCATCGTTGCTGCCATCTCTGACACTCTCACGCTCTGTAAGCGATTGCGCGCATGGACCCGCCGATGAGGTACGTACCTGTCAAGAAATCCCACCCCAGCATCATCCATTCTTCGATTGCCAAACAAGCAGACAGGGGCCACGCACGGCGTAGTCAACTCCACCCTACAGGCACGCCGGAACCTCCATGCCTGTCCGAATTTCTCCTTCCGACTACATTCAAGAGGTTCGCGTCTGTATCGACGCAGAAATCAACACACTCAGGCTCCAATGCCCCACATTCACGCGCAGCCTCTCCCTCACCCTCCTCGGGACGCCAAACTCCCGCCCCGGCCTTGAACACCTGTACGCATTTCTCGTATCTGCAAGATCGCGATGATGGTCGCGGTGCTCATGAGCTGGCCTGTCTCTCCTGTCAGAGAGGAGAATCAGGAGATGTCAACGAGCAAACTGCACATGATGGCGGCGACAGGTTTCGCTTGATCAATCTGGCCGGTGGATCGCATGCCCCTGCCATCATGCTTCCGGCCGGTTCGCAAGAGGGTCATCGAGAGGCTACTGTGACACCATCAGACCAAAGTGGAGAAGGCTACTACCTATCCTTTCCCGGTGGTGAAGACGCAGAGACTCCTTCCCGTATGGAAAAAATCGGGCCATACAGCAGCCAAGGACGGATGGGTGATCTTCAAGATACTCAGTCTGCTTCGCGCAAGGACGAGACGTCACTAAATCGAGGAAAGCAGCGCGTCGAAGAAAGATCGTCGGCTTCTGAAGCTGAGGGAACAACCGTCTGTCCCTCAGACGGACTATTCGCATCCCAACCCCGAAGCTTACTTCAGTCCCCACTGATCCCACCCGTGAAACATCTTGACCCGGGAGAAAAGCCAGCCAATGGCCGGAGCGACGAGGACATAGACCCGAATCTGGAAGTGGAGATTTATTACGTGTCCAGCAAGCCAACCTGCTCTCTGAACCTGGTGTGCTACCGATCCGGTTCGACGCGATGTGAGCGGTACCAGATACAGGTCGCTTTAAGATCACGGTTCCAGGACGACGCGGCGTTTACGAAAGTCTGTAAGGAAGATCCTGGCCTTCTGGTCAACGACGAGCAGTTTTTCCAGGCGCTTCGCAACGTGTACACCAGGAAGATGTGCAGTATTTGGAGGCGCATCCTCTCTCTTAAGACTCTATGTGGATTCCGATTACTCTCCGTAAGCATTTGACAACTCCTCACATAACTGGAGGCTGACAACACCCAGTTTACGCCACAAACGCGCCCTGTGGTCGTCCCGCTGGACAACTTTGTCCTCCAAGAAGTGCTTTACGCGTACAAGAATCCGTCCAAGTTGGACCCGGGCGACGCCTGGGTCAGCTGGGTGTTCAATCTTCGACAGCCCGACCGACGACACGCGCTCGAGTTCGTCGAAGGTTGGAATAAGACGCGTATAGCTACTGCAGGTGGCGCGTTGTTTGTTTCTTCCACTCTAGTTGGTATCCTTTGGAGCGTCAGGACAGGTGATGTCCAGGCGGCTTTTACCGTCGCTGCATTTATCCTGACCGCCGGGACTTGTGAGTACAAGAAGTATCTTGAGAGAACTCCAACGACTGACTCTTCTCCATAGTTTTGCTGGCCGTTCTGGCTATAGTGAGCGGGATTGAAGCGCCTGGTAGGCCTGTCTTTTAACAGCTACTGTGGAGTATAACGCACCCAGAATACCCATAGCGGAAGTAGCGCACAGCGTAACGACCGCGGCGGAACCCGCGACACGAAAGTATTTCGAAAAGCAGAGAGAAGCCCTGTAGATATGCAATATGCTGCTGTTTAGGTAATAACCGAGTTTTTCCTTGCCATTTTACAATCTTGTAAGAGTACCTTCAAGCGTTTAGTTCAGGTCGTTTGGGAGCAGAGGCTTTGTTTTCGTCATTAAGCCATAGGCGTTTCAGGGCGCGGTTAGAGCCTCGTGATCTTGTCCAACCTCGCGAGAAGACCTATATCTTTACAAGACAGCGCTCGCGCAGAGTGTCGCTGCGTCGGCAGTGGCTCAGTGGGCAAGGAATGACTGGCTCAAAACTACCATCGACGAGCGTTCTCTGGGTACAAGCCAAAATATAATAGTCAATGTAATCATTTCAACCTCTCACATCT
>QQTW01000610.1_pt1 | contig 22907 bp, 20 predicted proteins | sample 1904831 | NCBI WGS metagenome assembly QQTW01 (sample SAMN09435610, study PRJNA476489) | Subsurface metagenome, whole genome shotgun sequencing project. | reverse complement strand
CAGGCTATCATTGACGAGCTCAAGGCCAACCTGGAAGACCCGAGTCTTCCGTTTGGCGTCGACTTGGCTTTGCCTCAGGTTGGCGGCTCTGCGCGCAAAACGAACCACGACTATACACACGGCCAGCTGGACGAGCTGATCGATGTAACCATTAAGAGCGGAGCGCGGTTGTTCGTCAGCGCCGTCGGGGTACCGCCTTCGCGAGTCATCAAACGTTTGCACGAGGCTGGCATCTTCGTCATGAACATGGTCGGTGCACCCAGACATGCCGTCAAAGCGCTGGATGCAGGTGTCGACATCGTGTGCGCACAGGGAGGAGAAGGTGGTGGGCACACCGGAGATATTCCCAACAGCATCTTGATCCCGGCTGTGGTGGATGTTGCGCGCAGGTACAAGAGTCCCCTGACCGGCAAACCGGCCATGGTGGTTGCGGCGGGTGGAATATACGATGGAAGAGGGCTGGCAAGCAGCTTGGTGCAAGGCGCACAAGCTGTGTGGGTGGGCACGAGATTTGTCGCTAGCACGGAGGCAGGCTGTTCCAAGATGCATAAAGAAAACGTCGTCAGTGCGGGTTTCGGCGACACGCTTCGAACACTCGTGGTCAGCGGCCGGCCGCTACGAGTCCGGACGAACGACTATATTAAAGGATGGGAGGAGCGGCCTGAGGACGTCAAAGCCTTGACAGAGAAGGGAATCGTGCCCATGATGAAAGATATGGAAGACGGAAAGGACGTTGACTTACCGTTCCTCATGGGCCAAGTCGCTGGTGTCATTCAGGACATCAAGCCAGCAGGAGAAATCGTCCAAGATATGGTCAAGGAAGCTGTGGACATGTTGAGACTGGGCCAGTCGTATATCGCGAAGGAGAGCAAGTTATAGATATGTTCCTACTCTTAACCAGTCCACATCCTGCGTGTCCACTCGACCTGTATCGTGCTGCCAATATGGTATCGGGAGCAGAACCATGTAACACACGGCTGGTGCTGAATTTACTCGAAGTGTTGGGTATCCACGACCTGATGAGGGCATCATCCATATATGAGTATGGCAGTAAGAGTCGCAGCTGCCAGTCTTTGCGCTCGGCGCCGCGAATGCGGTTTGTTCCAGTCCCAACGCTCCCTGCGCCGCTTGACGCTTGACTACCGGGGCGTTCGTGTCCAAGGTGAAGAGTTCATTCTGAGCAGGAGCCGTCATGACTATCAAGGAGTAAACATCTTCATTCGCTCGATTTCAACCTGATAAAGTCCATGCTGACTGTCAGCCTGATCTGTTATGGTGATGAAAGCGGAGGCGAAGTCAGGATCAGAGGGTGGCTAAGTAGGGGTTTGCAAGGCGGTATTCCGGCGCCTTTGGCGATTGTCTGCGTGGGATCACCAGATCTATATGTAAATGGCATAATTTGGGAACTTCGTGTAGAGTTGGTTTGAGTTTGACGGCGACTAAAGGAGATGAGTGGACTCTCGTGCCTGGTGCAGAGTACCAGAGTACCCACCACACCTACACTCGGTTAGCGGTCTCCCAATCGTGTGTCAGTAGGAATGTAAACTGCAAAAGGCCATCCACCGTCACCGTCCACGCTTCTCCGACTCCTTGCCAATCTCCTCAATCCGCTCTCGCATGATCTTTCCCTTCATCTCACTCTTCTCCAGATTGTGTCATCCCAAGTCAACACTCCGCGTGGCTTTGCTGCTCTGCACCTTGTTAGCAGCAACGTCTCAGCACGCCCTCGTTTTCGCGTTGCGTCTCCGTCTCCCCTCCGCACCGCGTCCGTGACTCAGACTGAAGGGCACAACGACGGCCGCCGGTCGCCCTGGACATCGCCGTGACTGATACTGGCGATCTTACAAGATCGAGATGTTCGGTTCGGCGCGGTCCAGGTAGAAGCGGCGTGCTATTATGTCACGCGCTCCGGCGGGCAGCTTTGCGGACTTCTTTCCCAATGCTCCTTCCGTGCTTCAGCAGAAACGCAAGAGGCACGCACAAGATAATCAGAACAGAGGGCATGACGCCTCAGGTCGGTCCGCTCAGCAGACGCCGCCCAGTAGCAATGGTGTCCACGTCCAGTCAAGTTGTGATCCAGTTCACGAAGACGGCAATGGGCACGAAAGGGAGCGGGCAAGCAAACACAGCTCACCGGGCGATGGTGAAATTCTCAAGGTCGACGCGGGCGACTTGCTGAACGGTGTTGGATCTGCCAGCTCGCTCGCCAGCACCGCGTCCTCAGTCTTCAGCAGCAATAACACCTCTGCCATGGCCGCTTATCCCGGCGCGAGCTCTGAGTCGCATGCCCTCACTCCCATCACCAATACCGAATCATCGCCGCCGGGTAAAGCGCCAAGTCCTAGACCAGCAAAAATGTATCCCGGCGCCATGCGCCCGGATCATTCACATCGGCACGATTCCCGTGAGCCTCAGCGGCACACTGTATCTGAGGCAATGACTCCTGTTCAGACACCGCCGCGTGCGCGAAAGAACCCTCGGCCTGGTCCTGGAGAGGTCAAGGGGTTCAAGGCAATCTACGACCCCGAACTCGACCCGAAACTCTCTGGGAAAGAAAAGAAGAAGCACAAGACTCGCTACAGGATATTCGGTGAAGAAGTAAGTGTCGCGCGACAGCGCCGATTTGTGTGCTTTGGGACGCCCGCTGACAATATGCATAGGATGATCAACCTCCTCCGCCAGATCCTCGGCTCGCCATTGCAGGGTACCGCACCGGCATGTACGCATCCAAAGGAAACGCCGGCAAAGCCAAGATGCGGTTAGCACCTTATACAGTCAAACCATACAGCTTCGACCCCAAGCTGTCAATTGGACCCAGGCCGCCCACACAAGTAGTCGTGACCGGGTTCGATCCTTTTACCCCAGACTCACAAATCAAAGCGCTCTTCGGAAGCTTCGGTGAGATTGCAGAGCTGAAGAACAGGACGGATCCCAACACTGGCAGCTTTCTCGGTATTTGCTTGATCAGGTATAGGGACAGTCGGCCGTATCATGGGCCCCACATTGCAGCAGTCGCGTCAGCCCGGAGAGCGGAGAAGGAGGGCAGCGGTCAGCGGGTCGGACTTTGCAAGGTCAAAGTTGAGCGTGACAGAGAGGGTCGGAGATGCCAGAGATACATGGAGGCCGCCATCAAGCGCAACAAAGAGGAGCAGGAGAAGCATGCACGAATGCTCCATAAACCTGAGCCTCCAGTTACGAAAGAAGAATCTCCTCCCGGACCTCCTCCAGATGCGCCGAAAGGGCCCTCAGGAAGGGGACCGCGACCGCCGCCGGAAGGCCCTCGCGTGCCTATAGCGCCGCGGCCTGCAGCGCACTCACTCGTTGAGTCGGAACCAGTGCTGGACAAGCTTAGACGCAAGCCGTATATATTCATTGCGCACTGCTACGTACCGGTCTTGGGAACGACTGTCGCACATCTCAAGAAACGCTTGAAAATGTTCGATGTCAGGGAGCTGAGGGTTGATAAGACAGGTTATTATATTGTCTTCGAGGACTCCAGACGTGGGGAGGATGAGACGGTGAGGTGCTTCAACGAATGCAACATGCAGCCGCTCTTCAACTATGTGATGAATATGGAGTGCCAACAGTATGGCAATCCGAATTACGAGCGAAGCCCGAGTCCTGAAACGGTGCTCGCTGAAAAGAAAGAGAGGGAGGAGCGAGATAGGTTGAGGAAAGAGGAGGAAGCGGATCTTGAAGAGGAGAAGAGGCAACGTGCTCTGGATCTCGACCCTGTCAAGGCTGCAATAGAGATGCTGAGAGCGGAGCTGCGGAATCGAGTGATGAGCGACATCAAAGAGAGAATAGCCGCCCCATCTCTCTATCACTATATGGATCCCGAACGACATGCAGCTAAGAGAAGGAAATTGGGTATACCAGATCCCATTGACAGCTCAAGTCGGCGTCCGGCCATCTACTTTGGACGAGATGATGACACCCCTTCAATCGGAACACCCGATTCACGAGCTGGCTTCTCAGGTTCTCATCTCAAACCTATATCCTCACATGACCTCAACACCAAGCGCTTGCGGAAGCCTCTGGCCAACAAACCTGAGAATGCCTTCGTCGACGAGCGGCGGAAGAGACCACCTCCTCGACGTGTGGACGTCAGACCTCTTCACCATCGCTTACAAAACTTCTTCGACGACGACGAAGACTCTGACGATGAACAGAGGACCGCCTTCACTAGGGACACGGAAGATGTTGACAGTAGGTCTCTCAGTCGCATGAGCGCCACCCCTACCGAACTTGATTTTGACGACCGCCTGGACACGCCCAAGCGCAAGCGACGGAAGCTAGAGCGCAAGGAGCCCGGATGGGGAGCTGAAAGTGACGAAGAGGATCTCAATGCGGTTTCGCGACAGCTATTGGGTGATCTGGTCACGAAGGAACCGGAAGATATGGCACTTCGGGAACTAGAACTTTTGACCAGCACCCTCCCTAGGTCATCGAAACTGCAGAAACGCGCCAGGACCGAACTGCAACTCCGGCACAGGCAGAAGGATGACGACGAGCTTTTCCGTTTGCAGATCGACGAGCCCCAGCCTGACCAGCAGCCGGAGCCAGTACCAACGATTGATATCGTTCTGGATGGCAGCCCGCCAGGCGATAAGCACGAGCAAGCTTCAGAGACTGCCCTGTCTGTTGACAAAGGGGAGATTAAGAAGAGATCCAAGCCCAGAAAGCGGTCAAAGAAGCAGGTCTTCGAGGAACGTGAGGCTTTGAAAGAGAAGGAAAGGACCACTATCGATCCGCTAGAGTCTGAGGACCCGTCACAAGTAGTGCCCGAAACTTACCCTGAGGCGGACACGGTTGAGGAGATACATGAGGAAGCGCCCAGGGCGGAAGTGGAGTGGGGAGTCTCGGCAGTTGAACCTAGACGGACCGTTGAAGATGACCCTAATCTGATTCTTGATGTCGATGGATGGCAACACCTGGTCAAGGATGACGAGGACTTGCGCTTCTTGAAGCAGGCAGTCCAGCACGAGCGTACAACTTCGATTGGCGACGTGTATCTGTGGTCCTGGAAGCAGAAAGAGATCAAGGCACTCAACAATGGCGGTCTCTATGGAATCGTTTACAGCGAACCGCGCATTGAAGGATACTACGTGCCCAACTATTCAGGCTGTGCGCGTACGGAGGGCGTCAAGAAGATTCTCGAGTCGGAGAAATCGAAATACTTACCGCACCGAATACGAGTACAGAAAGCGCGAGAAGAACGGGAAGCCACGGCCAGAAACGACCCAAGCGTGGCAACAGAAGCCACGAAGCTCGCAGCGGCAGCGAAGATGGCGTCTACGGCGTCGTCACGGAGCAATCGCGCTATTACCAGGAGACTGGTAAACGACATCAACACGCAAAAGCAGACGCTGAGCAACGATGGCGATGCAATTCGTTTCAATCAGCTGAAGAAGCGCAAGAAGCTTGTCAAGTTCGATCGGTCTGCCATCCACAACTGGGGCCTATACGCAGAGGAGAACATTGCCTCAAATGACATGATCATCGAGTACGTAGGAGAGAAAATCCGGCAACAGGTCGCCAATCTGCGGGAGCAGCGATATCTCAAACAAGGCATCGGAAGCAGTTACCTCTTCCGGATCGACGAGGACACTGTCATTGATGCCACCAAGAAGGGCGGTATCGCAAGATTCATCAACCATAGTTGCATGCCAAACTGCACAGCAAAGATTATCAAGGTCGACGGAACCAAGAGGATTGTGATCTATGCTTTGCGGGATATTGCCAAGGGTAAGAGTTCCTTCTGGATCTTAGTGGTGTTGATGGGACCTTGCTAACACCGTCTTTTACAGACGAGGAGCTCACTTACGACTACAAGTTCGAGCGTGAAATCAACAGCGACGACCGCATCCCATGTCTCTGTGGTTCGATCAATTGCAAGGGATTCCTTAATTGACCTCGCCCTCAATGTCTTGCCTGCTTCATCTTGCTCGCTACGCGACTTCTTTTTCGACTGGCTCAACTTCCACGAACTCGAAACTACTCAGCTTGTGCTTCCACACTTCTTCCGTCGGCGGTTATTCTCTGGTCTCTCGACGACAGCCACAGCATCGGAAGGGCGCTTGGGTTGTGATTGCGGATCTTCCACGAGGCATTCGTGTACTGGGTGACGAACGGTTGTCACGGGTATGTTGGTCTTAGGCGGAGCCATTCGGAGCCATAGATCCGGTAGCTTGGTTATTTCCAGGACATCTCGCGACGCATACCTGGTTGTGTATAATGGAAGGGCTGGTCGACCCTTTTGAGGCAATTTCAGCATCAGTGAAGCTTCGTGGCATTATAGAGCCTGGCGGCTATCTATGTGTATGCAGCTCTGCAGCGTAACAGAACAAAGCGCTGCCAAGTTTTGTCAATGGCGTGCGAGCTGCATCTCAAATAATAGGCAATATGCCCTCGTCTTCAAGGTGCACACCAGAAATCATCTTTGGGCTCACGGATGGGTTTCTAGATACCTCTTGCTTCAATGCCGGCTCCATATCCTTGGGAACTTGTACCGAACCCACTAGCGGTAGTGGTCAGGTTAGCCCTAACTCAAAAACGCTACACCTGACCTAGCCTTGGCGAGGATCCGAGGGGCATGGCGCGGCTCGCCGCCATATGCGCTCCCGCAAAATTGATTTTTGAATCCAGTGCATGGCTAGACAAGCAAGACAACCATAGATTCCAGTTAGGACCAAAGGTTCTCCTCGGACGGCAAGAGCAAATGGAACCTCGCGTTCATCACTGACGCTGCGTGTTCCTTCCCCAGACGCCGAAGCACTCGGCTCAGTCTTCTCAGACATGGAGGCAGCTGCGATGCAATCTAGCTCATCGCGATCGCCCTTGTTTCTCCAATCACACTAAGTGACTCGGCAGCAGGAAATTCGCAATGCCCTCCTTGATAGCGTATTCATGTCCACATGCGCCACATACCAGTTTGCCTGATGAGATGGTCGTTTCGAGCAAGATATTATGCAGGTCTTTCAGCGTTTGCGACGGCACCAGCTCAGCAATGTCTGGGGCATCGGTTGTAGATGAGATTGACGTGGTAGGGGCGTCAGGTATGATTATATCAGAGTCATCACCCGGTTGCGGAGTATGGAAGAGCGCGGAGGCATCAGGGGGTTCCTCAGGTAATGTTGGAAGTCCTAGCTGCGAGTTGGAACCGCCCAAGTCAGACACCAGTATCATATCCTCAAGTCCACGATTTGGCATGGTGGTACCTCTCCGCAGATACTTCTCAGTGCCGGCCACTCTAGTCGCGGGAGTATGTTACGCAGGAAAAGTGGGTTGAGATCCATCTCGACTATTTCGAGCTCGGCATCGCGGGGATGGAGCGGAAAAGATGCCGGCAACGACTTGCAGGCTTTGCGCGCGCAGGTGAGAAAGTTGAGTGTGAGAATCTTCATGGCTCCAGTCTAGACACGCTCATAGTCAGGCAACGGTGATGTCAGAACGAAGGATGCTCGTCTCTTTTCCGTTGCAACAGTCCGGAAATTATTCATGCGAGACTTTGTGGTGATGAAAAGACGCCAAGATTTTTATCTTATCTTGTCGTATCTGTAACTACATAGTAGGTAATCGTTGGAGCTTGACCACGACGAAAGCGCGACGAGATACCCGAAAGTTGTTTCTCAACGCGCTCTCAATGCCGCACTTTTCTCGATTCCTGGTTCCTCACGATGGCACATAATCTCGACAACCTGTTGCGAGGTCCTTCGTAAGTTAACTGCCTAGCGTGGGCGATTTTGCAGGCCTAATAGACATCATAGAGACGATGAATTCCCTGTCCTTGAACGCACCCCTTCCTTGTATCAGCCTCTTCATACCTTCCAGCTCGCTAAAGGCGACGAGAGACATTATCAACATCAGTATGCCGACATGTACTTTCTCCGTCTTGCCAAGCTCAAGCCGGCGGTCGAGCAGATTGCGTCGGAAGCATGGGAAGGGACCGAGGTACGGGAAGTTACAACAGGATGAAGCAATTGACGCTTACTTACATACCTTTGTCAGGTTGCAGGGGAAAAGGTCAGACGGGTCGACCGAGTGCTTGACGTGCGACAAGGCGAGCTATGCTGGGTGGTTGGAACCGTCTACATGGACATGCCTCTGAAGCCGAATATTCTTGACGACATATCCAAGGAGGTGTTGATGCTCCTCTGCCAGAGAAACATGACTGAGCAATACTAATGCATACATTCAGCACTGGATAGCCGCGCCTCCGCCTCGCGACAAATACCTCTCCCTCAATGGCGGTGACCAGGTCATGCTGGAGGATGAGTCGGGTCGCCTCCGGCTGACCGGCAACTTCCTTGACTCTCAACTACTAGTTACCGGTTGCATCATTGCTGTAATGGGCACGGAGAATGCGGACGGAGACTTTGAAGTTGGAGACCTCAAGGTGGCTGATCTGCCGCGACAGCCTGCACGATGGGAACGAGCTGACAACGAGGCCGCGCTATCCGGAGGAAAGGTCAAGCAAGGCAGGCCGGTTGGAGGCAAAATCGCACTGGTCAGCGGTCTCGGGATGAGCGGTGAATCAGGCGACACCCTAAGCTTGGACCTCTTGACGGAATATCTGCTTGGCGAAGTTGGCGGCGTTTCCACACAGCAGAATGCGGCTCAGATCTCACGGCTCATTATTGCTGGCAACTCGCTCGCGCAAGCGTCACCGATTCCCAGCCGCGAAGACCTCGCGACAAAGAAAGGGGCGCGCAAGTATGGCTACGACGCAAGCGCTTACAACCCGGCTCCAACGGACCAGCTGGACGCTTTTCTTGTGACGCTGCTGCCCTCACTACCCGTTACACTTATTCCCGGTGCAACAGATCCAGCGAACGTCGCTCTGCCACAACAAGCCCTTCACGCTGCGTTGTTTCCGCGTAGTCGCGCGTATACATCTCCCCCGGGCGAGCCGGAAACGGAAGCTTATTCCTTCGACAGTGTCACCAACCCGTGGGAGGGAGACGTTGATGGCTGGCGCATGCTGGGTACCGGAGGTCAGCCCATCGACGATTTATGCAAGTACGTGGCTGGAGATGACCGAGTCGAATTAATGGAACATGTGCTTCGGTGGAGATACGGAGCACCAACAGCTCCCGACACTCTTTGTAAGTGACCGATGAATGTTTACACAGCCCAAGGACTAACTCGGCTTCGAAGGGTGCTACCCATTTCAAACTGATGATCCTCTGCTCGTGAACGACTGTCCTCACATCTACTTTGCCGGCAATCAGCCCCGCTTCGATACGACCGTGATCGAGGGCCCTGCTGGTCAGACAGTGAGAATCATAGCGATTCCGAAATTCAAAGATACAGGCACACTAGTACTTCTTGATCTGGAAACTCTGGCAGTCGAATGCGTGCAGTTTGACTTGTTCAACAATAGCTAGCTTCCAGCCTTCAATATCTCGTTGCCAGGCACTGCCATTGTCTCATACTCAAATACATCCCGCTTTGATTAAGCGTGGATAATGCTCCGCCGGCACCAATACCTAGCGGTGGGTTTTTCGTCAGAATGGGTTACGTGACTACCATCTCACATATTGGTGATTATCTGGATAGTCATATTGGGTTTGAGCTCTTGCTCTCCACACTTTCATGCGTTGCTGCATGAGCACTAGATCCTCTTTGCGAAGCCGCTTATGCGAGAGCATATGTAAACTGAACCGGCATACGGCATAGCATTCTCTCTTGATACTTTGATAATTCAGGCGCATTCTCGATCACGGGCGATGTGGAGTGAAGTGAAGAGATCCATGCCGGTGTGTATATGTCAAGACTGGCATGGAATCATGATATAAGCTATCGGGTTGTTAAATGTATCAAAAGAGATGAAATTGACTAGGTAGCTGTTGTCAACCTCAAAGAAATCTCGAAAAGCTATTATTGGTTCAGACGACGCGCAATCTTCCATCACGCGTTTAGAACGCGATGTCGCATCTTACGTAGTCACGTGCTTCGCTCGACATCTGAGCAAGATGCTTGTTCTGAAGAGAGACGCCGACCTTGAAACAACGCCATTATTCAAACCGGTCCGACATTCTGTGAGAGTATCTCGATGGTATTTCAGTGTGTCACAACCTCGATGAAGATTTCAAAAGCCAGATCTATTACTATTTGTGGCCATTATTCGTCCCAAGTGTCATCCTCGCCGCTCCCGAAAATGTCGCAAGCAGTTCAAGTCGAGTCAGCAGTGGGTTCAATGGCACAAGGTGATACGGCTTCATCCTAATGATCGGCCTGCTGTGAAGGCAAAGCCAGGCAAAGTCATGGTCAGAAAGAACTTGCAAACAAGTGATCCGTGCAGATGATCGCTGACCTACGTGCCTACCCGAGTAGGTAGGTCTGAAGGAAAAGATTGTTGCGGGACCAGTAGCGCGTGCGCTCTCCAAGAATCCGCCTTCCAGATATGACTCGGCTGATCTGCTAATATTTCAGCGGCGCAGTAAGTTGCGATGTGTCTATTCTTCGCCTCTCCATCACATCATACTCCGGGGAAGTTTTAAGAATGCGGGCCTTTGCCAATCCTTGCTCTTGTTCAGTTTCGTCCTCCGTCCTCTAGTCTGCATCGCTTTGCTCTGAAAGCCTCGCCCCAGCCGCCTTAGGCCTTCATGTAGTCTGCCATGAGCAGCGCCCTCTCTCGATGCGTCTAGCTTCGTTTCTCGCGTATAGTGCTATTGCAGGCCAATCTCTGGTGTCGGCTGCGCCGATTGCAGTACCTCAGCGTGTAAGTTTAGCCCGAGTTGATGAAGCTCAATTTTTTGCTCCACTTCTGCTTTCTTCTCCCATGGCGTGACTGACTCAACGTGTTTACTAGGCAACGCCACAGGAGCATGCGGAATTCTGGGCGAATGTTGGGGCATGGTCGAATAGTCTTGAGAAAGCCGGGACTTGGATTGGTCCTCTGAGCGGGAAGCTCCTCGGTGTGACCCCTGGTGGATGGATTCAGTCCGAAAGCCTGAAGGAGATATTTCCAGACCCGAAGAACAAAGCCATGGCCGAGCGTGTCATCGCGGACACTGTCGAAAACGGCGGCAAGACGGTGGCATCCTCAATAGAGCCGCATACGGATCAGGTCGCACGTATCATTGATGAAAAATCAAACGATTTTGCGGATGTGATTGCGGATGCCGGAGACGAGTTGGCAAGCTCTCTGCGGACGGCGGCAACACCCGTCCTCGCTACTGGACCAAAGAAAGCTGCAGTCCTGGGCGGAGATGGCAGAGTCCCAGATGACACACCACGCAAGCTTGCATCAGATGCCGTCCAAGTAGGAGGTGAGATTACAGCGAATGTGGTCAACACAGTTGGAACCGTCGCCTCGTGGCCGTTCAGAAAGGCTCCCACTATCGTCAAGAACCTTGCTGCAAGTATTGCAAATGAAGTTTCGCAGCCGGAGAAGGATGCCAATTATATCGCTTTATAGGAGATTTCAAGATTATACTCAAACTCATTCTTTGAGACTATCTATGTACGCAGTGTGCACACCTCGGTAGCTCGTTCTGGGAACTGGCGTGAATAAATTGACAAAGGCCATTTGCGGATCAGGTGCTCTGTTTCATACTGTATTCGAACAGCTATAGCTGGCGCTTTTGATACCTCTATCTGTGAATATAGTAACAAGCATCCAAGCTTGGGAGCAGAAGATGGGCACAAGGAACATGGTACATACTTGTTGCCTGATATCCCACGCAAAGTGCGAGTATAACATGAAAGTGTATAGTGTATGTGACTGAGATCTGGCGCTCAAGTGAAATTCGTGACTCGTTTGTAGTGCGTTTCTTTCTCGGCTAAGCCGATTTGACGATATCGATATCGAAATTTCGCAACTTCGCGTACCTTCACAAGAGCTTGTCCAGAGCTATCAACCATCCTCATCTCATCTTCTTCAACATGGCACCCAGTTACGATAACCTTCCAGATGATGGCGACTATGAGGAAGAGGAAATTGATTTTTCAGATTTGCGTGAGCAGTATGAAGTGCGACTCGAAGAGGGACTGGACGCATTCGTGGTCATCGATGGCCTGCCCATTGTTCCCGAGGAGAGCAGACCGAAGCTCATCAAATTCCTCATGCGAAAGCTAAATACAGTGGGTCAGGCCAAGGAGGATGGGCTCATGATGCCGCTAAGTGACAATAACATGACAGAAGGGTAAGCCAGCGCGGCGCATGGAATTATCGCCACCTCTGACTCCTCTAACTTCGGATATAGCTTCGCATTTGTCGAGTTCGGCACCCCGGAACAGGCCGCTGCAGCTGTGAAGCAGCTCAACAGGACGCCGCTGGATAAAAGGCACACAATAGCGGTTAATAAGCTCACAGACATCGACCGCTACGGAAGGGAGGGCCGGATCGATGATGAGTACGTGCCACCTCACATCGAGCCATTTGCCGAGAAAGAACATCTGAGATGGTGGCTGGGAGACTCCGAGGGCCGGGACCAGTTCGTCATGTACCGCAGCGACAATGTCGGTGTTTTCTGGAACGAGCGAGAGGACCCTCCAGAGATGATTGTGGACAGACAGCATTGGACGGAGTCGTTTGTGCAATGGTCGCCGCTGGGGACTTACCTCACATCGATGCATGCACAGGGTGTGCAGCTATGGGGTGGAAAGTCCTGGGGCAGGCAAAAGAGATTCGCACATCCTGGCGTCAACCTCGTTGATTTCTCACCAACCGAGAAGTACATAACAACATGGTCGCATAAGCCTCTTCAGGTGGACGAAAACCATCCGATATTGAGTTTGGATGAAGATGGCAAGAACTACATCATATGGGACGTTGATACCGGCAAGCCGTTGAGGTCATTCGTCACATTGGACGTGCCGGGACCGACTGTTGATGAACAGGGCAATCCCATCAAGAAGAAAATCCAATGGCCAGCTTTCAAATGGTCTGCGGACGACAAGTACGTAGCACGTATGACGCAGGGGCAAGCCATTCACATCTACGAGCTTCCCAAGATGAATCTTCTGGACAAGACCGCAATCAAGATTGAGGGCATCATGGACTTTGAGTGGGCGCCAGCAAATCCGCAGCGCGACGGTGTGCGAACGTACGAGCAACTACTCTGCTTCTGGACGCCGGAAATCGGCGCGAACCCGGCCAAAGTGGGTCTGATGAGCATACCGTCGAAAGAGGTTGTCCGAACTCGAAACCTTTTCAACGTCTCGGACGCGAAGCTCCACTGGCAGTCACAGGCAGCCTACGTCTGCGTAAAAGTGGACAGGCATTCCAAGTCCAAGAAGCCGAAAGCAACCAATCTGGAGATCTTCCGGGTACAAGAAAAGGGCGTGCCGGTCGAGGTGGTGGACTCGATCAAGGACACAGTTATCAACTTTGCGTGGGAGCCGAAAGGGGACCGCTTTGTGCTGATCACGACGGGCGAGATCATTGCAGCAACAGCGGTGCCGCCTAAGACGTCCGTCTCTTTCTTCTGTCCGGAGCGCGTCAAAGGCCCGACGGTGGGTAACTTCAAGCACGTGCGGACAATCGATAAGAAGAATAGCAACGCCATCTACTGGTCGCCAAAGGGCCGTTTCGTTGTCGTCGGGACGGTGCACAGCCAGCAGAGCTTCGATCTGGACTTTTGGGACCTTGACTTTGAGGGCGAGAGGGACGAGAAGGACAAAGACCTCACCGTGAATCTGCAGCTGATGGCCACAAGCGATCACTACGGCGTCACTGATATTGAGTGGGATCCAACCGGTCGCTATGTAGCGACAAGCGCAAGCATGTGGAAGCACTCGGTGAGTTTAATCCATACTTCTAATTTTTGACTTTGCAACAACTCAAGAAAGATGTGGTCATATTCTGGAAATTATTATGCACCACCCAATCAAACAGAATCAAATTCCACACTGCCGCAAACTCTTGTGTTCAAGTCTAACTTGGGTATTCAGATGGAAAACGGATATCATCTCTACGACTTCAAGGGTACGCTCCTGCGCGAAGAGCCCATCGAGCGATTCAAGCAGTTCCTCTGGCGGCCCCGGCCACCCACTTTGCTGTCGAAAGAGGAGCAGAAAAAGATCCGCAAGAACCTGCGCGAGTACAGTCGAATCTTCGACGACGCCGATCAGGCCAAGAAGAGCTCGGCGAATCGTGCCGTTGTCGAGCTGCGAAAACGCTTGCTGGACGAGTGGCGTGCGTGGCGCCACACTGTCGTCGAAGAGATTTGGGACGGGGACGCCCCTGAGATGCTTAACGGTGAGGCCGGCGCCGGGCCGGGAGAGCAAAAAGCTGTTGATGAGGCGGATGCTGAGGTTGTGGAAGAGATTGTTGAGGAGATCATCGAAGAAACGGAAGAGGTTGTTGGGTAGTAGTGCGGAGAGCATTGCATTCTGATCGAACGGACCGCCGGAGCTGGGGGCGACTTGCGTTGTTTGATGTTTGACCGCTTGCCATGACAATGAGATTATGGCTCGCTCACTCACGACCAGTTCGATGATCATCAGACGCACGATTCGAGCAGATCCACTGCTTCCTCTACTTCTATACCCTTCGAATTGTGAAGGACTGACCAGGTTCTGGGCACAAAAGCGTGCTAAGCTCCGATCTGTACCGTCAATGGCACCCTAAAGCTACCTACTTCGTGGATTGGCTTGTCAGACATGAGCTAGCGTGATCGCCTTTTCCGTGATACAACGTGCACTATAATGCGCAACGCACCATCAAAAAGCTGCCTCCAAGGGATGTCACATATGCTGACAAACCGCCTAAATGCCCTCTACTCTTTTCCTGTAAATGCTCGATTTCCCGAATGTTCTACCCTGGACTTAGTGGCTCCCATTTTCGCACATTCGCCAAGCCCGCGTCGTCACGCTGATCCAGGAGCTCTCCAGTCGCTCGCCGAGGGGGAAGCGAAGGTGCTGCAGCGTCCGAGTCTAGTGATAATTGTGTTTTCTTTTGAGACATTGACGAGTTTCCAAGTCCGTTTTCAGCGGCCCTTGAGCTGATTCGAGGACTTAGCGCCGGTTTACGCGGCGAGACAGGCGGTTTGCGAATTTGCGAGGACATTGGATATGGTTCTGCTTCTGACGTGGCTTTGGAAGGCTGAGTGGCTGTCCTGGCTGCTGAGCGTCGCGGTGGCGGCGGTGAAGGCGCCACGGTAGGTTTGGGGGAAGAGGATTGCGTAAAGGTAGCAGCTCTGGAAGAAGGTGATGTGGAGCCTATAGTGACCGAGGTGCGGGCACTGGCAGGCAGTGTTGATGATGATGAAAGTGTGCTAGGTTTCTTGGGAACACTTGGGGCCGCCTTGCGAGTCACAGCAGAGGTTTCCGGTGCGGAACGGATGGAAGAGATGGAGCGTGATCGGGGGAGAGATGCGGGCAATGAGCTCTGTGGGCCTTGAGAAGAAAAGGACGATGGAGAGGATGGTGTTGGTGACGGCGTCGCCGCTGGTTTCGTAAAAGCAGGGGGCAGCTTACGCGTTGTGGCCATACTTCTGTGCGCCGAGGAAGATGCCGTTGACGAGAGCTCTTGAACGCTACTTCGTGAAGACCTGCGTTCAGGCGGAGCCGGCGGCTGGGCAGCCTGTCGAGAACGTACCCAATCCGGCTCCGTTGTCGGCGCGAATGGATTTGAGGGACGCTTCGGATTTGGTATAAAGTCCTTCCCTGGCGGCTGGATAGTGGAGCGCGCGGGAAGTCCATTGTCGAGCCACCACTTCCTACGATCAGAGCTTGCGGGAGGGAGTCCAGGCTCGATTGAGCGATATCCCTGAGCGTCCTCGTCAGAGTCGACGGGGTTGCTAGAGGCTCTAGATCCGTCAACTGCGCCATGTCGACGACGATATAGCTCGGCAGACAGAGTGTCCCGCGCTTTCTCATCAATGATAGTGACGGTGCATAAGAACGTTGCGTAGACTGGTCGATGATCGGAGAAGCGGAGAGGCGCAGCGTCATAGTTGATCTGGCGTAGGTTGTCTCCCTTGCGCAGAATGCGATCGCACCAGGCTGGGATGCGGCGTTTCTCCCTACTTTGCATCAGCAACCTCGTGTCGCCATCGATAACGACAGACATACGAAGTGTCATAGTCATCACTTCCGACATTAAATCTGTAAGTTGGCATGAAAGTGACGGGAGACTCGGCGTAATATGGGAAAGTCAATCCCGCGACCATCTGAAGATTGAGCTAAGTTGTATCGAATTAGCACGATACGTCGACTACATATGGGATTCAAGCTTACTTGATCATTCTCGTACAGAGTCTCGAGGTCTCCGACCTGAATGAGCTTACGAACCCTCTCGTCGCTGAGGCCGATGCGGTAGTTGAAGTCTCCTAACCAGATCACTGTATCGTGATCCTCAATAGACCGGTTCCGTTGAAACCTCAAGCCATGGCTGATGGTGTTGTAGTCACGGTTTCGTTCCTCGTAATTTGCGAACCCGGCAGCCAAGTGGGCTGTGACGAAACACATGGATGTGTTTGCAAATTCCATTCGAATCGCAACGGCACCCTTGTTGCCAGCCATGCCTGACATTCCAGTCTATACTCGCGTCAGTAGGTATAAAAGCTCACTTCTGATCCGCAATCAATACCTTCTTCAAGCTTCCTTCCACATTCTTGATGTGCTTCAGAATGCTAGCTTTGACGAAAATAGAAAGGGATGCTCCAACAAGCTGACCTCCGCGCAACAGAACATAATCCTCTTTACCTCGCTTTTGCGCATTCTCGTTCAGCGTTCGCTTGACTGCATCTTCCCACGCTTGCCGAGGCGCCGGGTCGGTAGACATGATTTGCTGTGGGCTGAGTTCCACAATCTCCTGAAAGCCTACGGCAACGAGTTCGGGTTGATCTTGGCTAGGGTCCAAGGGAGGACACAACCAGGCAGACAAGTCCTGGTGTAATCCTTGCATGCGGCCATTAAGATTGAAGGTTCCAGCCCAGATATGAATCGGTCTTGATGATGAGTATTCTGCAACTCTAGGCGCGCGTGAGTGCTACACCTAAAGGGCACGACAATTCGGAACACTTACCTGCGATTGAGCTCAGCTGTCACATAGTCATTGATCGGATCATACAGATGAACCGGAGTCTGCTCCATAAGTCGGCCCTATGCGCTCTAAAGTAAGTTGTGGCCTGTCCGTAGCCGGGGTATGAACCAACCAAAAGCATATCGATCGTGTTCTGACGACCTTTATCCGCAAAATTATTAATGTACATTCTAGTAGCACTCTTCCTTGCGTCCGCCAATGCACCAGCAAGAGACATTTTGCCGTGTCGCGTAAAGGACGATTTCAGTGCACCGGTACCGGCGTATATTTTCGATAGAGCCTAGAACAGAACGTTTCAGTGACTCTGTCAGGATATGAATGGTCTCCAACTTACGTCGCCGTTGTCGGCCCATAGCGTCGAATGTCGAACCCAGAAGTCTGGGCTTCCCTGCTCCCGGCGATTTGCCAAGAAGCTGTTGAGTGCCATTTGGCTGATCATTGTCTGCACAAGATTTGTCCTGTCAAGGCAATCCAGGCAGTTGGTGCGAAACACGCCCTCTTGCTGTAGTACTACATTAGGCCGACGGACAAGATCATGATGCCCGTTCTTTCCTGACTTGATTGGATCTTCAGCTTCGTCCAAAAGGCAGTAGGCAAAGCTGTCGGCAGAACTCTGAATGTGATGCCTGATCGTACTGGCCGCCTCATATCCCCCGGGCCCTCGAGTCTCGGCATGAAAGTCGTAGTTTGTCTGTTTGAGTAGCTCATGACCTGAGCCGAGCCCCGTCTCGTTGCCACGACTTAATGCACTATGCGACACATGATATCGATAGCGCTCGGACAGTTCAAGCTCGCTGGGACGGTCGTTGCTGAGGAGATTCACTACGTGAACAGCGCCGTAGCTCAACTCGAGCCCCTCAAAGTGCTTGTCAAATGCCGGCTGTGTAGCCTCCGGGGAGCGAGTAATGGAGATTTTCTGCTGTCCCGGAAGTAGACCGGTTGCCTGTTCCCAGAATACCGGAACGCTGCCTCTCGTTTGCACGTAAGAGAAATATATCCCCGCCGGAGTCCAGAAGACTGTTTCTGATTCAACAAAATTCGCCACGTTGCCATCATCATCGATGCCTCTGGCATTGAACCTCGTGCCGGCTCTCCTGCACGACAAGCGGGATATGAGCGTGAGCATGGATGGCAAACCAGTCTGACTGTTCCGTGCTGGCGAAGATGATGCAGGAACGTTGATGGTCATTACGAATCCACGGATTGCGGAGGTGAGGATTCGAGACGAGTCAAGAGCCTCCTGTTGCTGCTGGGCGAGCCTCGAGCGAAAATCTACCAGAGGCTGAATCATGTACGAGTTCCACAAAAAGCCTGCGTCGAGGCTATCGACGGCGATCGTGGACGCATCGGAAGACCTAGCAGTGTCATCGACCACGATTAGGCAACGTTCGTATTCTACTACATGGCGCCAACGAACCTGTCCTGAAGGCGGCTGGTAAGATCGAAGTCTGCGCTATAGTAGAATGTACCACCGCTCAGCAGCTTCTTCAGCGCAAGACAAGGGTGCTCAAGGGCCGGCTCCCTTCTTCCACCGCCATGTCCATAATCAAAACCGTCCTCGGAGATGGTGTCGGTGGGATATGGATTTATGTCATCGTTGAGGATGTGATCGTAGTCCGTTCTGTTTAGGCAATCTTTCGGGACCCATCAGTCTTCTCATGCTCATCATCCCACGACTACGAGCGCAAACTCACGGAACTCCACGGCCGCTATCCTCTGTACCGTCTCCCCAGGGCGTACGGTTGCGACCTTTGAGGCGCTGCTCACAACGCACAAGAACACATCGCCGGCAACTGTGATGAGCCCAAGCGTTCCTTGTACGGAGAGCGAGCTCAGACTTCGATAACCACTCAGGTCCGCGGCTGATAGTCCCAAAAACTCGACCATGCATCGCGGCGGAGATGTCCCGTTGCCGTCCAGCGAAGGCCGCGAAAGGTCGCGTGAGACGCGACCATCGCGCGACTTGCTGGACCCAGAAACACTATGCTTGAAAATGAGGACATGAGAGGAAGTTGCAAGGGCGATGGCGCGGTCGGGATGGTCTCGGATGAGAAGTCGAATTGACATGCCTGCGGATACCGCTCATCGGGTTTCTCAAAAGTCCAGCGCCGAGAAGTGAGATTGGACGTGGAGCGCCCAACACCGAAAAACGTCACGAGTCGCCATTGATCAGCTCCAGTTCCAGTTCACGTGTTTCTCAGTCTCCACTATGGTACACTTGAGGGTCCAGACAGTGATGGCGAGCTACAATGTTCGCGCAGCACGGGCTCCGGCGTTACAACCCTTGGAGCTATGGCCTCAGAAATTCTGGAAGTGTCCCCCTTGAGTTCCTACTCCGTGCACTTTCCGATTTATGATCACACATGGCAATAGTCTGCCCTAAGCTTCTTTCAAGAGTGATGTTGCTATCATCCAAGAAACATTCTGCTTATGACCAAGACGAAGAAGGGGGAAATCGTCGGGTCGTCACCAGCGGATCTTAAGCAACATTGCATCCGACGCTTGACCTCTCAAGCAACTGACAGCCATAACTCATACCAACGTCAGAAATTAACGTCATGCTCGGAAACCGCACAAACGTAAAAGGAGCTAGATAACCAGGACAAGATCTGATCCTGTCTCAGATACTATCAGTTGCGATATTCTCTCCTCCGGCCGCTATCCTCAACCACGATCCTAGTCCTGACTCTCTCTGGCTCTTCCTCGACGTAGCGTCTTCGGTCCACACTTCTGCTCCGGCTTCTGCCGTTGACATAGTATCGAGGCGACTCCGGCGGCGGATCCACATATCGATAGGTCTCATACCGATCTCCGTACGCAGAAGAGCGAGCAGGCGAGTATTCCCGCTCTCGTCGCACCTCCCGACGATAGACGTAGTCGCTGCGCCCGTCGGAGCTAGACACGCTTGTGTGGGAAGACGCAGGGGAAACATAAACGTGCTGAGGGTGGGATGATGGAGGTGGAGGTGGTGCGGGAGGCGGCTGAACGAAGATTGGAACGGGTTGAGGAGGCGGTATCACCAACGGAGCCGGCGTTGGAACGCTGCGACGGGGCTGCGGCCGCTCCTCGATGATGGTTCGTGATACTCGAGTTGAATGGCTGTGCGGAGAGCGAGGCCGGTGATGATGGTGGACACGGTACGGAACGACAATGTCGGGATCCTCCCGTACCTTTACCAAGCACATTCTTCCCGCCCTCTGTCAGCGACGACTGGAGGATGAGGTGGTGGTGAGAAAGTCTGATGCGGTCGCCGCTGTTTCGATGTCGGACGAGACGACAGCAAGATACTGGTGATAAAATCCGCGAAGGGAGAGGAGCGCTCCTTGGTTCTCAGAAGTCGGACGAATAAGTTTGCCAGGAGCCACTGAGCGATGCAGCGTTGAGAGTGGGTGTTGAGTCGTGGAGGAGATATTTTATGATGAGCAGCGGATCGGTCCGCATGCGATCAACCTCGAATTTAATATCAGAGCGAGCTGTCCAGGTGCCTGGGCAGGTGACATCGTGGATGCCTGAAACCTTGGAATGGTTGCTGTGGCTGGTGTGTAACTGCGCCACACCCCAGCGACCTCGGACCTCCAACCTTGGAAGGCAGGTGCTCACGCTGCTCTCACCTTGGGTCAGCATCACTGTCGAGCCCATGTCTCGAGAGAAAAGCTCGCAATCTTGAGAGAATGCAGTACCTACTGATGTAGGTAGCTGAATGCCTATCAAGCAGAAGAGATACGCGTTATGATGCATCCGCTGCGATGGTATCTGCGGAGGCGTTGGATCGCCATGACCGTCAACATCGTCAAGGTCGTTCCAGCAACAGATACGCTTAGTTCATATGCCTATGCGTTCAGTTGCATCAATCACTTTATGCGTTATCTATCGACTCTCCAGGCCAAAGATGAAGTTGGGTCGAAATGCAGCCGAGTACGCGCGTCCCAGATCAAGCACTTGGACCGGCGCGGTCTCCGCACGAACTTTTGAGGGTTGAGGCACGAATGAAACCCTGACCATGAACGCTCATCGTATCAGTCCAACCAGGGCCCTCAGAGCTCGTCTATGCAGGATTATGCTACCGGAAGCATTCGCGGCTTCGATACATGGTATTTCATGGTAACCGGTGCAGTCCCGCATTCATGTCGTACCAACACCCTTTGCGGCATACTTGAGTGCATGTCTGTCTGGGGACGGCCACACTCGCGGCAATCCACCATACTCACATTCACCCACGCTGCTGCGACACGCCCGTCCGCGCGGGCCGTTCCTTTTATGCCCCGCCTGCCGCTATGCTGATACTATCCGGGGGCTGCCGCGCTCAGTTCCTGGATGATCTAGCTCGTCATTTTCGGGCATGATGGACACGCCACTACCACATATGTCCTATCGGTTGCCGGACTGCAGACGCTCCTCGAAAAGCTTGAGATCCGAGACCGAGCATCGTAAAGGTAAACCTTCCGCCTGCTGATTTCGATTTCGAAAAAAGCGACTCGTGCTTTCTATTCTACGTATACTCTTTTTCCCGCTTATAGTCTTTTCATCTTTCCGCTTTCGATTTTCGTGGTCTTCCTTTAGACATCCTCATTCTTATAGTCACACGCTGTGAAGATTCAAGGGCGGAATGACGGATGGCAACACTACTCCTATCACACGTGGACATGGATTTGTCGCCGGCAGTGTCGTTCTATTCACTTTTGCATCCATGACTCTTTGTGCAAGGCTGTGGGTGCGGTTCAAGATCCTCGGTCGAGCCGGTTGGGATGACTATCTGATCGTTGCTGCGATGGTACGAACACTACCATGGGCCTGAGCGCAATGACATCACTCTTTTGACGCTATACAATGCCAGGTCTTCGCTCTAGGCGTGACAGTGGTGAGCGGAATCCGTGAGTGGGGAGAGAGTGGCCCAATGATATTCCTTTGTGTTACTTATATCTCTTTCCAGTAATCTACAAATACGGCTCGAACCGGCATATATGGGATACGGACCCTCAATGGGCTGTGCCTTATGCCCTAGTGAGTAACTCAGGGCCACCGGCATCTTGCTGGCGTGATATACTGACAGTTATGTAGGGTACCTGGATAGGCAATCAATTGTAAGTGGCACAATCAACACCAATAGCACTTTGCGCTAAAGCTTTTCTCTCCAGTTACCTTCTTGCCGCAGCTTGCGTCAAAGTATCGGTCCTCCTCTTCTATCGTCGTATAACACGCCGCAGCAGCAGAACCTGCCTTCGCTGGTCCAACAGCGCGTTACTGGCTTTCGTCGTAGTTTCCACCACGGTTTTCTATTGTATTGGAGTCTTCCACTGCCGGCCGATTGAAGCTGCATGGCTGCGCCGTCGGATTGTTCCAACTCCTTACGAAGAGAAGCACACATGCTTGCCGGATTTCGTTGCCGCCGGACTCCCAAGCATTGTGAGCGTCTTGACCGACTTTTTGATTGCCGCTTTTCCTCTGCTGTTTGTACCACAACTGCAGCTGCCGAGGAAACAGAAGTGGTGCCTCATGGCTATATTGAGTCTTGGATTCTTGTGCGTTTCATTTCCTATCTTATAAATGACAACACCGCTCTCACAAGTTTTCCACAACCCGATAGGAAATGGCTCTAACCTTTTCGCTCATAGTGCGTGCATTGCTGGCGTCATTCGAACCATATTCTTGATTCAGGTCATGTCCTCGCAAGATAAAACATGTGAGTGGATTCCATGATTGATTCTGCGCTCAAAGGCATCCGTCTACCTGTATGCATTCTGACTTCGGTGTCTCTAGGGAAATCATATGACGTGGATGTCTGGTTTGCTGTTGAGGTCTATGTCGCCATAATCTGCGCTTGCGCACCGACTCTCAAACCGCTGTTTGGCAGCGTTCTGGAGGCTTCTAGGATATCTCACGTGCGCCACTTGAAACGTTCCAGGAGCGC
>QQTW01000609.1_pt1 | contig 22922 bp, 29 predicted proteins | sample 1904831 | NCBI WGS metagenome assembly QQTW01 (sample SAMN09435610, study PRJNA476489) | Subsurface metagenome, whole genome shotgun sequencing project. | reverse complement strand
AAGAAGGTTATGGCTACACCAAGGTCATGAAAGACAATGCGCCAGGGCATTGACTGCTTGCTTCACCGTAATTCTTCTTGCACGCAATCTGCATGGTTTTTTTCACCTGGCTGCTGTAACACCATGACGTTGTAAGCTATATTATCAATAGAGAAGCTAGTCTTGTCTGTTTAAATTACATATGACCACCTATCGTATCCCCAATTGGTATGATCTAGAGCTCAATAATAGCGCAACTGCTTTTGACGAGCAGTCAACAGCTGTTTTTGACGTAGGATGCACTTGCAAAAACTTAAAGCTTTACAAGCTTATCATATAATGTTTTTGCTACAGTCAAAATGACCTTGATGTGCAATCTCTCTATAGGATAATGTGGGGAGTGGTGTAAAGGCAGATTGCTAGCAGGACGTTTAGGCTCTCTAAGGCACGTTTGGGAGGCTCATCGGCGATCTAGGCGTTTTAGCAGCATATGGCTACTAGGTGTAGGACTAATCACTAGCTAGGCTAGGTGGGCAATCCCACCGACGTCAGGATAGGCTCAATAGGGTGCTGAGTCATCATGAAGCTCTGCCTCGCCAAACAGAGCCGCACCGCCAAGTTGGCCGTTACAATCCGGATTACCGGATCTGGACGCGTCCGAGCGAGCCCTCGGGATCGCCCGGTTGCCTGACTGGCGTCACCTGACAGATAGCCATCTGATGGTAAAGTTACTTGTGATAAAAGATTCTAACTTTTTCAGTCTTTCAGGCGTGAAGTATGGAGCTTTGCCACTTCAATGACTTTTACTCGGTGTTCCAAAGAGCTCAAAGTGCTTTTGAACGCAAGGGATGGTGAAATAGCTGATGTGGAGATTTAGTTCTTGTATGAGCTGGCGTGCCGACTGCTAGGTATAATGCATTAAAGCAAGAAGAACCAGCCGCTAATCTCGAGATAAATCCTTGGTGCCGGCTTTCTGCAGCTGAAGGTACTCTTTCAAGCTATGTTTATCTGATGGTGCGTCCATATTGCGATGCAGAAGACTATTGTGGATCGTGATGTCAAGATTGTTCGTGATTCGGATTTATTTAACTACTGTGGCGATTCTAACCCCTCCCCCCGAGTAGAGCAACGTTAAGCATGTTAGTGGGGTTCGTGGAGTCGACGTCGGCGATCGGGGATCTCAAGACGCCGATCCGATGCAGCTCTTTGATAGATCACGCGGGTGACAAAATAAACGGAACAGCTCAGCAGTAATCGCTTCATCATCCTTATGATGAAGGCATCTTCGTCACACTGATGATAGTGACATATCATCCCTTATATCGGGCTCATAATGAAGACTACAAAGCCCTCGTCACAATTGTGATGATGATGGTGCCTTCGTCGTAAGGGTGTTGAAGCGGTGTTACTGCTGAGCTGTTCCGTTTAATTTGTCGCCCGCGTGATAGATGAAAAGCCCTTAAAAGTCCCAATCGGGCAACATATCCCAAAAGTGGGGCACTTGAACAATTGACTACACAAGACCAATGTACTAAGCTCAAGAGTGACGTGCCACCGATTCCTACAGCTTACTGAAGACTTCTCTTACGCCATCTTATTGCATTTTTTCATACTTAGCTCTGACAGTCTGAGGAGATTAGTATCTTCGGATTGAGCTCCGTCGTGAGTCAATTGGAATGAGTCCTTTAATGGAAGGAAGTCGATTGAGGCAGCCCCGCATCGATGGCTTGGAGAAATTTGGATTGCCTTCCAAGGGCGACAAGAGGCATGGCCAATTCTCTTTTGTCCTCTATTCCACACGCTACTGACGATATGCATCCAGCCTGCTCAATTATGGTTCGCAAGAAAAATACTATGAAGACATTGTGGAGCGATACAAGAACCTCGAACAGAAGACATCAGAAAGACGAGAATTGAATATTAAAGATCAGCTCGCTACACTGTCCATCAGGGACAATGCAGCGAGTCAACCCAAGAAAGACAGTATCAACGGAGCATCTCTGGAGGCAGAGCAGAGCAAACTCCTCATGGCCATGCGGAAGCTCCGGGAGGGGATAGTGGGATCCCAGCGCCAGGATGGTTTCGCCGTGGATGTCTATCGATTCTGCGTTCGGACGGCGATCCTGGCTCGACATTCAGAGTCCTACCACCCAGCATTGTTGCACCTTTTGCACAGCCTTCATCCCAGGATATTCCTATCAAAGATGGAGCTTGACGAGTTTACGGGCTATCTGATCCTCGACCTGGTCTGCAGACAGAACAAACTGGCTGAGGCCATTCTGATGCGGAAGGAGTATCGACTTCAGGAGGAACGAATCAATGCCGTTCTCCATGCCATCCTAAATGGAAATTTTCATCTCTTCTGGACCGTGAAAGAAGAAGCCACGGAATACCAAAGCCGGCTGATGGAGCACGCCGCGGATGGGATGAGAAGATTGGCCATCCGGTGTCTCGAGCGGGCTTATTTCACGGTGGATGAGGATTTCCTCCGTCGTGTCACCGCCATTCAATGGGACCAGTTACAGACACGATATGGAGTCTCGTGGACACATGAGGGGCAAAGAATCGTGATCCGACAGCGGAAACGAAAGTGAAGTCGGCAAGGGCCCGGCTCGATATCGGAATGACTCCTGAAATGGCCAATCGAGTCACCATGACTCCAAGGAAGTTCGACGCGAAGGAGGGCAATGAACTCAGCACAACGGCCTCACCGCCGGGACTCAGTCCTCCTCGGCTCACTGATGATGACGCTAAAGGAAAGAACGAACTCCTCCAGGCATGCCACCAACTTTCTCGCCTCTTCCTCGGTCCCGGCATTTCCCCCTCGGCGCGTGACCATGATGGAAAATGGGACCGGTCAGAACTAGTGGTCTCTTCCTGATTATTGGTTGGGCGGCTCTGTTTCGCCCCATCATAATGGATCTCTCGCCCTTGGAACCGACGACGGCATGCTCAATGCAGGGCAAAGGGTCAACCAAGGAACCGCCATCACGTCCCGGTGAGGGTGTCGTCGGCTTCCTGGAGGGCGGTTCCAAACTTTGACCAATGGAGAACAATGAATGCCCTTGAGCCCGAGCCGCTGAAGCCTGCCTGCCTGCCCTGGCTGGTCCGAGCTCTCACTTCCACGACTGGAATTCTGGGAAGGAGAAGTCTGCCTCAATGACACACGGCCGGTCGAGCATCACTCGCGTCAAAGAACACCGTCTCGTCTCATGCCGAGAGAACAATCGAACGCGGAATCACACAAGCCCACGAGGAGCCGTTAGCCGTGCCGCGAGTCCGACTGAGACCGACCCCGCTCCCGTCCAAAATGCTGCCCGTCTGCGAGATGGGCTTCGGGACGGGATCCAATCAACGCAAGGAAAGGGGCCTCTTCATCGAACGAGAGACCCGATGCGCCCAGCCGCGATGAGCGACTCTAAATTGTCCGGCGAGACGGTACCCAAGAAGCTAAACTAGTGCACCGAACTGTTGAGGCGGTGAAAGCAGACACCACGATACGCAGGTCTCCTTCTCGACCGTCAAGCGATACAAGATTCACCTGAATCAGAACTATACATCGGGATAATTCTGGTTCTATTCAAGACGATTGTTGTGTCAACCCATACATGTTTGAAGCGCGCAAAATTGAAGGATGACGAAGACGAGCTGGTGACACCCAGATCACGGGATCAAGGATCCAAATGATAGCTGCTGAAAAGGAAAAAGAGAATGGGGGAAAGAAGCGCTGTGGAACGCGAAAAGAGAAAAGATGAGGCTGCGCGGCATGAACAGGCCGAAGTGCAGTGGCAGCTGACTGGATCGACGAGCCGTCATCGGGCGATGGCCGAGATGCCGTGATCAGCCCAAGAATAGCTGGATGCATCGACCGGCTGCGACTTTCTGATGGTCCGTGTTGCAGACTATCATTCATTCATTCAGTCATTGGAATGCGCTCGTGTCAGACCGGGGACGGCGAGGACGAGCATCCTGGAATACCACGAGCCCGAGACGCCGCGATATTGATCGTCGACCAGGCCGTCATGTTTCGTTGAAGTGGGACCGAGGCACCGCGTCCCCAGGGTCCAGGATGGTCAGCAACTTGCTCATCCTCATCACGAGCCGTCGGCAGTGGAGGCGCTGGGAGTCGCCCAGCCCTTGACGAAGTCCTACTGGCGACGACGACGGCGACGAGGAGGCTGGCGACGACATGTGGCACAGCAATCACGTCGTCCACGTGACCCTCAAAAATCATCTTGTCCTCCAGGATGGGAATCCTGACGCTTTCTGCCAAGCCTTGGCTGTCTATCCACCACTCCTCAGCCAATCGCCGAGGCTGCGCCATTTATTCATGCTCCAGCCTTGTGCACGCTTGGGCCAAGCTCCGATCGAGGCCTCCTTTCGGGCGTCTTGCAGCCCATGGGAGCACGACAGGCAGCAGGATGGGACCAGCATGATGCCGCATCGGCGTCAGGAGATGGAGGAGCAACGGCAGGACTGGGAGCGGCAGCTGCAGCGCATCGCATCGCATCGCATTTCGCATCCCAAAGGAACCAACGCCGTCCCCACGCCTCGGCAGTTCGCTCTTCGCGGTTCCACGAGTCGCGGATCATCGGGCGTGTTGGACGGACAAGACGAGCGAGGCTGTTGCCCTTGCGCATCGCGCCAACTGCATCGTCAGAAGTTTATCCGTCCGTCAGATCAATCGACGCAGACCCCCTCACGGACCAGTTGACCACGGACCGCTGCTCGTGAACCTTCCCCTTCCGTGATGTGCGCCCTCCCACACAACACCGGCCGCGGGTTCAATTTGTTTTTTGCGCCATGGACAACCCGCCTCAGGACCGACCGTGTTTCCGGTCAGGCATGACCAGGACCAGGGCCAAGTTGCGGTGCGGCCCTGCAGGCGCGTCTCCTTTGGGGAAGAGACTGGGGACGTCTCCGTTGCGGAATTCCGACCTGGCTCCTGCGCTTGCGCGCGACTTGCGCGAGCGCAAAGCGAGCACGCACGCACGCCGATAACAACTGGGAATGAAATCACTTCGGAGGAATGTCGTGTGGGTCTCGGATTCGCTGGGGACGTCCCGGGATATGGGATCATGCCAACGCGCATGTGTGAGAGGTCGGGCTTCACGATCCCCACCCCTTTTTGATTTCAATATCCGGGATATGCGATATGAGTTGACAACCGACATGCAATCGAGACTAGCCCCCAGACGCTTCATCGCCCAACGGACGAACAAGGTGGAGCCAAACGAGCGCCATGGAAGATCAAGTCGTGGACAAAGGAAAAGCAATCGTGGAGGACCGGCAAACAACTCTTCGGCCCTTCAGCCCTCTCTCTTTTTCGGGCTCGGGCAACGAAACAAGGTGAGCATCGGTTTTGGTCCGTCTGACGCCGGTCTTTTCCTCCGTGCTCTCTCTCTTTCTCTCCCTTGCGTGGGTTATCGGCCCCGTGCCTTGGTCGCATGCGCCTATCCTTGCCCCATTCGCTCATTCGTGTCTTCTTTGCCGCCGCGCCACGGCATCACGGCATCGGTGGGGCGAAGAGACGACTGACGACGCACACAACACTCACACAGACAACAATCCGGTCCATGGGGCGACGATCCCCTTGCCCGACGACAGACAGACGAGGCTTTCACTACTCAGCCCTCTCGGCCCTTCCTCCATTCAGGTCGAGAATCAGTCACCTCGTGCCTCCGGAGGGACCGGACCCAAACGGCGAATCTCGGCTGCCGTGGGGCCATACCTGAGAAGGGGCCCAGCATAACATCCATCCCCTTGTCCCATTCCGAGACCAATCAGAAAAATCAGCACGGACCGATTCAAAAACAACCGGGCGGATGTGTTCTTCTTCGACGAATCATGGGAGGCCCCTGGATCCCACCGGCGGGAGATGGAATGTCATAGACGCCTTCGTCGTCCTTCCAGGTGGAACGCTCAGCAACACCATCGACAGGTCCTTGACCCTTGCCCTGCCCCGGGATGTGTGGCCGCGCCAAAACTCCCACGCCGCCGCCCCACTCCGACACGGCTTTGCTTTTCTTACTTCCCTCCCGGCCCGAGCACGCCCGTGGTTTGGGTGTGAGATAGGGATATGGAGAGGGAGGGAGGGAAAGGATAACTCACCGCAACGGCGTTGGTTCCGTGTGTTCAGCTTCCAAATCCCGTGGTGGTGGTGGTGGCAGGATTCCCCCAGCCAACCAACGTCGGCTTTTCATAGGACAAGGACGGCTGCAGCTGCCGCTCCTTGCGTCTGGCCTTGCCCAGTCCCACCCTCCTGCTTCCTCCCTCCGTTCCATCCCTCGGCCGGCGTTCGGCACGCTTCATGGGGGCCAGGCGAAGAGCTGGATGGACGCTGGGAGAACCTCGGGTGCGGTTAGAGGAGGGTAGGGGTAGCACGGCAGGAGACGGACGGCGCCCATGCGGCTGCGGTCACCTCACGTTGCGTTGCGTGGCCCCGCTTACGGGTCCTTTTGACACACACCGTGGCCTGGATGAGTTTAGGTAGGGATCACTTGCGCCCCTGGGTCAACGCGGTCTCATGAGATACAGGAAGTCTGCCTATTCTTACCACGGATCAGACGGGTACCGAATGTCAGCACCTTACTTGAGCCCTGCTGGCGTGAAGCCATCTTGACGCCCGGACCCCAGCTGCTGAAAGTTTTAGTGTGGGCTCTGGCTCATCGAGAATCATCCCCCCCCCCTTCTTCCTGGCCAACCCCCCCTCCCCCTTGGGACGCATCACCATTCGTCATAACGGATGCATAGCCCACTCGACCGGCGCTTCCTCGGACGGGTCTGGTTGCCAACATAACCTTTGTGGCTCGGTTGGAAAGGAAGGGAGAGAGAGAGGCTGCATCAAAAAAGAGGAAGGGCGGCCGTCATACAGTTCGATACTTCAAGGCTGTTCGCCCTTTGTCCTACCTTTCGTTCGCCCTATAGGTGCATTCCTATCGACCCGTTATTTTTCGACCTGATTCCCGTCACCTTCCTTCCGCGCGCCTCTTTGCCATCATCCTCTCTCTCCTCCTCATCCTCTCTCTCAGCCCCGCCGCAGCCTGGTCAGCGCCCTATTTGCGTTTGCGCCGACTATATACGCAGCGTCCCTTCGCACGGTCGTCAGCGCGCGGCAGGGCTAATCCTTTCCCACGGGTTTTCTTCAAGTGTTCGCGACCAACAAGACCCTCACATTCGTCACCGCTCCCCAACTTCCTTTCGTCTCTCTCTCCTCTGCCATCTGGACCTCTTCTCCGGCCTGGTTCTGTTCGCTCGACGCTCATTGGTGGGGACCCTTCCAGCTGGCCTTGGGGTTTCTGTCTGGCCTGTTTGTGTGTGTGTGTGTCGGTGCGTTCGACGATGCTACCTACGCCGCCACCAACGCCGCCATTAGGACAACGCAAACCCGAGGACCGTCTGGGGCAGGTGCTGGCTGGGCGTCTGGAGCTCACGGGCATCTTGGGGGTGGGCGCATACGGCGTGGTCTACACGGCCATCGACCGACAAACTAATATTCCCTATGCGGTCAAGGCGTTGAATAAGGTCGGCTTGGATGCGCGGCAGCGCAAGTTTCAGCAAAGAGAAATCCGGTTGCATCATGCCGCCAGCCAGCATCCCAACGTGGTGTCGTTGGTCAAGATCCTGGATGAGGTCGACTGCACCTTTGTCGTGATCGAGTTCTGTCCCGAGGGCGATTTGTTCTCGAGCATCACGGAGCGAGGCCATTACGTGGGCAATGACCGTCTGGCCAAGCACATTTTCCTGCAGATTCTGGATGCGGTCGAGTATTGCCATACGCTGGGCATCTTCCATCGGGATCTCAAACCGGAGAACGTTTTAGTGTCCGATGGCGGCATGACGGTGAAGCTGGCCGACTTTGGTCTGGCCACGACGGACTATGTCACCTCGGACTATGGTTGCGGCTCGACATTCTACATGAGTCCAGGTAAGAATATGCTCTTTTTTTCAACTGCAATCACGGTTCTCGAGTGACAATTTAATAACCACGATTAGAATGCCACCAAGCATCGCCTCAGGGATATCCGGGCTACTTCTCCGCACCCAACGACGTCTGGTCTCTAGGTGTGGTGTTGATCAACTTGACCTGCGGACGGAATCCTTGGAAACGGGCCTCAACAGAAGACTCGACCTTCCGGGCCTATCTGCGGGATCCAGGCTTTCTAAGTTCGATCCTGCCGCTGGCCCCGGAACTGGATGCCATTCTGAGACGGATCTTCGAATGTAATCCGTTGAAAAGGGTCACGCTGGCCGAGCTACGATCCTTGATCTTGAGGTGTCCCCGGTTTACCATGCGACCGGAGCAGCAACAACGACAACAACAGCAGCAGGTGGTGCCACAGCAACAGCCGCAGACCCCTCCCATCTCGGAGGCCGAGGAGTATCATCATCTGCAACAGCAGAAGCTATGTTATCTCCAGGGCTATCCGGGCCGGACGGATCTCATCGACACCTGGCAGGCTGTTTCTCCCACGGACGGCAGTGTCGTGCTGGTGACCCCACCAGCATCGGTTCATGGGTCGAGGATTATGGAGGATCTACAGGCGACGACGACATCACTACCATCGAAGACATTGAGTTGTTCGTCTCATGGCAGCTCAGATGCGCATTCGGTGTTTTCGGTGGTGTCGTCGGCGTCGGCGGATTCCCTGTCGTCTTCGGAGTCGTGTGAGCCGAACGTGGTGACGGTTGCTCCAGTGGTGGCGGTACCGGGGATTCGAGGACCAGGACCAATACCAGGATCAGGCGGGCCAAGACTAGCACCATCAGCATTTACCTTCTCTGGAGCACCACCAGCAGCGATAGCCACGACAGGACCACCACCAACAGCAGTATCAACAGCAGTAGTCCAATGTCACCCTCAAAACATCTTCCCGGTCCAGGCCACCTTTTACGGGAACTTTCTACTTCCGGCTTTGGATCTGGTAGGCAAGCATCTGGTTCCTCAGGCCTGCAATTTCGTGCGGGTCCATTGAATACAATACGACACGACGATCAATGGGTGGCCATCTAATCTCACGACATTCTTCTTCTCTTCCTGGACTGGCTTGGACCGGCTTGGACCAGGATCTCGACTGGACCACTAGCCGTCGACTGGGACCGTGTACCGCACTGGTTCCATGTGGTCCTACCGTCAACTCAACCATCCAGTCCAGGCCACTCGACGCACGCTCAGTCCCTTCTTTTTTCACGTCCAGGACAACTCATCAACAAACATATACCCCTCCCTCCATCTCTTCCGTATACTCTTTTTCTCGTCACGACATTTACGGGATCCACGCACGACTTTCAACATCATTCATCTATCTTCATCTACTGTGGCTTCGAGTCCCCTTTCAACAATCTATCTTCTGATCTCGACTTCTCTTCATCTCTATGGACAGGACAGGACTGGACTGGACCGGACCTTGACAACGATTACGACAATGCTGGATGGGATGGGGATCAGAACTGAAACCGGACCACTGGATGGATGGACTTGTATACCTCCCTTCCCTCCAGCCTGTCGAACTTCAGGATTTCCGGATCAAAACTTAATCAAATTTCGATGTCATGGGATGGATACGCATCTCAATGCCTTTGGGTGGGAAGAATGGGAGAAAGGAATGGAGGGATGGATGGATGGAGGGTGATGGTTCGAGTTTGAGCGAAGGTGTAGTTGGATTGATTGATTGATTAGTGGGATGGAGTGGAGTGGAGTCAATTGGAGGTAAAGAATGACGTCTAATGCTCTCACGACTCTGGCTGGCGTTCTTGTTTTCCGGTGGTAGTTTTTATGTTTTTCTATTCAAAACCTTTGGTTTTGGTTCGGGTTTGGAGTTACTGTGATCCCTCCTCTTCACCGGATCAAATTCGGAGTGGCCTTGGCTTGGCTTGGTTTTTTGTGCTCGGTCTGGATTGAAAGGGGTTTATTAGATTGGGAAAGAGAAGAAAAACATGCATCATAACGGGCGCTATTTATCAAGGGGTTTTATTCAATCTACCTATCTTTCATTATTTTATTCTCTTTTCAACGCTCGAAATTGGGTTGGGGTTATCCCATACAAGATACATTCGAATGTACATGCTTCGATCGATCAATCATGAATGAGATATCTGAGTCTGAGAATGTCAGTTAGTCGTCGCTTGAATGAAATGAATGGAATTAATCAAAGTGAGGAGCTAAACACTTTGTTTCGTCGTATGGATGATGATGATTTACTTCCGTCGGACTGACGACGGTGGGAGTATGCTCTTCCCTTTCTACCTTCGTACTGACGACGATGGTATAGGTAGGTAGGCAGATAAGCACTTCTTACTACCGTCGAACTGACGACGGGGCATTTTCAACCTTCCTTGGTGGAACAAACTGCTATCGCCGTGGTCAGTACGATCGTACTGATGACGATGGCGAGCCTTTCTTCATCAGACTGCTCACGAGGGCAATCGGCCTTTGCACCGTCATACTGGCGACGACGCTACTAAATGACTACCTTCGAACTGACAATGATGATGGCAGTAAATTCCTCCCACCATCATACTAATGACGACGATGGTAGTCCTCTCATCATCGCACTGACGACGACGACGACGGCGGCCGGCGTTACTCTTCATCTTACTGATGATGATGATTATGATGATGACAATCGCATACAAACAAATCGTCAGATATACTTGATCATTCGATTGCTATCTATCTGTCTACCTCACATCTTCATAGCTCACGCCACGCCACGGCCCGTTCATTCAACGAACATACCATACAGGAAGATTCAAAAGAAATTCCTCAACTAAGCTACGCTACGCAAAGCAACGCTACGTTATCTTCGACCACGCTCTTCTCCTCCCGAAACAACCGACAACTACCAGGACTAGACTAGACTAATTCCTATTTCACCCCTCCCAAAGACCGATTCAAAAAAGGATGTCTCAGCGCTTCAGCCGGTGTACATCTCTTCTCCGGATTAAGATTCAGACATCTATCGAGTAGATCAATAAACAGCTGTACTTCTTTCACTTCAGATTCGTCCATGCCGCTCGTGCCGCTGATTTTGTTTTTATCTTTATCTTTATCTTTGGTGATGCTGGAGATGTGTTGTTGGGATGAGGGTGGTGGTAATAAACGAGTTTTCAGGTCGCGGGTGGGTTTGCTGAAGTTGAGGATTTTGATGGAGTCCTTTATTTCATTTAATTTCATCATTAGCATAGCATAACATCATGTAAATCGGTGGACGAGGGACAGTGCCCAGTTCAATACGGAATGGTTGACTATTGACTGCACGTGACGTAACATACCTTCCCTGTAATCTTGTCCCGTTCCACGCTTTTAAAATTCAGCAGATCATCGAAATGTAGACCTGCGAATTGGGCTTTGCGTAGCATCTTGTGACTGAATTTGCCTCGACATTCCATGATTGATCGCAGCATTTGGTTATTCGTCCGGCCCGTGAATAAGATCTTGCCGGTGTAGAGTTCGTACAAGGTACATCCGACGGACCAGGTGTCGATGGCGTAGTCGTAGGGTAAGCCGAGGACTAAATTATATGTATTTAATTAGCAACGACTTCGGTGGGGAATATCTCAAGGGCAAGGTAGAGTAGGATTATGATGATTCGACTTACTAATCTCGGGTGCACGATAGAAGCGACTGACGAGATACGGTGTGATTTCGTTTTCGGCGGCATCCGAGGCGGAGCCCAAGTCGCAGATCTTGAGCTGGTTTCTGCCTTCATTGACCTGGAAATTACATCCATATTAGTAAGTTGGCTGATAGAGATATCAGACTAACAAAGTTGAGCATGGCAATAACTAACCAAGATATTGTCCGGCTTGAGATCGGCGTGCAGGATGTTGCATTTCCGAAGAAGACTCAGCCCGAGAAAGATCTGCTGGGCATACGCCCGTACAGCTCGTAGGTTGATTCCCACATCTCGACCGAATTTCTTCAGCACTTCCCGGAGATTGATACTAGGATCGCATCGTCAGTCGCTGCCAGAAGTACCATGCAATTGGATAAAACACCTACCTTAGATTCTCAAATACCATGCATAGATGTCCCTTGTGCTCGAATTGTCGCTCTAGTCGAATCAGATGCTTCTTGTCTTCCGGATCGGCTTGCATCAGCTTCTGCAGAATCTCAATCTCCTGCACGCCCGCTTTCTTCCTAACATGATTATCAGCAGCGATTCTGCCAGCTTTCCGTCAATGAATATCAACATACATAGTCTCATTGTTACGGATAATCTTGATCGCCACCAGCTTCTTCTCTTTCGAGTCCGTCGCCCGCACCACCGACGAGAACATGCCTTTACCCAGGTTCGCCTGGACGTGGTATCGTCCCTCGAGCAACTCGCCCAGAATCACCCGATAGTATCCCTCGTGATCATCCCAGTCGTCGAGCATGCTCATATCCAGCTGCTTCGGCACGATCACCGCTTCTGCCACCGTCGCTCGGTCTGCTTTCACGCCTTCCACGGGGGTCGCCGACTTGGCGGCAAACATGTCGTTTTCGTCCTCGTCAGCAAACATATCAACCTCATCGTCCTTCTTCTTGGGAGTTTTCTTCGCTGCGGCATCTGGAGCAACGAGTAGCACATCGTGAGCTTCGGTCTTGGTCTCGTCGTACATTCCCGCCGAGACATCATCCCCGTTCTGCTGTCGCTGATCGTTGCGCATCTGATCCTCGCGCATATCCATGGTCGGGTTGTAGTCGGCCGCTGAAGGCTCGTCCGGTTGAGCGTCGCTCATCGCCTGCTGCATCGCATTCGAGAGGTCGTCGTCTTTGGTGATCTTGAGTTCGGTGGGAGTAACGGGGCCGGTATCATCCTTGGGAGTCGACGGGTCAGACGTCTTGGTCGATTCTAGGCGGGAAGTTAGTGAATTCCAAATGATGAGAATTGAATGAACGAACGCACCCGTTTGCTGGACTGGTGCTGGTGAATCCTCTCGCGCCGGAGTGGACGATGCACCTGACGCTGCGGATTCATTCCCCAGCTGAAGCGCCTGGACCAGTAGCGGCGTCGCCTGACCTCGATACTTAGCCTTGATTGCCTCGCGACGCTTCCGTCGCTCTTCGATTAGCGTTGCTTCATTGATCGGCTCTACTTCGGTGTTACCGAGCTGTTGGTCTTCATCTGTGGGCTTCTCAAGATTGCTGCCGAACCATCAGTCCGTGAATATGCCACGAAAGTTGTAGACTCACTCATGTCCCTTCTTCTCGCCATTCTGATCTGTAACACCCTGTGAAGGTTGCGACTTGACCTGGCCATTGCGCCCCGTGTCTTCAGGCAGCGCACTGACACTTCTCCGCTCAGCTTGATACCTGCCTCGACCCTCTGATTGATAGTAACTCCGGCCATCTCGTCTCTCCGATTCACGTCGATCGTTCAACTGTCTCGATCCTCCTCGTCGGTGTCCACCCCGATCATGTCGACGCGGTGGCGATCGGCTGCGCGTTCGATAGCGTTTATTCCGATATCGATCTTCGCGATCGTAGTCGTCGTACCGATCCGGAGGATGATGATGGCGGTTCGATGGTCCGTCATAGTCCAAGTCGACGTAGGGCACTCTCGAGCGACGTCGTTCATGAGGATATGTTCGGTCGTAGGGATAGGCAGGGGAATCCCGAAGCTGTCTTGATCTCCCATCGCGTCGATACTCGTCATCACCGTCGCGTGATCGCTTCGCACTACCACGTGAGACAGCATCCTCTTTTCTCCACGACGACGACTCGTGCTCGAAATACGCATGGGCCGACGAATGATGATATTCATCAGATCTCGAAGGGACGATGACGCGAGTGTTGCCGGAATCATGTTCATCAGAAGTATTCGTTCTGGAAGGACGGTCAACGAAGGTGCCATCAACGGAAGGCAGCGACGTAGTTGCCTTCTCAGCTTCAAGTTCAGCGGCTCCGGCTTCGGATTCGATGATCTCTCCCTCGTCGATAATCTCCCCTTCGTCCGAACTTGAATTGGCCATCACGATGACGGTGTTTTTTTTGCCCCGTACAGCCACGATCTGATGATCACCAACTGACTGACAACTTCTGATGATGGAGGTTTGCACACACAGAGTCGTTAGCCCAAGTCTTTTCAAATCAATGAGGCAAGTTGCAGAAGCCCAACCGGGGATCAGCTACTTGTGCTTTTTGCTTGCATGCAAAGCATGCAAATTTGCACGTCCTCTGCTCTTTCTCTCTAAGAGATGGTGATGCAGATGAAGATGGAAAGAGAGAAGAAGAGCAGCATGTAACGGTGATATTCGCAGTCAAACATCCATGAGCGTGGTGGACATTGCCTTGGTCTGTGGTGTGTTAAGAGCCGCAAATCACACCGGTCGATGAGGCTGACTAAGCGCTCTTATGGTGGGGGAGAAGTGGGGACCTTTCAACAGCCTCTTACTTTCCTCCACTCTCACCACCACCATCACCTACACTCCCACCTCCTCCAATCCAAGAATACATCCAGTGGACGAAAGTAAAATTACAATCCACAATGGCAGGCGGAAACAGAGAAGGTGGGCCTTTTACATCTCCCAAAAGATTCTCAAACCGGTCATTCTAATGAATAGAATCAAGGCGGCAAAGCCAAACCCCTCAAACAGCCCAAGAAAGAGAAGAAGGAACTCGACGATGAAGATCTCGCGTTCAAGGCGAAGCAGAAAGCTGGTACGTGTATATGATCTCTATTGTTTCTGTCTATGAGGAGTCTGGGGAAAGTTGGAAGAATAGAGGTGGGTATCTGTGTGCGCTCTGAAATGTGAGAGTGGGAAACCAAAAGAGAAGAGGGATGCCACAGAAAGAGAAAGGCGGAGAGAGGAAAAGAACGAGTTTCTGAATAAATATGGTCCAGGCTGATGATTTGACTATGGTATTGATGGATTGATCACTAGATGCCCAAGCCAAGAAGGATCTCGCTGAGAAAGCCAAGGGGAAGGGACCTATGAATACGGGTACGCAGGGGATTAAGAAGTCTGGGAAATAGATTCGCACTTTTAGCTCTTTGATTTCATGCTTGGAGAGTTCGTCACTGGAAGACTTGGAGGACGCGGTTGAGTCATTGGGCACTTGGTTGGGAGTGGGAGAAGCCTGTTGAGCTCCAGTTCGAAGTATTTTGTGAGGTGTCATTAGTATCGCAACGTAGGTAATCCTCACCAAAACCATACTGTAGCAACACATTGTGCCTTCACATCAAATTGCAAATATTCAAGCATTATGTCTAAAGAGAAACGTACCAAGGCTGCCCTGGTCGAGGCAGTGCAGAAGGCCTAGGAAGTGGTAAGGTAACACTGCTTGAGGACTTCAATGGAAAGTATACTTTCACTATTTCTAGCAGTTATCAGGACACAAGAGGCTTATAGTGGATAATAAGCGTTTTGATGTGATTGTCATGGCCCACTCTATCTTGCAGTAGAGTTTTATTTAGTTTACTCTTTTTGTTGCGGAGAAACTGCCGCTTATGGCAGCTGCGATACTGATGCTGTAGAACTATAGATGGAGGGGAGAGATGAAGTCGGACAAGGACGGAGCAAAATTGATGCAGCTTTAGTATGATTGAATGCAATAATCATCGACTATTGTATCGGACGAATATTTTGAAGCTTTAAATTATTTGCTATCTTACAGGCCAAACGAAGAAAGCAATATGGAGCGCAGCAAACAGTATTTCGCGAGCTAGTCCTCGGCTTTCAAGTTGAGAATACCTCGTAATGTTATCCGAGCTAGTCCTTTTACTTTCGAGCTGAGAATATCGAGTTGTCCTGCGATGTTCGATGTGAAGCTATCTTCTCTGCTCAATTCAAGCCAGTCGGAAGCCATATACACCCATCCTCCTTCGTGTACAGTACCCTACTAGCTCCACCCCCTTGCCATATGCTGCACAGCCAACGCCCCGCTTTCATTAAGGGTATTCGGTCATGCTATTCCTCCCTCCCCATTCGGTTGAGACCAGCTCAAGCAAAGCAATAAAAACCCAGAGCTGTAATGAGCACATACATACCAGTATGCCACCTTGTGAAACCATATCCTTCTTCCATAACCTTGCTTAGCCATATCTTGCTCCCTATGTACTCCATGCAATATCAGTACGTGATCCTCCGAACCCACAACCCCGTCGGCTCATCCAGACACTCCTCTCTCTCCCGTCGGCGCCACGCCCGATGCAATCGCAGTCCTATCTCATGCTGCTGCCGCACAATCTCGTCGAGCTCTGTCTTCCACTGGTCGACCGTCCGTTTCATGCTGTCCCGCATCAATCTATCGACGTTCGCGCTGGGAGATAGATGCCGTTCCATGTCGGCCGTGATGCGCTGCAGATTTGTCCGGCGATGTTGCAAGTTGTCGAGCTTCGCTTGCAGCGTCGTGATGAGATCTCCTGATTCGGTTTCCAGCGGAGACGGGGGAAGATTCTTGGCGGTCGAAGCGGAGGATGGAGCGAGACTCGCCGGGTACGTTGATGTTGCTGTGGTCATATGTGAGATGTGGGATGCTCCGCTCATCCGAGAGGAGATGGGCTTGCGAGCGACTGCTTTCTGAGGGTTGGAAGATGCTAATGTCGGTGATGCTTCAAATCGGTTATTGGTGTGGTTCGAAGATATCGATGTGTGGAAGCCTGATGATCCTGGAAGAGACGCCATTTTCGGGTCGGGAGTAATGGGCGGAGTGTCGAAGGTGATGCCCGTGGCGAAGGTGCTGTCGCTGAAGCGACTTACTGGTTCTTGTTCGTATGTCATGCCTTGAGCGGTGACTGGATTCGGACTCGGGTGGAAACTCAAAGGAGACGTCCCTGGTGATGTCGATGACACCGGATCCAGTGGTCTTCCTGATGATACCACTCTTCCCACGGGATGGTAGAGCCTGTTGTAGTCGCCACGAAGCCCGGGACTGCGCCGTCCGCTCGAGGGAGGAGTCGGCATCTGCGTGGCTGTGGGTGACACCACACGGGCTGGACTGTTCCTGCCGGCTTTCAGAGGCAGCGTCGGCTTAATCTCGTCGTCCTTGAGCTCGACCTCGTTGTTGTTGTAGCTCGGAATGGTCAGCTGTTCAACGTGGTTTCCTTTGAGTCGCAAGAGGAGTCGATTGTTGGCCACTCCAGCTTTGATGCTGCCCAGCGTCTTGCTTGTCTTCCGTGACAGTCCACTAGCCTGTCTGCTTGGTCCCAACTCGTCCTGGGTCGGTGCGGAGTGCAAGTTGAGCCCATTCATGTCCGGTAGCGGCGGTGGACTGCCGTCAGAACCCAGCGATTCCTTCATGAAATCGTCCCACCGCGTGGCTACCGAATCTCGGTCAGAAGGGGTGACCAGCATGTTTCGTCCATCTCCAGGCTCTGAGTCCACGGTCACCGGGTCAATAGCCGGAGCTAGACTGGTGTTATCAACATATGACTGGTCGTTGAAGAAATGCTGTCCCGGGTCTCTGGTCGGCGTGTCGAGGGGAGACACGGTCCCGCTGTCGTAGATACGCTGCTGGCCTGGCTCTGGCGTACCCGCCGAGCTGGGTGGAGACACTTCATACTGCACAGGGAGCGTTGGCTGCATCTTGGTGAAGCGACCGTCGTGCCGCTGCAGGTCCGGTGTCGGTTGCGAGTAGACCGATGATGCCGTGGGCACTCCCGATGACGGTCGTGCAGGGTAGGGGTACTCGAAGTGGTCACTGGTATTACAGATGGTCAGGAGTGATTGTGGAGCACGAAATTGAACTCGCTGGACTACTCACGGGTGCAGGGGAGCTAGAGCCGGATCGTATGGCTGCTCATATTGGTGCATCCCTGCAGTTGGCGGCGCAGCGGAGGGACTCTGTACCTGGGTCACATAGGGAATTTGATTGAGAGCATCGCCGTCGTAGGTCGTTTCGATCAACGTCGGGTTGCCGATGACCAGCTGGTGCGGACGAGCATGACGGGGGAGTATTCTCCACATCTTGAGAGATTATGTTGCTCTTCTTTCCCAGTACAAGCAGTGATAATCAAGGTGTTGCCTGAGATCAAGATTGTAATCCGAAGAGCAAGGCCTGACGATAGCAATCACATGCGTATGGCGTCGATATTGATTGTTGATGCTGCTCGCTCAAGAATGACTTTCGATGTAGGGATTAGCCTGTTGTCTTGCAGTGTTACGGTGGTACAGTAGAGTAGAAGCTGTTGAGAGCAGAGATTGAAGTGAAGATGAACGGAAGTTTGTAAATCCCAAGCTAAGAATCCTGCGTGTGCTGCGCCTGCCTAAAGGGGGGGGGCCGGTTTGTGGAAAGTGTCAACAATGAATGATGCGCTTACCCAGTCACTTGATGTTTCACAGCCTCATTGTCCGGTTGTTGACAATTCGATGGCAATTGCCAACCTCATCTGACTGTATCATCCGGAGTTTTGTCGGACGATGTTGACGAGAGGTTGGTGATGGGCTCTGGTCGTACTTCCAGATCGGGGCCGGAGTATCTGAAACGGTGTTATCGTTTCACCTTGCCTCGATGTCGGCGCGTCGGTTTGGCATCGCGATGACACGTGAATCCCAGTGGCCGAGAAGATTCATTTCAAAGGGGAGATATTTCACAGATTCAAAGAGGACTCCCAGCGTCTTTTCATATCAAGTCACCATCTCCTGTATCAACATGCCAGCTGATGATCACCAGTTCAGCACTTCCAAAATAGGAACCACTTTGCTGTCATCCCATCCCGTCCCTTCAGCCAGCGCGTTGTGGACGGGCCATTCCGTGCCGTTGCAACCTGTAACGATGGCGTGACACAGCCACAGCCATATCTTAAGTGCCTGTGCCACAACCTCACACCTGCCGACATGGTCGGAATGTTTGTCATGATAGAGTTGCGCATATGGCACGATGGAGTCCTCTACTCAGCAATAAGGGAGTTCAATCACGCTCGATGGTCAAAACGAGTGACGATACAATTTTCAAAAATCAAATCATGAATTTTGGGCTTAAACACGCGCTAGAACTAGTCTTCAGTGACGGTCGACGTATATCAGGCAATGATTCTGTGGCTACGATCCATATAGCCCGTCTTGTTGGATCATCATCATTTTCTATATAGTCCTTGCGCCGACCTACTGACACCATGCTCGTTCTCCTCATTATTTCAGCCCGTCAAGCTACGACGCGAGTAATAGAACAACAGAATAGATGAGACAGCTCAGTAGTGCTGTATTAGTATTTGTCTAGTCAATACTCTTACGACTAGATGATGTTGAAAATCTTTATGAAGAAAAGTCGCCTTCGTCACCTCTACGAGAAAAGAGACCTCCACCGGGCTTATGAGGAAGATGACTGAGCCTTCATCAAACTGATAGTGGTACAGTACCATATAGCCATCCATTCATCGGACTCATGGAGATCACCAACCTTCATCACACTCATGAAGGTGACGATATAGCTTCCCTTTTGCCGGACTGCTGACTGACGACGATGTGGAATGAATCGAACATTGGTGATTGCGAACCTCTCCTTTTTGGTATACTGCTGAGCTGTCCCGTTTATTTTGTCGCCCACGTGGCCGCTAACGTAGCACAAGTTGGGAAATGTGAAGAGACGAATATATTTACTCCATAAATGATATCAATGCAATAGTTTCCAACTCGCTCCCCTGAGGACTTCCGCTGCTCGATCGATCTGTCTCTGCACCAGCGGCCAATTCTTCTCGTGCAGTGCGTCTCGCACGTATGGGAAATACGCCGCCTCGTAGCCATTCCATATCTGCGGCGCGTAGAGGATATGTTTAAACTGTTTTCGTCCTGGGATTCCTCCTCCTTCATCATCGTCCCTACTTTGTTTGCTATCGTCATCTTCATCACCACCGGAATGATCTCCAGCGATAACCTGCTGGCCGAGATCAAGAAGATGGGTTTCAAAATTCGCCATCCGCGCATTATGACTCATTCTTCGGATCGCGAGAGCGGTCGGTTCGATCCCTCCGGATGATTCCTGCATGGCTTCTTCCCAGGTTTGTTCCCACCCAGCGAATTGAGTTGCGTCGAGCTTGAATTGCTTCGTTGCATTGTGCAATTTGCTCAGATCGATGGTGTCGTTATCTCGACGAGTATCTTTCTCGAGTTGGGTGACATAGTCGGCGACCGCTCTTGCATAGGCTTCCATGTCGAATGGCAAGACCGGTCGATCGGCCACTTCCAGAATCATCAATGCCCAGATCTGCGCCATGACGGAATGATACGCGAAGCCCGGATCGCCGAATTGAGCCATCCATTCGAAGTTGTCGTAGCAGCTGTGGTAGACGGGTAGGACACCATCGTCCCCCTCATCGCTCCCGAACGACATGTCGAAGCTCGATGTGCCGGCCATGTCTTGGAAGGCGACGTAGTCGCTGCCGGCGCCGAGGCCTTGAAGTTGCTGCTGGTTGCGGTCCCAGATCGATCGCAGCGTCTCGTTGCTGTAGGGATCGGCGGTGCGGTCGAGTGCACGCAACAAAGCGGCTTGAAAGACTGGCGAGGCTGACGCCTGGAATCGATGTCCGGACACGGCCGTGTCGAGATTCAAGTAGGCGATGCCGTTGCGTCGCAGATCGTCCATGTTCTCTTCCGCCCACTCGGTCGATCCAATCAGGTTGTATTCTTCGCCATCCCATGAAGCGAACTGAATGGTCCGCAACGGTCGCCAGCCTGCTTCAGCCAACTCCGAAAAGATATGCACCACCTCGAGCAACACTGCCGTCCCACTCCCTGGATCGGCAGCGCCAAAACACCACGCGTCCCGATGATTGCCCACAATGACCGACTTCTCGCTCTGTTCGATTCCAGTGATCTTGCCCATGACGTTCCAGATGGGCTGCCGTTCTTCTTCGTCTTGCTCGTTGGCAAGCAATACCGTCGGCGAGTTGTGGTCGCCCGTCCACCACTCGACAACCTCCGGTACACCGCCCACCCAATCTCCCTCCAGCCGTTTTCCGTGTCCTTTTAGTGCTTGCAGCAGCTTCTTTGCATCTCGCCATGCTAGTGGTAGACTGGGTATATTGACAAGTCCAGGGTTATTATCTTTCGATACTCGCTCGGCCTCGGCCGTGCTGGCGTACCCTGGCGTCAACACGTCGCCCACCACCCAGCTCATCAAGCTAACAGCTCCTCGTTGCACGCCATCGCTCGGTCGCCATCGTCCTTTCGGCCAGATATCCCCCTTTTTGAACCCATCCTCGTTGGGATCGCTGTAAATCAGACAACCCACTGCACCGGCCATCTCTGCCGCCTTGACTTTTAATGCTCGATCGCCCTCTGATCCGTAGTACCGCACCAGCACTATACTCCCCTTGACATCCACTCCCTGCTGCTCCAATTTCTGAAAGTCCGCGCGCGAGCCATAGTTGGCGTAAATCAACGGCCCCGTCACGTTGCCGGCACGTGAATGTCCGTGAAAGACCATCGTCTGCGTCACGGGAGGCACTTGATCTGGAAACACCGGGTCTTCTTCCAGCCTGGCCTCCCAAGCGAGCTCACTGGGAGATATTATCGCTACTCGGCGGCCTCCCATCCGAGGATAATTTAAATAGACTTGGTACCTGATACCATATTAGCACTAGGGAGCTCGAATTTGAATGTTTAAAATGTAACTCACTCCTTCAAATGCACATCCTCTAACCTAGCATTCTCAAAATGCGCCCGCACGTACTTGGCCGACGCATAATCCCCTCTTGTCCCCGCCACATGATCAAAGGCCGTGATGCGCTCGAGCACCCTGCGGATTCGATCGGGGTTGACATGTCCCTGCACGAAACTTCTTACCAGCTCCGCGTTCGGCTTACCTCCCCAGGCGCCTCCATTCTTGGGGATCGTCAACGAGACGGACATCAGAAAGATGGTGCCCGCGAGGAGCAGCACCAGCGCCAGGACCGGCGCCAGGAGATGCAGGCCCGTAGGTCGCGGTATTCGCGGAAACTCGAACGAGGGCCATCGGAAGGAAGGGAATCGTCGACGAATGGATGACACCGTCCTCGTGAAGCGCGTTAGACGTCGGGAGAGTTGATCGCGCAGTCGAAGTCGTTTTGAGGCCCAATCTGATGATTCGTGACCGTTTTCGTCCGAGATGTCCATCTGCACCATCTGGCTGCGCATGCCTTCGAGGGATGATCGTGCGGAACCGGACTCCGGGGAGAGAAAGTCGGCGGTGTCTTCGCTGCTCCGTGGTGTCTCCACCGTTGGTGGTCGATATCCTCGCATGCTGCTGGTGGTCGTAGGTCGAGACGACGACGAGCCGCCCGGGTCGAGAAAGGGTTGACGGGGATCATCGTCGTTGACATGATGGCTCGAGCTGGGGTGGTCATATAGACCTGTCGATGAGGATGGTCTGTGTCCTTGAGCGACGGTGGCATCATCGTAGGTGGGAGGATCTCGTGGAGGAGCACTACTGCTGGATGCCTCGGGTTCCACCATTAGGACGTTAGATGGAATGGAACAAATTATAACTGTAAAGAAAGCGTGTTGAGGAAGAAGTATCTCATGGGTATGAATTTGTAAAGAGCGACTGAGGGTAAGCTAAAAGATGGCGCGAAGCATGCGTCATGGAAGGGAATCGCATGATGGGCTGAAGTCGAAATGTCGAACATCGGAGGTTGACAACCTCCAACGCCGCGTAGCCTAACTCCTTTCCGCTATACGGATTGGGACTCGGCACATCCGCCACAAGATCTCAAGGTGGAGCGAGGAAGATGCCAAGGAACTTGTTACCTCTGCTTCTTCGGAACGGCTTTGGTGCGTTAGAAGCCGCTCTGGCGGACTACAAGGAAGTCCTTGGGATGCTGGGAGTGGACTATGGAGAATTATGCATCCAGACGATCCAGTAAATTGTTCTATCCCATATCTAAAGTCCATTGAGAGTTGATCTAGAATCTATGTAAAGTCTATCTGATTTCATGCAGTTGAAATCTCTACCAGCATGAAGTCCCTATAAAACTTCTGAAATATCCAGTGAAGCAGGCGGGTGACACAAAATGAACAGAATAATCCAGCCATCCCTG
>QQTW01000608.1_pt1 | contig 22925 bp, 24 predicted proteins | sample 1904831 | NCBI WGS metagenome assembly QQTW01 (sample SAMN09435610, study PRJNA476489) | Subsurface metagenome, whole genome shotgun sequencing project. | reverse complement strand
GTGCTCTGGACGTTGGGGTTGAGCGGGTGGAGGGTGTTCCTGCCGGGCGCGGGGTTGCGTGTTGGGATGTATGTATGTAGATGCGGCGGGGAGGCGGTTGTAGACTGCGGACAGCTTCTGTTTGGCTGCCTCGGTGTAGGTGGTGGGTTTGCGTGGTGGGACTGCGGGCCGCTTTTCCTCGCGACTGGTTGGTGGAGAGATGGAGCTGATCGTTCTGCTGGGAATGTGTACCGACGTCGAGGGCTTTCTCGGCCGTGGCGGCGGAGGTGACTTGGACGGTGATGCGGCTGCTCCGATAGGGGAAACGCTTCGCAAGTCGTCTGAAGCTCGTCGGAACGCCATCGGTTTCGGCGGCGGCGGTGGAGGCAGGGTATGTGTGGCTTTGGGCGGAGGATATGATCCTTTACTGCGGATGCCATTGGGATGTGCCGCACCGTATTCGGGACCATCGTCGAAGCTTATCAAATCTTCCTCTTCCCATCTCGTATCTGAGGCCCGGGCACGCGTTTGCTGAGCACCGGCGTCGGCATTGAACTTGTTGTCTATAGAGTCCGGAGACCTGGTTCGCGGTGCGACAAAGCCCGTGGATGACCATGCAGCTTGCTGTCTGGCATTCCGCCCTTCCATGTCCTGAAGAGAAGCAGCTATTGCCGCTCTGAAGGCTGGATCATCCCCGTCCGAGTTCCTGCGAGGGGAGGTGGAGTACGGTCTGCCGTTGGCAGCTCCATTCGGCTTGGACGGTCGGTCGTCTGAAGGCCCCGTGCGATGGCCGGTCACACCTCCCATGTAAGAGTCAAAGAACCCGTTCATCAGAGGTGTTGTGACGTCTCTGATGAAGACGCCAAGTACGCGTCCGGGGTTCTCCAGCACGAAATCGGTGTAAACCTCCAGGTCGGCCTCACCACTGTCACCGACAAGCAAGAATTTGCGCTCGGGAAAATCCCTTACGATCCTGTCCAAAGTACTCTTCTTTCGCTCGGCAACCGGCTCGAAGATTCCCTGAAGCATACCGCTGTATTGTTTCAGGTGGAACGACCCGCGCGGTAGACCGGCCAGAGCGAAGAATTGGCTTATCACGGGGTAAAGCTGCCACGGCGAGTTGGAGACGTAATGTATTTTGACACCCATGTCCGCAAGACGGTTATACCATTCCTTGACGCCATCAATGGTAAGGTCGCTGAGTTCCCTTATGAATGCGTTGCGAAATATTTCCCGGGCCCCGCTCCCGATAGCCGAGTGCTTGATTGTGTCGTCGATATCTGATATCAGGCTGACTCCAGACGATTCGGTGATAAGAACCTGTTCGGTGGCCGACAGCTTCTCGCCGGCCAGCACCCTCACATGAGTGGGGACAAAGTCCAATGCCGCACGTAAGGTGAAGTGACCCGCGCTGTTGGTATAGATAGTCTTTTGTCGCGATGAATCTTCGTTATAGAAAAACGCACTGACAGGGGAGTTCGCAAGCGGCACGGCCATGAAGTGCTTCAGACGAGCCATCAGATGCCCGTTCGCAGTCGACAGTTCCGACGCCGCATCTACATACATACATCCCAACACGCAACCCCGCGCCCGGCAGGAACACCCTCCACCCGCTCAACCCCAACGTCCAGAGCACAACAACACTATCACCGCCACCCACAGAAGACCTGTCCCACAGCACACCACTACCTCCATCAACCCCACCACCATCAAACGTCGCCCGCCCCCACCAGCTCCCCCGCCCCGCCGCGCCATCTCCTCCTACCCTACAGTCGGCGCGCAAGCCGCCACCAACCGCGTGCCCGGCGCGTGGGGCAGCGGGCAGGGCAGCACGCACTCAACCCTCAGCGCCGCGCCGCAGCAGCAGCAGCAGCAGTCGCTCCGGTCCGACACGCCGCCGGCCGGGAGGCAAGCGTTCGGGACTGCTGCGACTGCGGCTGGGACGGTCGGAGCGGCGGCGGCGGCGGCTGGGGCTGCGGGTGCGGGCGGTACGGCGGCCCTGAACAAGAAGGAGGAGCTGTGGAAGGCGCGGTGGGCGCGGGCGAAGGCGACGTTGGAGGCGAAGGGGGTGGTGTTGCGGAGTTGGAGGGTCGGTACGGATGCGATGATGGAGTGTGCGGAGTTGGTGCGGAGGGCGGAGAGGGAGATGAGGGCGGAGAAGGAGCGGGAGCGGAAGGTGGACAAGGGTGGACATGGGGAGAAGAAGACGGGAAAGAATGGAGCGGATCGGATCTGAGTGGGTGCAAGTGTTATCTCTCTCGCATAAAGATGGGCTCGAAGCAGTTGCATACCGCTGGGTTTACAAAGATGTTATGATAGTTTCTTCCTCATGTGCTCTATCTTGCTTGAAGATAGTGAATAGCGACGGCGTCGAGTAAGGGAGCATGCGGTCGAGTATCATTTTTCGGCACGAAGAACGATAAAATGTTCATGGGTGTACACAAATGCATACACTCGTGTAGTATCAATAGCCCATATTATAGCTTCGATTCTGCCAATATTCCAGCCTTTATAGGAGTAGTACTTTCAATTAATCCTAGCTGTCTACAGTCCGTACAGTCGATCAAGCCCGCTTCCCAAACACCTTGTCGAACCCAACCAGCGTAAACCTGTACCGCACATCATTCTTATGCAGCCTCTCCACCGCCTGCTTACAGCCCTCCTCGGAAATATCAATCGTCTCAATCATCCCCTTGAGATTATTCTTACTCGCCAACTCAAACATCGCAATCATCTCCTGCCTGTTCCCGATATGCGACGCGCCCATGGAGCACCCGTTCGCGACGAAATCGCCCGGCGACAGCGTCTGCAGTGGGCCGTCCGGCAGCCCGACGTTGTTGAACACGCCGTTGACCCGCAGCACCGAGAAGTACTTGCCCAGATCGAACTTGTCCGTCGCGTCCGCGCAGTTGAGCACAAAGTCCAGCGTGAACTTGAGCGGCTCCGCCCAGTCCTCGTCGTCGCGCGTGCAGATGAACTCGTGTGCGCCGAGCGCCAGTGCGTCGTCGCGTTTGTCGGGCGTGTGCGAGATGGCGTAGACGTGCGCGCCGAGAGCGCGGGCCCAGATTATGGCGAAGTGACCGAGGCCGCCTCTGGAAGCAGATCAGTTTTTGTAGCTCTAAGAGGTGGAATGGGGATTTTGGCAGTATATAGGTGTCTTAAGAATACGGCGGAAAACACTCACATCCCGACAATCCCGACCTTCTTCCCCGGCCCGCACCCCGCTCTTACCAGCGGACTGTACGTCGTGATACCCGCACACAGCATCGGCGCGGCGTCGCTCGTCTCGATGTTATCCGGGATCTTGAAGGTGAAATACTCGTGGGCGCGCATGTGGCTGGAGAAGCCGCCCTGGGCGACGGTGCCGTCCGGGTAGGGCGCGCCGTACGTGTCGACCTTGTTCGGGCAGTAGTTCTCCTGGTTGGCCTTGCAGTTGACGCAGGTCAGGTCGGCGGCGATCTGCGCGCCCACGCCGACCCGGTCGCCGACCTTGACAGTCGTGACGTCCTTGCCGACTTTGATCGCCCGTCCGATGACCTCGTGCCCGACGCAGATGGGCGTGGGCACTTTGCCCCAGCCGCCGGTGATGGTGTGCACGTCGCTGCCGCAGACGCCGCACGCGTCGATGGCGATGTCGATGTCGCGGTCCTCGAAGGGTTTGAGCTTGAACTGAGAGGTTGAGGGTTAGAGTGTTGATAGAAAGGGAAGGAGTAATTGAGTATCCAAAGAAGATTGGTTATTGATTACCTCTTCCTTGTTGAAATCAGACCAATGCTTCTGGCTATCGATCATGAACCCCTCGGCGGTTTCTGGATACGGCATCTTGATAGAAGAGATAGGTCTCTGAAGCAACAGGACTAGAATGGAATGGCAGTATTGATTGATAGAAAGGCTTCAATGCCCCAGTTCAAGGAATTGACCTGATTCAGAAATGGTGGACTTTGTAAGAACTCTTCAGACTACGCAGAAGTAAGAAAGCAAACCCTACAGCCAACAAGCGGACGACGTCGCGCCTTTTAAACTACCGGCCTCGGACGAGAGGATCAGCGTGAGAGCTGGATGCATGCACGCAAGAGCGATTGTCGTCGTCATTATCGACATGCTACGGCTCCTCAGTGAATTCTCCGCAGTCGCATATCGGCACTCGGCTGAGTACTCGCATGCACGGTCGGGAGGATCGTTAGAAAGGACCATCCTCCGTCCGGAATAGAGGTGTCGTTCTCGCACATGTGAGTGGATGCGGGCTCAGACGTATCTTATCAACGATCGATCGCAGCCAATGTGAAATTGTAAGGCTGTGATTGGCTGTTGCCTCCAGTCCTCAATTGTGACGGCACGGCAGCAACCGGCAACGATGATGTCACCAACTACCGAGGTACGGGTACGGAGAACCTGCCAAGGCCATTCAGTATGCCAAGGCGGTACCACAGGCTAGTCCCGGAAAGGGCCAGCCAGTGGCTGAGGCGGGCGTGCCGAGACGCTAATGCTGCTTCCCGCTCCATATCCTAAGCCTAATGCGGTTGGCGCCAGTTGCTGCCCAGTCGCAGTGTCGACGGCACGACGTCACCAGACTCGGCTTCCAAGGTCGGGCCCTTGGCTTCACAGCTCTCCACGACTCTCACATCACTCTATCCCCTTATATTCCGTTCAGTCCTACACTTCCCACTCATCACTTTGAACCTCATCTTCTTCTTTCTTTGCTACTGCCGGACTCGAACGCTTCGATACGTCCTCAAACTCCATACCTCTCATTAACAAACACACGGAGTAACAGCATCCTTCCTGCCCATCTCGCAACGTCATGGCCAAGTTCGGCGGCCTGGCGCTCAAGTCACTCCAGACGATCCTCTACGGCCTCACCTTCATCTGCGCGGCCCTCATCCTCGGCATCTATTCCTACTTCCTCGCCGTCCTCGCCGACCGGAGTCTGCCCATCGCCGTCTGGAAGCAAGCCGTCGAGGGCATTTCGGGCTTCGCTGTTCTCTACCTCATCTTTGCCGTCATCCTGACATGCTTCCTCGGTGGCATTGGCTTCTTCGCCTTCCTTGCCATCGTTCTTGACATCCTCTTCGTCGGAGCCTTCATCGCCCTCGCCGTCCTCACTCGCGACGGCGTCGACAGCTGCAGAGGCCAGGTCGAGACTCCGATCGGCAATGGGCCTGCCAACAGCGGTGATCCGGGCTACGGACGCAATGGGTTTGGCTTCGGCAGTGACAACAATGCCACTTATGCGCCGGATCTTGGCTTCGCTTGCAGATTGAACAAGGTTGCTTTCGCAGCTGCCATCATTGGAGCGTGAGTATTTCTCCTCATCTGAAAATATCTTGGAATCCCGGAAACTTACGAATCCACAGCTTCCTCTTCCTCGTAAGCGCCATCGTCCAGATCTGGCTCGGCCGCCACCACCGCCGCGAGAAGCGCTACGGCCCGTCGCCCTCCAACAATTACACCTCGGGCAAGACCGGCCGCAAGTTCTGGGTGCGCAAGCCCAAGACAACCACGACCACCCACCACGACACCGAGAAGGGCCACGTCCACGGCGCCCACTCCGCCACCACCACGACGGCCACCACGACCACCGCTCCTCTGGTCGCCGGCGGCATCGGATCTGACGGCCACCACGACATCCGGCCGTCTGGCGATACCGGGTACACTGGCTCGACCATGGCGCCGCCCAACTCGCACTACAACAAATATGAAGGCCCGACGAACTCGGTGCCGACGCATACTGGGTATTACAGCGCGCCTACGGGCACTGCTGTGAACCCTTACGGGTATGACAACACCACGCGTGGGACTGCCACCAACTACTAGACACTCTCGATTCGCTCCTTGGGATGAGATTGATACCTGAGATGAAAATGTCTGTCCGCACGTCTGCAGTGGATGCGCTCTCCTGCATCGAATGAGTGCGTTGCTTTTACTTTGTGTTCTTTCGAGCGGGTTGTGGGTTTCTGGGAGGTCTCCGTCTCCATCATGATAGTAAACGGTCTTGACGCCGATCCATCGGGCGTACAATGACGATACCTGTATAATAATTAATCAACACTGTTCATCCTCACACACCGCCATGTCTTAACCATATGCAAACCATGCATTTGGCGTACGGGACAAAGTCACAATCACCATCTGGGCAGACTCACCACTCTCGTTTAGTAGAATTGACCACCATATCAGATTATCTTCTCGCCTTCCCCTTCCCCTTGTCCTTCCCTTTTCCCTTCGCCCCACTCTGGCCCTCCCCACCTTCACTCCGTATCTGATCCACGTATCCGCGCAGCAAGCTCTGGAGCCCTTCGTTCCTCCGCGCGAGCAGCAGGACGTCTGGCGTCTGCACCGTCGAGCGATTGGCGTGTCTGCATGAGATGGGTGGATGCGTTAAGTATGGCCCTTTTTAGTTGAGAGTGGAGCGAGGACAGGGAAAGGAGAAGGGGTTTGTGGGGATGGGAAATAGGCAGAGCGTTTCATCATTTACCTTGCAAAGTTTTCGAGGTCTTTCGCGACGCTGGCTGTTCGATGGTGGGTAGTCAGTCAGTGTAATTCAATGCCCTCAGAAACAGAAACATATCGTCGCCTCTTCAATGGGCCATTTACTTGTAACACTCAACCGCACTCTCCCAACTCCTATCCGAGCATGCGTCTGAGAATATACCTTTGAAGGAAATAGAACCGTAAGAGTACAATAGCCTGACAAAACAACATGACGAGCATAGCAGAAACACGAATCAAAATCCGAGCCAGAAAAAGAAGACCCACCGATCTGACTCCACACCATCTCCGTCAACGCGCCGATAAACTGCGGCGTTGCATTGATGTCTAGCCTCAAACCCTCATCGTCGACGATGCCGCCGATAGCGTACCAGAGCGCTGCCTTGAGGCGCTGCTTGTGTTCAACGTTACGACTCACAAGTCAGCTATTGATCAGGGAGAACAAGTCGCGGTTTGTGATACGATGCGTGTGTGGGAGCTTACCTCTTCGTCTTCGGCTGGCGCGGAGGGAGCCATGATTTGCGTGAGGAAGCGGTTGTCGCGGTGAGGTGGAGCGAAAGGGCGTGTACGGAGGTTCGCAAGGTCGCGGTGTCACGGTATCACGTGGATTCGCGTCGTGTTAAATGGGGTTTTGAGTTACCATCAGAAATTGCTGTGGAACACTTCCTTCAATGTGCAAGCAAGGGAGAACAGGACATGTCCATTTTTGATGTCTGCTCATGGCAAGAAAAGTATTCCAGCATATAACTCTAGCACAAGAAGGTGTATTCCTGCCCGGAAAGGAAACAGCCATCTAGCCCTTACATCCAGCGCGATCGCTTCGCGCATCGCATCCCAAAGTCTATAGTGCACCAATCGCTAAATATGTTCACATGCATCGTAACTCTCCCTTATTTCCAGGCCACGACGTCCGGCCTCCTTACCGGACATGCCAGACGAGCCCAGCCCGCCCAGCTCCAGCATCCTACCCTCAAACCGCCACAATCTCGCCGTCCACACAGACCGTGCCATCCGCCACACGACCCATATCGACCCAGCCGCCCTGGTCACACACGAGAAAGCCGCTGCCCATGCCGAGCCCCGCGTCGACGCACTCGATGCCGCCGTCCGCGCCGCAGCTGCCGTACGGCTGCGCGCGCACGTACCGGTCGTCGCGGTACGAGCCGGACGGGAGCGGAGCCCCGGGGTCGGAGCTGAATTGCGTCGTCTGGTTGGTGAAGGGCGACAGGAAGGGCTTGCACAGCATGCCGTCGGCGATGGCGCGCACAGCGCCGTAGGTCCATTCGGTGGCGCTTGAGGGCTGGCAGGTTAGGAAGGCGTTGGGGGCTGTGCAGAGGATCTTGCCGGGGACGCAAGGGAGGTATGTTGAGGGGTCGTTCGTTGCGTAGGGCGGGATGTCGGTTGCGGTGGGTGGTGGGGCGGTGCTGGAGGGTCCGGTTGAGAGGGTTGTCGGGGAGGTTGAGGCGGACGATGATACTGAGGTCACGAGGGTTGTTTCGGTTGCGGACGCGTCGAGTGCGCAGACGGTCGAGCACGCGTTTACTGCCGAGCAGGTGTATCCAGGTAAGCAGTCGCAGCTTGCAATTGGGCCTGTGCATGTCGCGGTTGGCTCCACTGTTGGAGTCGATTGATCAGCCGGAGCGTTGGGTGCGGAAGAGGAGGCACCGGGATTGACGCTCGTGATGCTACCGCCGTTATCGGTTGGAGTGGTCGTGGTGACTGCAGAAGAGATGACTTCAGTTGGAGCATTCACTGGTGCAGTTGCCACGGTCGTAGAACCTTCGTTGACAGGGCCGGCGTTTGATGCGGATGGCGTCGGATTTGCCAGGGATGGAGCGGCACCTTCGGCGAAGTTACCGGGTTGTGGAGTGAAGCTCGGTGCACTGTCTTGAGGCTCGTCGACCGCAGGAGGTCCATCCGGGGTCCCGGAGGCAGGAGCTCCGGCACCATCGCAGTCACCCGGAGAGACAGGCGACGAGCTGCTCATGCCGTTTGCGTAGACAATATCGTCTCCCGGCCGCGGGAACACTGCATTCAGCGCTCTGTCGAGCTGGCAGGTGTTGACTCCGGCAAGATTAGCAACCCAGATGTTCGGCAGACTGTCCATGCTGCCCGTCGTGCCAGACGCGGCGTTGGTGATCTCGACTTCGGCACAGTTCATGTAGAATTCGCGGTTGCCTTCGTAGTTAAGCCAGGACCAGGCAAAGAGCGCCTTGCCGCTGGGTGCGAACGCGGGGATGGTGAAGTCGTAGGCTGGAGTCAAGGGACAGCCGCCGATCATCGACTTGATGACCTTGAACGTTGCTCCGCCGTCGTAGCTGAGCGACAGCTGGCAAGATCCTCCGAGATGTGTGGCGCTTCCGGCGAGCGTCACGGTGTACTTGCCGCCGGCCTCGTAGGTGGCAGTGGGTCCTACGGATGTGTCTTTGTGATAGCCCTTGCAAGGGTAGTCGGAGCCGTCGCTCAGCAACGGCGCCATCATGTTGTAGTCTCTTGGGCCAGAGTATGTCTGTTCGTGAAAACTGCTCCTGAGCGGCACGGGCTCGCTCATCTGGACGTGAGCGGAGGTCAGAGGCAGGATGTTGGCACATAGTGCGAAGAAAAGGACGGTCGTCTTCATGATGGTCGTCATGTTGGAAAGCAGAGAACTGGTTGAAGGAGCGAACGAAAGTGGGTGTCTTATAGAGAAATGACACGGCCAGCCACTTTCACAAGAGAGCGTATTCCACAGTCAAATCAGCATGTCGAGTGTGAATGTCGACGTGTGATCGTGGGGCAAAGAGCGAAGGAGATGGCCGGGATAGAGCTGGTAGTGAAAGAGAGTACCCGGATTAAAAGAAAATGAGAAGGCAGAACCGTCAAGGCCAGAAGTTGTGTGGGTTGCAACCTATTGAGGGCGGGTTGCGTCGCGTTTCTAGACTACAAAAGGAGAGGAATGCCCACCCGTGGACGTCCGACAGAAGAACGCAACATTCCTTGCGGTTTTTGAGATGGCCCAGAACACTGTTCGAACATTCAGAGAGGCTCTCAGCCACCTTTTATCCAGCCGTCTAAAGCTAACATGCCTAACACACTGGGTTGCGGAATCTAAAGATCATGGAGCATGAAGTGGTGGCGATATACACGCCGCAGCGTATCGCCTGGGACATGCAAGACTGCATGAGACGTGAAACTCGACCCCGGAAACGGTTTGATCAGGGTCCAGGAAACTCATCGATACAAGCCATGAGAGAACACCTCTAGTCGTCGATCAAGAACTGCTCGATCTCCTTGTCGCTTTCTGTGGCCTCCTCTGCGAGCCTCCTCTCATGCTCCGCCAACTTTTCCTTGATCATGGTCCTTTGCCGGCGTCTAGCATTCTTACCCCAGCTTGCAGCCATCGTGTCAGGTTCATCATCGTTTTCGCTGTCTAGGTCTGGTAGCTCAACACTGCTGCTCCCACCTAGTTTATACGTCTTCGCGGAGGGATCAGCACTCGACTCGTCAACTGCCTGCCTCCGCTCAAGATCCTTGGCCTGAGCTCTTGCGGCGAGCTTGATCAGATAAGGTCGGAGCAAGCAGTAGGCGCCGATGATGACAACCAGGCGGATGTAACCCTTCAATCCCATATTGGCAAAGGCGCTTGTGGTGTTGCGCTGGAAATTGCCAGCCCAGGTCGACATCAACGAAAGCAGATGAGGCGTGCCGCTGTCATGCTCCTGCTCAACTCTCTGCTGATCCATTTCGGAAAGTACTTTATGCGGCGAATATGCGGGCGCGTAAGATGTGGAGTTTAGAGAGCGGTTCGTTTGACAGGTCTGTGTTTCCTCGGAGAGCGATGATGTTTCATGCTCCAGCCCGACGAATATTTATACGTCTCTAAGCGCGCTGGTCTAAGCGTAAGCGCCTACCGCTCCCGGGTCAGGCTGCTCAGGCACCTTCCCGAGGCCACTCCCGTCAACATCCATGGATTGTAACGAATTACTCGTCACTGGTGATGGTCACTCCAGACTCCGACCGCTCGGAAAATCCAGCGTACTTATGCTCTCGATCAGGCTCTAGCTACTCACACAGCATGAGCGGGTGAAGCATACGAAACTCTTTCGTTGAGTGCCACTGCATCCCCGCTGAACGACAGCAAGGTGTAACCGAAAATTACCGACCCTTTTTATCTCAGACTACTCCGTACAAGGATCAAAAGAGGCTCTTTGGGTCGCATACTCAATATGCCCAGCGTCCCATTGTTCCCCGCATCGAGTTCATCCACTCGGATCGAGCCAAACCCACTTCCGCAATTCCTCCACACTCCTTCGGGACTTGCGATACTCGAAGTGCAGGGAACTCTACATTTCCCGTCCGCGTCCGCCGAAGAAGACTCTCCAGTGAACAGCTCCACACAGATGCAGATCGGGAAGCTCGTCTTCCCCCTCTTCTCCGATGCTACTTCGCCAGACGACACGGCCTGGATGAAGAAGGTGTATCTATACGTGGGCAAGCATCAAAGAATGACCGGTGAAGTAAAAAAGCTTGCCAAACCGCTGGCAATCATCCGCAAGAGGCCTGCGCCAGAAGGAACTTCTCTCGAGTTGGAAGACGAAGAGCTGGAGATTGCAGAGATTATCAGATATAAACTACTCTTTTCAAATCGGCCTGAACCTGTCGGCATCGAGGAAGGCACATGACTATATCTGACTTCGTCGAGGTTGACGTTGCAATATGGTCAATGCAAGTCAACTGGTCTTTCGAAGAGTCAAAGGGAGTCGCAACCTGGCCTCTGGGACCCTGGCATTCGTGCTTAAGCATGACATGATCTTTCGAGTCCGGTTCGGAACCGGGAAGGGCCGTTTTGGTGCCTATCCCTCGAGCCAAGGCAGAGGATATCACCAAGAAGGAGCAAGACAGGCTATATGCAGATTAAGGCTCGGCCGAGACCTTTTCCAACAGCATTTCTAGCAGATTATGCAACTCTCTTGTGTCCCTCATCACCGCTACTCAGAAACTGCCGTCAAGAATCAAATCAGTAATCCGTTGGCAGCGCCACGTTTGCTTATGGAGCTCGGTCTTGCCAACCTGTCACAAGAGTTCCAATACGGCTCTCACGCCTTAAGCAACGGCCCCGTTTCCAAGGAGATGTAAAAAAATTCTTTTAACGCTTTGGGAGTTCAGCGTCCCCCACAAGAGGCTACGAAAGTGCCAGCGGGCACCCTGGGGATGTCTAGCCCGGCTGTCAGAATCATATAAGGCGCCACTGCACGTTGTCGAAAGAGTCTCGATTGATGACGATCATTCGCCTGACTTGCTCCATCTAGGTTACTTCATTCTCTACTGGGTAGTATGTGCAAAGGGCAACTCGCTATGGGTCTCGCTGCCGTCTTATGGGTGCTAAGGGCATGGCCAAGCAGCGATAGAAAAGACATGAAACTATGGATCCGAGTCAAATAGAGCCTAAACAGCGACATGCCGGTTACAGAATATGAATTGTGTCAGCGGATTATGAAGACATAAGACCTCTTGCCGAGCCCATTAGTTGTACCTGCCAACCTGCTACTCCTGCTTAACGTCGTGCTGCTTGAAGACCTGAAGTTTTGTAGCCGGGGACGCGTTCGCGATCCCCGTTGCTAACCAAATTGGGTTACGCTCAATCTCTAAATCTGGCCTTCAACATTTCCCGACCTCGACTCTTCAAGCAGTAGAGCCAACTTGCCTGACTTTCTTTGCATTGTATTCGTATAATATTTAATCACTTATGACCATTCACTGACAACGCTCGTAAAGCGCCTTCGATTCCGGCGATTGACTCTTGATTGATGTTGAGCGCACAAAATTTGTCATGATCAAGGGCGATGAGGGTGAGACTCTATCCAGCAGCATGTGCCTTGCTTCAACTGACAGTCAGACCTTCCCGCACCAACACGTACACTGCTGCCCTCGAAACTCTCGAACAACTGCTGAAAGATATCTTTCGCCAGCACAACTCTAGATCCTCATGGTCCGAGTGCAAACGCGACTGGCCCTGAGCCTCGTCGCTGCCATCGGCCTGTGTATCCTCTTCTACAGCACGCCGGATACCACGAGACAAGCAACAGTAACCCAGCTCTCAAACACAGCGCATGAAGTGGCAGAACACATTGGGTCGCCCGGTCTCCCCAAGCTTCCCACATTCCCCTCGATTCAGAACCCGTTCGGACACAGCGCGCACAAGGCGCCGCCGGAGCAAGCGAACAGCACAGTTGGAGAGACGAGTTGGTTCAACGACTGGAAATGGAGAAATCCCTTCTCGTCCTCAGTGACGCTCGACGAGAATCGTGCCGTCCTCCCACCACTCAAGCGGCGGTTTCCGGTATACACCTTTTACGATGAGTCGGCGCATAAGGACCCGAAAGTCCGCGCCGCTCAAGAAAGTCTCCTCTTACTCTGGAGACGGGCGTGGTGGGCTCAGGGATTCAACCCTGTTGTCTTAGGAAGACCGGAGGCCGTCAACAACCCACTATATGTCTCGATGCAGCAGATGAAGCTCCCCCCGGAGCTGGAATCGGACTTTACCAAATGGCTTGCTTGGAGTACCATGGGTACCGGAGTCTTTGCCGACTGGCGGGCATTGCCGATGGCGCCGTACGGAGATGATTTACTTTCTTCGTTGCGGCGAGGCATATATCCCCAGCTTACGAGTTATGAAAGTCTTCAGGGCGCGCTTTTCTGCGGCGAGAAGATGGCCATCGATGCCGCCATCAAAGACGCGTTACAGAATAAGGCGCTGAAAGACCCAAAGTCGGTTGTCGACGTAATCCCAGCCGAAAAGTTCCGTGTAGAGTCGGATGGCAACGGGGTGGCGGTATATGACCACGTCAGACTTGCAACCGACTACAAGACTGTCGCAGATGCCATGTCAACCTCTGAGAGTGAAGGCCTAACAATGCTGGCACAGCTCATCAACTCACATCTGCATCTCACATGGCAGAATACCTTCTCAGGCGGGATTGCAATCCTTAAACCACTCCCAGACCACATGAGCAAGCTGGTAGAGCCAGCTATCGATATCGCTCGCAACCTCAGTCAATGCTCTATGAGCCCCATGCCGTCTTCCTGCCCGCCGAACCGACCTAAATGCCGACCATGCGACCCGTTACATCCTCCTCGCCTCACAATGCTCCCCACATTCCGCAACGATTCAAACATGTTCACCATCGGCACTGTTCCGCACCCATACACGACTACATCCCTACACTACCAGCGCAAGACGCTCGATGTGCCCTTTGTCCGGAGAAACACGACCCGGGATCTGTGGCTCTACGCAGTCACGAAAGAATTTCTCGGGTCCGACATAGGCGAGCAGGCACGGATCGTCACCTTCAAGGATGCCGTCGCAAGCGACTGGGGCACGAGCCACTCGCTCTGGCTCACGGCCGAGCGCGAGTCTCACCGCGACTTGAACTGGAGCTTCGGGTTCGCCATCCCGCGCGACGCGTCGACGGCGGACAATCTTGAGCCGACTGCGGCGCCTTCAGAGGTCAGACCGCCCCCGCCTGAGCCCATCGGCCCAACGCCCAATGAGGCCGAGCTGAAAGAGGAGGGCGAGATGCTGGTGAAGGCTCGAGAGGCGATCAAGAGCAAGGAGAAGAAGATGGTGGCGATCAGGGATGTTGTGGAATCGTGGAACCTCGCGGACACGGAGGCATGGCGGTTTGCGAGAGCGTTTAGCGCGCGGCGGCGGGTTGAAAGGCTGGTTTGGGAAGAGAAGGAGAAGAAGTACGCTGGCGCGGAACAGAGAGAGGGGGGTTTGAAGAGGTGGCTTGACATCTAGGGGCCCCGACGACAGATAAAGGTCGAGAAACCGGAGCATTTGGCGATGTTGGTTGGTTGGTACTTGCCGCTATCGTGTATTTCTAACATATGCCGGCGTTGCGGGAGCCTAGAGGGTGTGGGAACTCCACCGGGAATAGGTTTGGGGTCGGAGGATCTTCGGCTATCGAAGAGAATTGAATCGTCTTATGCAATCATCGGCCTCATCTTGATGAGCCGGTGCACGGTATGGACCGATAAGAGAGGGCGGCTTTACTGTGGGGACTGGTGACAGGCTGCGAGCACAATAAGTGTTGGAAGATTTTCCATTCGACTCCTGCTTACAAGCCCTGGAAGGATTTGCCAGCAAGCCGAAGCAGGATCACTCGCGAGCAATTATCACCCATCTTTTGCCGGCATACTTGGGTTACTATGCCGTTTCTGGTCCGATGTCGTTGCCAACCGCACAATTGGATACGGGCCCTGGAGTATGAGAAATAGTGAAGCCTCCCATTCGTCCGGTTCAACATCGGCATAGAACATGATTTCCTTTTCCAGCATCACATAGCGGCCCGCAGGCGTGGCTGCCTTACTTGCCACGCCCGACTTTGCAGCCCGCTGACGAGGAGTATAAATTCTCTCAGGGCCCTTCCCCTCTCTTGGAAATGCGAGAATCCTCTTCTTCCATGACATCTCCGTTGGTGCTTTATAACCCGTATATTGTCACAGCAACTCAATTTCGACGCTCTCCGTGCCTTTCATGATGGCTATTCAGGACACCCTATTTGCCATGTCATATTCCTTCCTCTGTCTGTTTGCTCCTCTATACTTGATGGGTCTCTCTGCCTTTCGTAAGTTTCCCAGGCAGTCTAAACCCACTGAACGTAAAATCTTCCTAACAATACATTCAAGATTTCTGTTGTACGATTGTTGAAGAGGTCTTAATCAAACAAAATGTGTCCATTATGTTTCAGATCAGAAGCCTTCAGGATAAGGCCTTTGCGCGGATGTGGTCCCGTAACGGTAAGATCCTGTTTCTCTTCACATGAGATGTATTCGGCAACAACTCTGGGGTATGGCTCCTTGCTCCGGTGCGTTTGTTGCAGCAGATGGAGATCTGGTATGGATCAGAACCCGACATACTGTGTTGAAATGTTTCCGCTTGAGCCTCTCCAAATGTTCCAGTCATGGCTGTTCCAACGTAGCTAACGCTGGCTTCATAAGAGGCCATCTTGGCCATCGACTATCCTCCGGAAATCGAGACCTTGCTCAAGTCCGCTCGTGGCAACATCTTGGATCTAGGTCCAGGCACCGGCACGCACATCCGCTTTCTGGACCCTCCTGTCGTCAGAGACGTGTATGCCGTCGAGCCTTCAGTCGACATGCATCCGAAGCTCCGGCTGCGCGCTGCAGAACAGGACCTGGAATCAAAGTACCACGTCCTCACCTGCGGAGCGGAGCCCGAGTCGCTACTACCGATGCTGTCGAAGAACGGCGTATTAAACCAGGAGAGCGGCGTAACAAGCTTCTTTGACGAGATCATCTGTCTCAGGGTACTGTGTGGAGTTCCGCACCAAGCGGAAACGGTGAAGGGATTGTATATGCTGCTGAAGCCGGGCGGTCGCATGATCATCTTCGAGCATGTCGTCAGCCCGTGGCGTACGTGTGGGAGTATCGTGTCGAGGGGTTTTCAGAGCTTGTACATGTTGATTGGTTGGAAGTTCTGGTTGGCTGGATGTGAGTTGACTCGAGATACCGTACATGTGTTGAAAGAAGCAGCAAGTGGTGATGGCGGATGGCACAAGGTGGATTTGATGTACGCGGAGGAAGATAGCGTGATTCCCTGCATCATAGGTTCGCTGGTCAAGAAAGCCTCGTGAAAAGGAGGTGACCGCGTTCGATGTTCTTAGATTCGAGAAATGAGAAAATGGAGGTTATAGAATCCTCAACAGATATAGACATATGGTCTGCAGATTTGCCTTCCAACGGTAGAAGACATCAGGTCTTGCCTTTTCTCAACAAAGTGAGACTGAACTTACAGCCCACGAGAAAAGCCATGTATGCAATGCAACTACGGTGCTCCTAATGGAGTCTTTATCGTGGATTGTGGTCTTCTCTAGCATAATACTCTTGTATGAAGACTCGCTGCATGCGGTCTTTCGCCGACTTGAGAAGAGGAACAATTTGTTGTCTAGTGTATTAGAGCCACAAAGGTAAAGTCGCACGTATGATCTGGCAGCATATCTGTCGCCCGCATATCATATGCAGGGCGATATGGTCTTGAACGAACCATATAATGTCTATCAGTTGATGAGAAGCTTCAGACGCTACCGACCTCTTTCACGCTAATAGAAAATGCTGAACCACCGACATGGAGTAGGAAAATGGGAAGGCATTAAGTGACCCCGTTAGGCCAGGCGAACACCGACATTCTGCGAATCGGAAAGCGCAAGAGAGAACTTTTAACGGATCATGGTGCTTCGATTCAGGGCGTCAAGCAGCTCCGGCCGGTCCGCCAAAGCCTGGGCGGCCTGCGCAAAGGTCATCCATTGGCGCGCTCTCTTGTGCATTTCCGGCCACTGCGACTCTTCCTTTTCAACGACTGCCTCGAAGAAGTGGTAGGCAGCTCTGGGCGCTTCCGGAGTCATCTGCTGAGGGAGCCGTCTCTCCTGGATGGTGCCAAGGTCGTACTTGATTTTACAAATTACTCCGGCTTCTTCCCAGGCTTCGCGACAAGCTGCGTCTTGAGGAGTCGCTTCGTCGCTCTCCCATCCACCCTTGGGCAGGACCCAGCCTCCGCGGCGAGTGGACTGAATCAGGAGCACGTAGTACCTGTCGGGCGACAACGGAACGACACCCGCGACGAGCCGCTCGCCGTTTTCACCATACCCTGAAGACGAGAAATGTTAGTGACGTCTTTTGAGTGTTGTATACGTAGCAAACCACAAGCAAGGATGGTAATGGCGTCGTCAGGTTGACACGTGAATGTATTTATGCAGGACTCACGCTGATTATTCCGTCCCGTTCGTGATTCCATCGAGCGATCCGTCTGGGCCATCATCGCGATGAGCGCCCGAAGACCAACAGCGAGCGAGATAGACGAGTCCTGCTACGTATACGTGGTCGCTAACGAGTGACGATGACTTCGGGGCCTTCAGCAGCCGAATCACTGCAGGAACGAAAGTCGAGCGTCGTCTCTGAACGGACAGATCGGTGATTCGAAAGGCAAGCCGGAGAGACGAAGCGGCTGGAGATGGCTGGCTACACAGCGTGAGGGCAATCCTTCAGTCCCGGGGACGAGGAGGCTCAGGCAAGGAGGTAGACCTGCGCAGGAGATATGTGTGCGGAGGCATGATGAATGAATGAATGAGTAACATGGGAGGGGAGCGAGAGATGGTTCAAGAGCGAGAAGAAAAAAATAGCCGTGGGGAGGCAGAACTAGGGACGCTCCGCCAAACGGAGCCGGCCAGGCAGCTAATGAACGGTGCCAAGCGGGGGGCCGTGGCCCTCCACCCAGGCGTCCCAGGGCTTTCCTCGCCTGCGCGCCTCGCTCCGGCCTTCTCCTCGCGCGATCAGATACTCCGTACTATTCAACCACAGTACAACATAGTAGACATCCAGAGTCTCATTTAGGCAGGCAGAGGCCTTCTCTCCTCCAGTCATCCAACACGGTCAGTCTTCTCGCAATTGTCCTGCGGATGCCGCGCAACAGCCCAAATCCCACCCTGCACTCCACGAGAGAGATTTGACAGGCTGGATCAGGAAGGCATCGTCAGACATTCCTTCGCCGTCTGACCATTGCTTTCACCGGTAGGTCTGCGACGCTGCCAGTTTCTAGGTCCTGGGTGAGACGAGTGCTCTTTCACCCTGTCGTCACACCTCGACCCCAGCTTCGCGAGTCGGATATCTCTTCGATAGCGCGCGCCGAACCCATCTCTGAGACGACTCAAAGCGGCACTCAACACTCTCCCAGTACCGCCCCGAGTCGAGTCATCATCCGCGGTTGTCGATGTAACGCTTTGTCCAAAGCAGGCAGATCTCGGTGATCGAATTGGTTTTCTCCACAGCCGCGGCAAGCACTAGCCGAAGCACATCTTTCTTCTCCACAGAAGCCCAGTGGAAGGCGCTCCCACGCTTATGCCGCCCGACATGCAGACATCTGCGGACGACGCAAGGCGGACTTCCCTTCTGACGCCAGTGGGTAAGTGCGACTCGCTCCTCCGCCCGTTTCCCACATGCAAGTGGCTCGATCGCAATCCACGCGTGGGATATCGTGACCAAAACGCACTTTCACCACCTTCCCGAACCCCCATCCGACGCTGTCTGACGGTTAACACGTCACCAGGCTACCAGGCTGGCTCCTGCGGTTACTGCAAAGATCAGAATTCGGGTCAGCGCAGCTCTGATTCTCGTGCGTTGTTCCTTCCATGAGCGGTTCTATACCCGCTTCCCGGAGAATTAGTAGATTTGTACCACGTCGAGCATCGCCGCCTTAGCACGCCTGTCATGTAATTGATTGACGTCGAAGTATCCATTATCGCTTTATTTAATTCATTTCTCTATTGTTTTCTCCATATGTTTGGCAGCCTCTGCCTACTTCCCGTTGTTCAAAGCCCAAGAAATGCCCTTTTCATCTGATCAAGATTCTCCTACTCATCTGCCTTCACCGCCTGATTCTCAATATTTTAGGGGCGTCTTACTATGCCAGAGCCGAGTCATTGGCTGCAGAGCACTATCAGGACCTCGTCGACCGAGGATGGAGACGGTAAGTCGCATTGTTATTCAGACTCATCCTCTTTGGTTTGTGCATACTCACGAAGCCTGTCCTACCCCATGCAACATTCATATTAGTCTCAACTATTGTTCAGATGTTTTTTGGATCAGTGTACTAAATTAGAACCGGATAGGTCCGGATCATTACTCTATAAACCAGATGTTAGACGTTCATGCTGTCCCCATTACACCATCCGGTAGATACAAGCTTGCTGTTACTTTGTTAAAGTCTCTCATCCTTTTACCTCAGGCTTCCGGTAGCGTCATTCAAACCTTCGAAAGATCAAAGACAAGCCATCAATCGCTGGATTAGACACGTTCTTGGAGAATCGTATATCAAGGAATGCGCAAGACTGCACCCAAGAAGCAAAGAGTATATACTCGTCAAAGCTCTTACTTCTCGTGTATACTGATCGTCATTGTGCAGAGAAAAGGCTCGTCGCAAGGATGGATTTGACCTTGTCGCTACAGTCCACGAAAGCGAATACTCACATTTGAACAAGCTTCCGCAACCCGAGCACAGGTTTGACGTGGATCTGCAACCTGATGATTTCTCGGAAGAGAAATTCAAGCTGTTCGAGAACTACCAGCACCATGTGCACCATGAGAGCCTGAGCGAAATCTCCAGGCATGGCTTCAGGCGCTTCTTATGCTCCTCGCCCTTGCAGCGTTCACAACGGATACTCAATGGAACCATCCAGCATCTTGGATCGTTTCATCAGTGCTACCGCTTTGACGGCCGCCTGATTGCTCTGGCTGTTCTTGACCTTCTTCCACACGGTGTCAGCGCCGTTTATTTCATCTATCACCAAGACTTTGAGAAGTGGAGTTTCGGCAAGATAAGTGCGCTACGAGAAGCTGCCCTCGCGGCAGAAGGTGGCTATCAGCATTACTACATGGGCTACTACATACACTCCTGCATCAAAATGCGCTACAAGTGTGACTACAAGCAGCAATATGTCCTGGACCCGGAGACTCATAACTGGGACCCACTGGATGATGAGGTGAAGCGGCTGCTGGACGCGAAGCCATTCGTGTCAATGTCACGCCAGCGACAGCTCGGCAATGATCACGAGTCTGCAATGTCGCAAGTTGACCGTCCAAGCGGTGCTATAAACCTGTCAACGGACACGTCTTCAATGCCGAAGGCTGTGACAGCAGCGGCAGCAGTCCGCCGTGGACTCTCCCTCTTCAACCTGAAAATACCTGGTGTGCTAACGAGTGACGAGGTTGTTAGCCAAGTGGATCTTGACAACCTGCTCATCAAAATCAGTGAAAGCACGATTGTGAAGACGGAGGTGAGTGTTGTGACAGATTACTGCATCATGAACAGGCTTTGGTCACTCGACTCTCTTTGTGACTAGTTTCGGTATCTTCGAACAAATGATCCATCACGCTAACAGCCCTACAGGACCTCGTATCCTGGGAAAGCGGGTCTATACTGAGCCCACGTTCGCTCAAGGGAGTCATAGGTGAATTTGCTGCTTGTCTGGGACCATCGGTGGCACGCTCTGTTGTCGTTGATTTGAGTTAGTCATCAATGATGAGATGTCGAATCTGTTTCAAGAGCCACAACCCGGTAAATTGGCGCAGCCAACACTGCTCAGGGGTGAATCAAAGGCAGCCACATGGGGCAACTTTATAAGGCCCATTCGATCGTGTGTTCATTTGACTCCCTTTGCCCATACTCTTCCCCTACCACATACCACATCTACTCATTCCAAACTCGCCAAGTATTGCGGTCTGACCTCGGCGAACGCCTTTCACGGTCGTGCTCCTAAGGCTTTCAGCTTGGAGGTCATCATATTAATCTCTTTCGAACATGTGGGTCACCATAAAGGGCGACAATTACAACGTTGCCTCCTACGGCCAATGTCTCCATATTCGAGCAACTGGAGAGTGCAGGAGCGGAGACTGTTACCTGCTTGACGACCCAGGTCCTTATTACTGCAGTGCTCCTTTCTGTGACGGTCACGAGCCACGATCTGGCACTCCTTGTGTTGATCCCGGCTGCCCCGGTTTAATTTTCCGCTTCGGTGAACCTGAAAGATACATTTTTGAGCCGCATGGAGGGATGACGGTACCTATGATGACGCCATCTCTGATAGCGGCGCCTGTGATAGCAGCGCCTTTGCTTGTGGGAGTCAGCTCTGGAAGAAGCAGGAAATTGGAAGAGAGACTGAGTAAGGTCAGCGCGGACGTTGCAAGACTGGAAGGACGCCTGCAAGGAAGAGACGAAGGACGCCGTGACGGAAAGCTGGAAGAGCGCATCAAGCGCCTGACGAAAGAAAAGGAGGCTCGCGATAACAGGGAAGCAGAAGATCGCGGCAAGAAACGCATCGAGAAGGGGAAGGATCGTGCCCATCTGACCTTCGAGGATCGCTCAAGTGAGGACGAAGCGGAGGCCAGCCGGTCCAGAAAGAACAGGCGCGGCCGTCTAACCTTCGAGGACCGTCCGGACGACCGTCAAAGCGATGAAGAAAGGAAGACTCGTCGGTCGAGAGACCAAAACCGTCAGCGCCCGGCCCTCGAAGACCGTCCACGCGATCGTTCACGGGATCGTTCGCGGGAACAAGATGGCAATGCTCGTCGGCTTGCGGAAAGAATCCGCAATCAGGGGACTGCAAACAGCCGCCTGGCTATCGAAGACCGTCCAGCAGGTCGTTCAAGAGATCGAGAAGGCGCATCTGGCTCGTCCGGACACAGAACGCGTGAGCGAATGCCCCGTCGAGCCTCTTCACCGCCAATTCTTGCTCCTCCTTCGCCACTGTTCGAGGCACCGAGCGGTGGAGGCCGTGTCCTGGGCGAAGAAGACTACTCCGATGACGATGCGGACGACAACAGACAAGCTGAGCCGGTCAGCCGCCGGGAGTCGAAGATGCCAGCACGAGCTCCAGCAAGAGCTCCCGCAGTAACAACGCCCGCAAGGGCTCCGGCACCGAAACCGGCGGCAAGAGCTCCAGTCGTTGAGATTGATCGCCGCCCACCTCCTCAGGAGAAGTCACACAGCTACCCAAGGGACGAGAAGAAGAAACCCGCCCCGCCGGACGACGACGAAGACGAGGACCCGGAAATCCTGGAAGCCATCAGACGCAGCTTGGCAGACATGAACACTGGCGGGAGCAGCATGGCGGGATCGAGTCAGAGCAGGCCGGCGGCTCGTAGCGGTCCGTCGAGAGCGGGTGGAAGCAGCAAGAATGTGCGGAACGATTCGGAGAAGAGTGTACCTCTCAAGGAGGAGGTGCACGAAGATGAGCCTCCGCCCTACGTTCCATGACGTATCAAGTTGTGAGAACTCATTCTTCACCATCGGGTAGGTCATTCCTAGGGTGGTTTTCTTATTCGTGAGAGATCAGAGTGAATATGAGTTTGCAGTATTCCTTCAACATCTTTGCACAATGCAGATGCATTATTTCTTACGGCGATGTCCATGGCTATATTTGTATGTTGACGGTTGACAATATGACTTTACAGGCCAACATTGTAAATATTGGTGCTCATTGCGAGCTCTCTCCCTGCATCCCTATGTATACACTGACACAACTTAGAAGTGGTATCTTTTAAGATTTGGATGTCACTCGAGACTGTGAAGCCGCATGAAGTCAGGCAAGGCCCAGCGACCGAGATTGTGCAGGGTAAGAAAGCTCTCAAAATCGACACCGCAAATGTGTCTTTTTGGTCACGCATGTTACAAGCCGTAAACGGTATCACGAATGATACGAACATACAGCACCAGGAGGCAAGCAATCTGAGATTGAAAATCAGAGCTTTTGGACCTTTGAGCGAGCCCTACCACAGTCCCGGAATCATCACATAACGTTTCCGCTTATACTTGTCCCCAAATTCTGCCCGATACCTTTTCTCCTTCTGCTTTGCCCACTGAGCCATGATTGCACCCGACACCGCCAAGAATACCGCCGTGCTAA
>QQTW01000607.1_pt1 | contig 22926 bp, 25 predicted proteins | sample 1904831 | NCBI WGS metagenome assembly QQTW01 (sample SAMN09435610, study PRJNA476489) | Subsurface metagenome, whole genome shotgun sequencing project. | reverse complement strand
GTGAGCCTGGTTCCGCTGCGTCGCGATCGCAGTGCGATTACCTCCGCGAGGATTGACACTGCCGTTTCCTCCGGGGTGCGAGCCCCAATGTCAAGCCCCACCGGCGAGCTAATCCGGGCAATCTCAACCTCGTCCATACCCGCCTCCTTGAGTCGTTGCACCCTGTCGGCGTGAGTCCGGCGACTCCCCATTGCGCCGATGTAAGCCGCAGGGGTGCGTACTGCAGCCATGAGAGCGGGAATGTCGAACTTAGAATCGTGAGATAAAACCACAATAACTGTATTTTTGTCAACCTTCGTGCCTTCTAAATACCGATGTGGCCATTCTACCGCCACCTCGTCGGCATCGGGAAACCGTGCGGGTGTTGCAAAGCGAGACCGAGCATCGCAGACAGTCACCCGGTAACCCAGCACTTTCCCCAACTGGCACAGCGCCCGGCTGAAGTCGATAGCACCGAAGATAATTAAGCGGGGCGGAGGCGCGAAAGACTTGACAAATACGGCTACATCTGATTCCATAGTCTCGCCCCTAGTTCCGTAGCGTCGCAGCTCTGTGAGTCCTTGGGCGAGCAGCCCTCTAGCCTCGTGGGTAACGACTCGATCCAACTCTGGATTGCCAAGGGAACCGACGACGGGCTGGTTTAAGTCACCCGGAACTGCCATCTTCGCGCCGACATCTGACCCTTCTACAACCGTACAAAGTGCCAAGGGCTGTTCCAAGTGTAGTGCTTCGCGAACGGCGTTGAAAACTGCACCCATTACCAGTTGAGTCCTTCAATAAAAATATGAATCGTGCCCCCGCAAGTGAGGCCAACTGAGAAGCCCAACTCATCGGAGATACCATAGGTAACGAGTCGAGGTTTACCACCAGCTAACACTTCCATTGCCTCCTCAACCACAGCTGCCTCGACGCACCCGCCGCTCACCGAACCCGCCACTTCGCCGCAGTCGTTCACAGCCATCGCGGAGCCAAGTTCTCTCGGTCCTGAGCCCTCGATTGCAACTACAGTAGCCAGGGCAACGTGACGCCCCAATGCCCGCCACTGCTCAACGTCGTTCAGTACCTCCTGCATCTACGCTCATCCTATTTCGCTCAGTAAGTTGACTATCTCCTAAAACCCATGCCGAGTCAAATATGTGACGCTCCTATTCCCTAGCAGGCAAGGATGAAAGCGTCACAATACGAAGTATTTAAAATAGCGGAGCAGGTTATTATGAAAGATGCGTTGGTCGTAAGTTCCCAGATTTCATGAAACTACTGCTGATCGAGAGTGGTGGTAAAATTCGCAAACTTAAGTCAATTCTCGGCTCGGAATGGCAAATTAAAGCCACTATGGGTCACATTGTCGAATTGGCCAACGATGGCGATGACAAATTAGGATTTACCCTGAACCATGAAAGTCGCCATGTTGATTGCCGCTATGTTCCTAGAGGCGATCGCGGCAAGCAGATAATCAAGGAACTGCGAGAAGCTGTAAAGCAAGCATCAGAAATTATTATAGCTACAGATGCAGACAGGGAAGGGGAAACGATCGGTTGGCATTTAGCTCAGCAGTTGCGCCTCAAAAATCCTCGCCGCGTCGTGTATACGGAGATTACAGAAAAGGCAGTTCGGCAGGCGATCGCGCATCCCCGCCCTCTTGACTTGAACCTAGTCGCTGCCGGTCGTTGCCGTGACACGCTCGATAAGCTTGTGGGATACAAGGGCTCGCCCTTGCTTTGGAAGCTCAACAACGGAGCTAAGAGCATGGGTCGAGTCCAAAGTGCAGCCCTTCATATTCTCTGCCAGCGCGAGCGGGAAATCTCCGCCTTCGTGCCGCAGGATTATTGGAGCGTCTACGTCAATTATGCAGAAGGATTCCAAGCTTACTACGCAGGGAGCGCGAACAGACCAGATACAGAAACTGACTCAAATACCAGTGATGATGCTGCAAACCCCAAGGAAAAGCAAGTTGAATCAGTGCGGGTGTTGTCTCAGGCTCAAGCTGACAAGATAGTAAGCGAGGCGCGGTTGAATACTCATCACGTTGTGCAGGTGGATGGTACGACGACGGTTCGCAAGCCACCAGCCCCGTTTATCACATCCAGCCTGCAACAAGCCGCTGGCTCCCGCCTAAAGTATGGCTCTGAACGTACTATGAAGATCGCGCAAGCTTTGTATGAGCAGGGATATATCACCTACATGCGGACAGATTCGGTCACGCTGTCGGAAGACTATTGCTCACAGGCGCGGCAATGGCTACAGCAGCATGACCCCCAGAATGTGCCAGAGCGGGTGACCACGCAGAGAAGTAAAGCCGGAGCGCAAGAAGCCCATGAGGCGATTCGACCAACTCATGTCAATAATACCCCTGACAGCCTGGGCTTAAAATTGAGTGAAGAGGAGGCGAAGATATACTCCCTAATTTGGAATCGTGCGATCGCATCCCAGTGTCAGAGCGCCCGGTTGCAGAAAACTCGGATTGTCTCCCGATCAGGGGAAGTTTTTTTGGCAAGCACGAGGTCAGGTGGTGGTATTCAAAGGATACACTAGTTATTGGAATGACCTGTCTGCGGATTCTCAACTCCCTTCTGTAGAGCAGCAGCAGAAATTGACGCTCCTCCAGGCCGGTTCTGAGAAAAAACAAACTCAACCTCCACCCAGATACAGTGAACCGAAGCTAGTGCAGGTGATGGAGAAGAAGGGTATCGGCAGACCTTCTACCTACGCACCCACTGTCAAGGTTTTGTGCGCTCGCAATTATGCCTCTTTGGTGAAAGGGCACCTGCAACCAACTGCTTTGGGGATGGAAGTCGATGAGTTTCTGATGCGCGTCTTGCCCAAAATGGTTGAGCCTGAGTTCACTGCGGAGATGGAAGGGCAGTTAGACGCGATCGCATCTGGGAAACAAAATTGGGAACCTTACCTCATCAATTGGAACGAGACCTACTTTGCTCCGGCGCTAGATGCGGCATATCGGTCTTTGGGTAGCAAGAGTGCAACTTCTAGCGGTAAGAGAAAGTCTGAGCTGACGGAAATCCACTGTCCGAAGTGCGAGTGGTTGATGCAGAAAATTCCTTGTCAATCCCAGAAACTACAGGCAGACCATTTCCTAAAATGTTCCAACAAGGCTTGTGATGGTGCAATGTTCTGGTCTGACAAAGGGCAGCAATATGAGCAACCATTAACGCCGCGCCAGGTTCAAAAAGCATCTACTCCGTCAGCCACCACAGACTATCCATGTCCTATATGTAAAAAACCCCTAGAATTATACGATTATGTCAAGGGAAATGAGCAAAAACAGATGCTCCGCTGCTCAGATCCTTTAAAGAGACGGCAAGATGACCACAAAAACGTAGCGTATTTTGCTGCTAAGGGAGTATTTTGGTCGCCCACCTATGGTGAAATTGGCAAGCCTAAAAGCCCCCAAAAATCAGCAACATCTGGAGCTACAACTAAGTCTGTTCGATTAACTAATAAAACCAAAAATCGCTCCGTTGCCGCTAACAAGGAACACCCATGCCCTGTATGTGGTAAAGCGCTTGAGTTGTATGAATACACCAGGGAGAATGAGCAAAAGAAGATGCTTCGGTGTTCAGACGCACAGGCACGACAACGTCCAGACCATAAAAAAGCAGTTTACTACTGGACGGTAAAGAAAGTGTTTTGGTCTCCTGAATATGGAGAGCTTAAGAGCATGACTTAAGTTCAGAGTGACACTCCTGCAATACTGCTATTTTGACATTTGTAAACAAAAATTAACTTTAAGTGGAGTGGAGTTTAGGATCAGTCTAAGGCAGTTATTCATTAGTAATCTTAGAAATCCATCCCTCTTAAAGGGAGAGTGGATGCCAATTGTTCTGTAAATCCTCCGATACATTGCGAGTACTTAAAGTAATCATACCAAATGAGGATTTTAGTAGTAGAGGATGACGAGTTTATTGCAAAAGCTCTGACAACAGTCCTCTCCAACCAACACTATGCAGTTGAAGTCGCCATAGATGGTCAAGCTGGTTGGGATCTAGTAGAAGCTTTTGCTTATGATTTGATCCTCCTGGACGTGATGTTACCCAAACTCGATGGCATCAGCCTTTGCCGACGGGTGCGATCGCATGGCTATCAAATGCCGATTCTGTTGCTGACAGGTCGGGACAGCAGTCATGATAAGACCATAGGGTTAGATGCAGGCGCAGACGATTATGTCGTCAAACCCTTTGATCAGGAGGAATTGGTCGCTCGTGTTCGAGCTTTATTGCGCCGAGGCGGTTCCACTTCGACTCCTGTGCTGGAGTGGGGAAGCTTACGACTTGATCCTAGTAGCTGTGAAGTAATATATGGAACGCGCCCTCTACATTTGACTCCGAAGGAATATTCTCTCTTGGAGCTGTTTCTGCGGAACAGTCGCCGGGTGTTTAGCTGTAGTGCAATTCTGGATCGCATTTGGTCGTTTGATAAAACGCCTGGAGAGGAAGCAGTCAGGACACAGATTAAAGGGTTGCGGCAGAAGTTGAAAGCAGCAGGGGCTGCTGCTGATTTGATTGAGACGGTTTATGGGATTGGTTACCGTCTTAAACCACTAAAAGTAACGACTGTGCCTCAAGCATCTCCTGCTGAGACGGGTGATGTGAGTAGGCAGCAGACGCTGGAGGCATTAGCTGGGGTTTGGGATCGATTTAAAGGAAGGATTAGTGAGCAAGTAGCAGTACTTGAGCAGGCTGCGGCAGCCCTTTTGGAAAAAACGTTGGGCGCGGAACTATGCCAACAGGCTCAGCAGGAAGCCCATACATTGGCAGGTTCATTAGGCACATTTGGCTTTAGCGAAGGTTCCCGGTTAGCAAGGGAAATAGAACATATATTTCAAGCTGGTAAGTCCTTGAGCCAGGAGAAAGCTCTGCTAGCTACTGAATTGGTGGCAGCCTTACGCAGGGAAATAGAGCCTCCTCCAGAGAAATTAGTTTCAGCAGTCAAGACGAATAAGGATGAACTCCCCCTGTTATTGATAGTTGACAGCGATCGCCATTTGGCTGAGCAATTGGTGATTGAGGCTGCTACCTGGGGACTACGAGCAGAGATAGCGACGAATTTATCTACAGCTAGGAATAGGATCTATCGGGACCATCCCAATGTCGTGCTGCTTGATCTCGACCTTTCCCACACAACTGAGGACGGTTTAACACTGTTAGCAGAACTCAGCAACCGGATGCCACCCATGCCTGTATTAGTCTTTACAGCCCAAAGTGGCTTGACTGAGCGGCTAGAAGTAGCCCGCTTCGGTGCACGTGCCTTTTTACAGAAGCCAATACCTCCTGCTCAAGTGCTGGAGGCAGTTGCCCAGGTGCTGCAACGAGTAGACAAGGCTGAAGCCAGGGTGATGGTAGTGGACGACGATCCACAGATTCTCGCTAGCCTGCGAACCTTACTTGAGCCTTGGGGTTTGGCGGTAATAACTCTCGACGATCCACTCAGGTTCTGGGAAACGCTGGAAGCATCTTCGCCAGAACTGCTGATTCTAGATATAAATATGCCACATTTGAGTGGAATTGAACTGTGTAAAATCGTGCGCAACGATTCACGCTGGAGCGGATTACCAGTGCTTTTTATAACAGTTCAGACAGATGCTAACACTGTGAATCAGGTGTTTGCTGTAGGTGCAGATGACTTTGTGAGCAAGCCAATCGTTGGACCGGAACTGGTAACTCGCATTATCAATCGCCTAGAGCGAATCAAACTACAACGGAATCTAGCTGAAACTGATCCGCTCACTAAATTGTCTAACCGTCACAAGTCAACTCAAGATTTGGATAAGTTTCTTCGCCTAGCCTTGCGTGACAACCAACCTTTGTGCTTAGCTATCCTGGATTTAGACCACTTTAAGCGGGTCAACGATCGCTACGGTCATGCAACTGGGGATGCAGTGTTGCACCACCTGGGACAACTGCTAAAGCGCTCGTTTCGCAGTGAAGATGTCGTAGCTCGCTGGGGTGGGGAAGAATTTGTTGTGGGTATGTACGGTATGACTAGAAGTGATGCGGTACAGAAGCTGACGGGGGTGCTAGAAACTCTGCGTCAGAAGGAATTCATTACTCCAGATTGTACAGAACACGATGCGCCGACGTTACGCACCCAGTTTCGGGTAACGTTCAGTGCTGGTGTAGCCCAGTATCCTGAAGATGGCACTGACCTGGCATCCTTGTATCGGTCTTGTGACGCAGCCCTCTATCAAGCCAAGGCAACTGGACGCGATCGCGTCTTACCTGCGGGAATGCCTGAATCAGAACTAAGTGTTACAAAGCATTGACTAATAATAATCTCATCAAAGCTCCTCCGTCCGAAAATAATGTCATATATGCGAACAAGTGAGCAAATTAAGGCAGAAATAGCCGAAAAATTCGGTTTTGTACCACCCTTTTTTGGCCCAGCAGAACAGACTCCACAGGTGTTGGAAAACCTATGGCAACAGACGCTTGCTGCATATGTCAATAATCCTCTGTCGGCTGTGTTCAAGGAAAAGCTCTCCGCATACCTCTCGCGCTACTGTGCCGTTCCCTACTGCATGATCAGCCATAGTTGTACCTTGCGTCCCTTAGGAATGAAGGCACGGGAGGTGTTAGAGCTGCTTGAATCTCCTCCCCCAACGGAAACAAATATTAATGAACACCTCAGGAGGCTTGCAGCGCAGCCTGATCTGCTAAAAGTCTGGCCAGAGTCAAACTCGCCACTTGAAGAGAGTTTACTCCACTGTTCAATATTTATTGCCCTAGAACAAGATTCTTCCGAAGACTGCCGTCAAGAGCTGCGCCGGATTCTGGGCTCCGTGAATTACCAGCATTTAGTCGCGTTTATAGCTTACGTGAAGACGTGTCTTGTGTGGATGGAAGCCCACCCGGAAGTAGCGTATGAAGCGGACAAGCGAGTACAGGACCATCTGGGTGCCTTACTAGAGGAGGAGCCTTGTTTGGCTGACTTCTTCCGCAATTATAGAGAAAGGGTCAGGAGTGAACGCCAGAGCCGGGGGGAACAGCTGGCTGAGCTTGCCGAGCGCAAGCGGAACGAAGAGGCGCTACGGCAAGCAGCAGCTGAGAACCTGCGACTTGCACGTGCTGTTGCTTCAGCCTCTGATGGAATTTTAATTACAGATCCCTCCCTGCCAGACAACCCGATCATCTACACGAACCCTGCTACCTCGCGGATCACTGGATACCAACCAGATGAAATTATTGGCCACAACTGCCGCTTCCTGCAAGGTCCCGGAACAGATTCTCAAACGGTCGCTCAAATTCGCTCCTGCATTGTCGAACAACGAGAGGTAAAAGCCACACTGCTAAACTATCGCAAAAATGGGCAGCCATTCTGGAACGAATTGAAAATATCTCCAGTGTTCTCAGACAAAGGCGAACTACTCAACTTCGTTGGCATTCAGACGGACATCACTGAGCGCAAGCGGGCGCAGGAGGCGTTGCGCAAAGCGAAGGAAGAGCTAGAAATGAGAGTGGCAGAGCGTACCGCCCAATTGGTCAGCATCAACAAGCAGTTGCAGTTAGAACTCGAAGAGCGCCAGCGGGCGCAAGAGGCTCTGCGGATATCACAAGCTCGTTTTGCTGGAATCCTAGACATTGCTGATGATGCCATTATCTCAGTCGATGCAACCCAACGCATTACCCTGTTCAACCAGGGAGCAGAAAAGATTTTTGGCTATACAGCTCAAGAGGTTCTAGGTCAACCACTCGACTTGCTCTTGCCTTTGCGCTTTCACTGCGTTCATCATCAATACGTCGTTGACTTTACAAAGTCTTCCGAAAAAGCCCGAAGCATGGGAGAGCGCCGCGAGATTTTTGCCCGCCGCAAAGATGATACAGAGTTCTCTGCTGAAGCTTCAATTTCAAAGCTTGAGTTGGGAGAAGAAAAGGTATTTACCGTTATTCTGCGCGATATTACTGAGCGCAAGCAAACCGAGTTGGCACTGGAGCAGCTGAGTCATCAAAACGAACTAATTTTGAATTCAGTGGGAGAGGGACTGTGTTGCTTAGATTTACAGGGAAGGATCACATTCGTCAACCCAGCGGCAGCGAAATTGCTTAGGTATCGGGTTGAAGAACTACTCGGTCAGTCGATATACGTTATTTTGTCCCACACTAGAGCAGACGGGGCTCCATACCCCCTGGAAGAGTCACCAATTTATGCGTCACTCAGGAACGCAGTAGTCCATCAGGTCATTAATGAAGTATTTTGGCGCAAGGATGTTACGAGCTTCCCAGTCGAGTATGTAAGCACGCCGATTCGAGAAAAAGGAGAAATTGTTGGGGCGGTGATTGCTTTTAAGGACATCACCGAGCGTCAGATAGTGGAGCGGATGAAAGATGAATTTATTTCAGTGGTCAGCCACGAACTACGCACACCCCTGACTTCGATTCATGGTGCTCTAGGGATGCTGGCTAGTGGACTGCTGAATGCTGAACCCGAAACGGGTAAACGCCTGCTAGAAATTGCCGTCGATAGCACTGAGCGCTTGGTACGGCTGATTAACGACATTCTCGACATTGAGCGCATGGAGTCGGGGAAGGTACAAATGGTCAAACAAGCTTGCAATGCTGCCGACCTGATGACCCTCGCTATAGACGTCATGCAGACTATGGCTGATAAGGCAGGAGTGACCTTGTCGGGTTCAACTGTATCGACCCAGTTGTGGGTTGACCCCGATCGAATCATCCAACTTTTGACTAACCTACTGAGTAACGCCATCAAATTCTCGCCTCAAGGCACTAGCGTCTGGCTAAAGGCTGAGCTCTGCGAGAATCAAATTTTATTCCAGGTTAAAGATCAGGGGCGGGGCATCCCCGCTGATAAACTCGAAACAATCTTTGAACGCTTTCAACAAGTTGATGCCTCCGACTCGCGCAACAATGACGGTACTGGTTTGGGCTTGGCGATTTGCCATAGTATCGTGCAACAGCACGGGGGTCGTATTTGGGTTGAGAGTACTCTGCTTGAGGGCAGTACCTTCTACTTCACCCTGCCAAGAAGTGAAAAATGAGTGCCCCAGAACCTAATGAAGGATGACAGCCATGGCAGCCAAGCGAATTTTGGTGATTGATAATGAGAAGTATATTCAGGAAGTGGCGCAAATTTGCCTGCGGACAGTGGCGGGCTGGCAGGTTATGACTGCTGGTTCAGGTAGTGAAGGTTTGAGCAAAGCGGAGGCTGAGCAGCCCGATGCTATCCTCTTAGACGTAATGATGCCTGATATGGACGGACCGACTACCTTTCAAAAGTTGCAGGCCAATCCTGCAACTCGCCACATTCCCGTCATTTTGCTGACTGCTAAGGTGCAGGCTTCTGACCGGCGTCGATATGCTGATATGGGGATGACAGCAGCAATCGCCAAACCCTTCAATCCTCTAGAGCTAGCAGATCAGGTAGCAGAATCCTTGGGCTGGAGCTTGGAAAAATAGAACGACTTATGACAGCTCCTCACGCAATTCACGAGTTACATTTTTTTATCTTTTGCTTCCTCACAAGTTTCTCACATTGTTTGCCTAACTTGAGAGTAGAGCTAACTCAGTCATAGATTTGACCGTAGTTTATCGGCTCAATAACATCTCGAGGCATCAATGGAGGCTATCAAGAAGATTAACGACGAGTTGACGATCGCAGGGCAGGTTACCCCAGAACAGTTGCGACAGGTTGCCCAGGAGGGATTTAAGTCAGTGCTAAACCTGCGATCGCCTGACGAGGAAGGCTTCTTGAGCAACGAACAGCAACAGGCTGAAGCCCTAGGACTCTACTACGTCAATATCCCAGTTAAATTTGAGGCAATTAATGATGAAATAGCAGCTCGGGTACTCATGCAAACTAACAAACTACCCAAACCAACCCTAGTGCATTGTGATAATGCAATGCGTGCTGCGGCAATAGTGCTGATGCATATTGCTACGCGGCAGGGGGCGACCTTAAGGCAGGCATTTAAGCAAGCTGAACAACTTGGCTTGTTTGGGATTGTTCCCTGACAAGTTCCTCAAATTGTTTTTTTAATTCACATTAAAGCTACTCAGCTATTGGTTTGACACAGTGTACTGACTCAATAGTATCTCTTGACTAAGTAATGCATTGGGTTTGTAACCGTGTTTCATCTTCTTGATGGCTGAATGGTCAAAGTCAAACTTCCGGTAAAAATACGTGTTTTTATGACTGCAAAAATGAGTAACTTAATTGACGCTTTAACATTAGCAGTAATTGCTGAAGAAACTGAAAATATCTTACAAAGTCATCTAAAATATCACTATCAGCAAAGTTTTGCTAGGTCTGACTTCCGCCAGAAGCTAGTTGCCTATGTCATGAGCCGAATTTCTAATACCTACCCCGTCATTGAGGATGGAAAACCAGTAATAAAACCCAAGTTTGTATGTTATTATTCAAAGCAAAAAATACAAATAGAAACTTTGATTCACCAAGGTATTCAGCATATCCTTCAACAAAAACTAGACTGGGCTAGTCACCATATTTCTGAAGAAGTTGAGCTAGGCTATGCACCTTCTCACTGGTTTGGCTGATTTCTAAATCCTTAGCCCTGAGTCCTCATACCTTTGAGAGAATATAATCATCATGCCTACGACTACTTGCCCGTGCTGCTCTCATACTTTACTACGCCATGTTCGTTCAGAAGGGGTTTACTGGTTTTGCCGCCACTGTTATCAGGAAATGCCAACTCTAATAACTAATGGTGCTAGTTGGACAAAGTCAATAACCTGTTTAGGTTCTAGCACAGTTGCATTGCACAAAAAAGGCTTGGCTTCTCCATCTACCTCACAGGGGGATTTGGTGCTTACCCATTCAGCTACCGCGCTCTTGCGATCGGGGTCATTCAAATCAGAGCTACCTAGGCGCTCGTTGGGGTAACGTGCCACCCAATCAATGGCAACTGAGGAAACGCTCAGACTGCGTGCTATCAAGTTATAAATTATACAATTTTATACTCAACAGGTTCCAGCGGCAAGAGTCAGTGATTTCAGTTTGCCTTGAACCTAGGGAAATACTCTGCCCAGACTTAATGTGATTTTTATCACCACTAGAATGTGATCGAGATCGCTGACCGGAAATTGCACTGATAATAACATCCTCTCAGTAAACAATCCTGATTTTACCTGTGCCCCGGTTCTCGTACTGGGGCTTTTTTGTGTAGAGCCTGCGACAGCCAAGACTGAGAGGATAAATTATTTTGGAACTACTTCAAACAGCTTTAGTAATTGCTTACCTGCTTATAACATCCTATTTTTTTATTAATTGGCTAGAATTCTTCAATCAAACTCCCAGTTCATCTGTAGAGGAAAGCTTTCTATCTGTTGTAGTTTTGTTTATAGCAACTATCTTATGGCCTTTTGTTATTCCTATCTCTTACCTGGAGTTTTTTAAAGCCGGAAAATCTCAGCTCAAGGTTATGCCTGTTGTCTTAGGGATATTTCTGATTAGTCTGCTTCTCTATCTAGGTTAGCTGCCCTCACACGCCCCGAAAGTTTTCCTGACAATACCGATAAGTGCCACTGTGAAACTAATCATGCACGACTACAGGCGTGCCCATCTCGCTGCACTTCGGATTTTCCTCACAAATTTCTCATATTGTTTCTCTATAACTATAACTGTAAGACTAAAGACATTTTCAAGAGCGATTGCGGAGCCTGAGTGTTAGATGAAGTTTTAAAAGTCGAAGCGAGTCAAAAATTATGCCAGTCGTCTGACCATGATACGAATCATTGGGCTGTGGAGGCTGTTGCTCGTTTAGGCGGCTACTTGGAACATCGACGTAAAACTCCGATTGGTATCGAGGTACTGTGGCGAGGTTGGTTAAAATTGCAGGATCTCTGTGAAGGTTGGCAGCTTGCCCAGACTTAACGGGAAAAGTCAGAGAAATCATTGTCCGAGTTGAAATTATCAAACTCAAAGCACCAATCAGCTCAGGTCAGTTCTTTTGTCTCGTGCCAGTGCCTTAACTCCAGCAGTTAACATGTACTGCCCCAGCCTCATGTCGCCGGGAGCATCTCATTTAGATAATGAGTAAAGATACTCAGAGCCAAACTCAAGAAACCACTGGGACAATGGAGATGTTGTAAGGTGCTCCTCAGCCATGACTCCAGCAGAAACAAAAGAACTCCAAGCGCATCTTGAAGCGGAGTAGCGCGATTTTATTTAAGGATACACCAGTGGAGCAATTGCAGGATTTTGAGAGTATTGAGCGCAGTGTACGTGACCATATGTTAGAGCAGGTCAGCCCCCAGAGAGCGAAATTTTTTTACGCAGCGCCACGCGAACCAATGCGGGTCGAAAGCGGCAGTCGGCACAAGCCACCAATTCGGTCGAGACCTTAAGTGTCGATGGGGGAAAAGTCCGACTTCGCACCCCTAAAGGTCAAGCAAGTCAGTGGCGAGACTATAAAGCTGTCACACTGCATGAGCAAGTTTAAAGGAGCCTGGTTGCAAGAGAACCTCGCCCTAGTGAATTGGGTGAATCGGCAACCTCTGGCTGCCGTAGTCAATTGTCTAGGTGATGGTCATGATGGCGTGTGGAATCTGATCTCTGGCATTGCACCCACCGAGCATCGGCGCTACATCCTTGACTGGACTTAAAACAGCGTTGTGCTTATCTCAATCTCGCAATCGCCTGAGTATGATTACTCACTGCATTAGTGAGATGCTCCCCGAAATATCTGAGATGATTCGGTCCATACAACGTTCTGCCAAAGCTGCAATAGTCAAGGAAGGATTTGTACATGCTGTAGAGCCAGGAATAAGGGCACCATCAACGACATAAAGTCCTTGATAACCCCATCCCTGATCTAGTCAATCGCTTGATGAAGCGGTGGTCTTGCTCAACTCGGTTATTGAGATACTTGTTCTGTCGTAGTTCCACATTCAAAGGACAACTCTTTTTCGGCTTTCAGCTCATCTATCGCTTTCGGATAAGCGGCATTTTTATCAACATTAATCACGCGCGGTTCTTGAAACGTGGGAGTCGCCTGCAGAGTTTTACGGAAGAACCGTTTCGCTGCCGAGGCATCCCGTTTGGCTGTTAGTAAAAAGTCCGCTCTTGTTTCCATCTGAATCTATTGCCCGATACAAGTATCTATCTTCCCCCCTGACCTTGATGTATGTTTCATCAACTCGCCACGAATCGTTAGTTGGCTTCAAGTGTGGACAGAGATCGCGCTGCTCCAGAACTGGAGCATACTTCTGCACCCAACGGGAGAGCGTACTGTGGTCAACTTCCACTCCCCGATCGCACATCATCTCCTCCAAATTGTGATAGCTGATGGGATAGAGGCAGAAAAGCGCGAACTCCCCACAGTATGATATCAGGAGCAAAGTGACGCCATTTGAATGGAGACTTGGAGTTCATGCAGGGGGTGCTGGTAATTGGCTCGGTAATTATAAATGTTATTTAACCAGACTGTCACCTGTTTTTGCAACACAACCGCTATTCTAGCAATCACCTTTTAGAGAAACAGTGCCAAACAGATGCTTTTGTTACCAACCTTTGATGCTCCCATCCTAACCTGTCCTGCCTAACGTCCCAACCTTGACACCATACCGCCAATTGGGGCAGACCCCACATGCATACGCGCTTAAGCAGAAATATTTACGCTTCCATCCTAGTTTTCATGCATTTTAAGGGTGGACACTGCACCACTCTTATAGCTCAACATTGGCTCAAACTATAAGACACTTTATTTCACTTTTTTGCTTTGCTTCCATAAAGTTTGACCAGAGGTAAACCTCTTTTTGAAACACTACTAAGAAAAAGTTGCCTGAGATCGTCTGACATATATGACAACAAAAAACTGATGACTCCAATAGTTGTTGATATCAGCACCAGTTGCAGAGGAATACCTATCAAAATGAAGACTAATGTTAAAAGCGTAAATATCCAACTGCAAATACTACAAAAAGTTCGTACTTTTTCTATAAAAATCACAGAATTGCGGCAACTAGGACAATGCTTTGTATGTCTATGCCATCGGTCGTATAGTTGTTCATCATTTAATTGTTTTACACTCTCTTCTACACACCCTTGCCATGAAGGGCTACCTCCAGCAAATTCATCTAGCCATTTTCTAAAAGTTATGATGCCTACATCGGCAGGAGAAGCCATAAAGTATACCCTTTGCCATTTTTTGTCTAATGATGACTGATTCACTTCTTGCGAGTGCATAGCTGTTAAATCTTGATCGCTTAGCTTATATGTGAATAAGTGCTGTAACCCAGTTCGTAAATCCTTGGGCATAATCTCAAAGAAAAAGTTATTTTTAGCGGAATTTCCTTCAAAAATAAACTTGGCAATGTACCTACAGTACCCTGGTTGCGTAGGCACAAAATACAACTGAAATAAATTAGTTTTTCCATTAGAATAGCGGTAAATTGTAGTGTTACAGCAAGGTGGAGTAAACCTCCGCATAGCTTCCATATCTTTGTTGAAAAGATTGTATCCTTGATGTTTAAGAGTAAAACCTCCTTCAGCCGATATTTCTCCAACAGTTTCAAAATCTTCCATAGGCAGAGCTGTTTGAGGTGAAAAAAAACCTATTCCTTCATGAAGAAATTCTGCATGAGAAGGGTCAAAGCTACTTTCAACAGACACCGTATAACCAACTGGAACTTCTGTCATGTGCCAGGGTGTGGAAGATATATCTAGTTCGCACTCAGGTATGGTAGCTGGTTGCTTTGAACTACAATCTTCAAAGGCTGTTGAACTATCATCTGGCCAGACCCAAAGTAATCCTTGGATAACTTGTGTGGGATATGTAGTTATTCTCGATCTTAAACTATCGCAAGCAGATACTTCTGCTTCACTACCAGTTAACATGGGGATTTTAGTGCATTTGCCGTCTCCATTAAAACACCAACCATGATGTCTACACATTAAGGTTCCATCTTCAGTGATACTTCCCATAGATAGCCGCGCCAACTTATGAGGACAAACATCATTCATCACTATCCATTTTATATTTTTGTCTTTCCAAATCACCAACTTTTTCCCAAGTAGAGTAACCTGTGTGGGATTATAAGTATCCAAGTAGCTTAACGGACTAATTGGATACCACTGCTGAGTCCATGTAAACTGAGTTGTCATAGGAAAAAATCCAAGAGTAATCGACGAGAACTAGAGATATCATTTTAACGATAAAATTGGTTGTGTTGCAAAAACAGGTGACAGTCTGGTTAAATAACATTTATAATTACCGAGCCATTTACCAGCACCCCCTGCATGAACTCCAAGTCTCCATTCAAATGGCGTCACTTTGCTCCTGATATCATACTGTGGGGAGGAGGCGCTTTTCTGCTCTATCCCAAGTTGTGTGAGTCGAAAAAGGAGATGTTTTGGCTCGCACAGAATTCGTGTCAAAAATTTTTGGATTAGCAGCATAACGAGCGGGGAAGCGAGGAGAATCGTCCGTCCTCAAATTGTTTGTTGCAACACAACCCACATTTTATAGATGAGCCAACAACAAATCTAAAACATCACCCATTTAGGAATCCGCTGCCCATAAAGTATGAAAAGTAGGTAGCAAGCAATTCTGTGTTGACAGGGGGACAGACGATGTCAGTGCCTGCTAGTCCATCAAAAGTGTTCTGATCGCACTGTGGCTCTCTTTCTTGAAAGAGCGTCCTTTCTTCAGAGCTTTTTTTAAAAAGAAGCGGCAAAAGAGGATACAAAGCATTTTCTGGGGAACGTCCCACACGCTCAACCACCTCTGCTTGCCACTTGTCATAGGATATCTGTTCAAGTGGGTAGCCCAAAGAGCGGATGCCGCTCCACGTCCGTACTCGCATTTCGCAAGCGCTCGTAATTACGGAATGCTCCCTCACGCCACTGTACTATTGTCTGTGTGGTAAGCATCGTCAGCCCGAAAATAATACTCGGCAAACAGTGCATCCTCCCTAATTACCGCAGCAGGATCGTCATAGCCGATCTCATCTAGTGTTTGTTGAAATACTTCTGTAGTCCGCAAATAGTTCAGTGCAAATACAGCATCACGATCGCATTGTTGAGCCTTCAAGTTGTACCTACGTTCCATTTCTTGAATGACAAGGATAACGCATGAAGGTTTACCAAACTCACAAATTTCTGCAGGTGCAATGTTTGCTGAAGCAAGCGATGAAGGTACTTGCAGCCGAAAAACTAGTAGCATGACAGTTAAAGTGCAGAATTTTTTAATACAAATAATCTCCTGCAAAAATTATTTTATTTCAAATTAATTACTGGTAACCAAAAGATCATTTGTAGTTTGCATTTGTCACGCAATTGTAAGTAACACTGCGATAAATTAGTTGCAATTTTTGCCTCTTGAATTGAATTATTTTATCAAAAAAATACTAACTTTGTAGAGCGATGGGGAGATTTTTCTCAGGAGTTACGCACTTGAAGTTGTAGATCTCGATCCCCCTGCTTCTCCCCTTAAAAATGCGGGAATAATGCCCCTGATTTGGCGGGGAGTGGAGGAGCTGCGGAACTCCCGATCTATACCAATCCTGCTTTCACTTAGATAGGGGCGATCGCCTCTAGCGATTGGTAGTGCCAGGGTCTTTATATAGGTTTCATTTACCCGCCAAGAGTCATTGGTGGGACGTAAGTGCGAACGACAACGCCGTTCCAACTCTGGTCCATATAGCAATCCTAAATGATTCGTGAAAACAAGTCATACATAAACATTTTGGGAAAATCAAAGATTTGGTGGTGAGTAACGAGCTCAAATAATCTCTTGACCGCAGCGAATGATTTGCACAGATGATAAAACTCTCTCACAAACTTTTTAGCCGCCAGCCAAATATTTTCTACAGGGTTTTGTTTGGGGTCATTCGGAGCAAACCGAATACAAGTAACTTTCCATTCGTTCTCATTAAGTCCTTGATTTACGGACTCTAAGTAAGCCTGAAATTCAGCCGACCGATGGTAACTAGCTCCGTCCCAAATCAAGGCAATGCGACTTTTAGGATATTGAGCTAGCAGATATTCAACAAATGCTATTGTAGATTGTGAATCTCCCTTTTTATAGGGCTTCACCAAAAATTCCTGCGTGTAATAGTTAAGCGCACCAAAATAGGTCTGTCTTTGTCGCTCGTTGATAACTGGGATTTCGATTCTTTCTTTTGTTGTCCCCCAAATATAACCACAGATATCTCCCCACAAAAGATGGCATTCATCCTCGAAGAACACAACTAATTCCCTAGACACAATCTCACGTTGATGGGCATTGAGCCATGCAGTTATTTCCAGTTTTTTTTTGCTACTAACTCCGGGTCAAGTTTTGGATTCGTTTTCTGCGTCTTCTTCCAACTGATATTTGCTTGTTTAAACAGTTCGTAATAGCTTTGATTGGAGGCAAAATTAATATTAAAACTATCTTTAACGTATTCTTTTAGTTCGGATAAATGCCAGTACTTTTCCTGTTTAAGCCAGTCAATTACTGTTTGGCGTTGTAGGAGTGTGAGATAACTTTTTGAACCAAGATGCTTAAGTTTTAATCCTGAAACACCATTTTCCAAAAATACATGTTTCCATTTGTTTACAAACCCCACAGATACCTGTAGAATGTCTCCCACTTGAGAATGAGTGTAGTTTTGCATCACCATCTGTACCGCAATCGCTCGTTTTAATTCTCTGGGGTCTGGATTCCCTTGAATAAAAGCTATCAAATCTTCCATCGCTCTATGAAGTACCCTGGCTTAGCTGCTTTTATCAAGCATATCAATGACCGTAACTTTTCACAAATGATTTAGGATTGCTATAGTTTAAAATCCATAAGTAGCGAAAGTGCGACAAGCCGCCACGCACTCTTTGAAACCTTCCACTGGGCTTGATTGCAAGCTTTATTACTAAAGATGTTTTTGGTTTTTACATTAACTATTGCTTTAAAAGTTCCATTAATTAGTTATGCTTGCATTCGACCAGTTTAAAGAAATAGACATCAAAATAGGAACTATCTTATCTGCAACTCGAGTTGTAAGAACAGATAAACTATTGCATCTCGAAATCAATATAGGAAGCGAGACACGAAACATTATTACTGGACTGGCTGAGTTTCTTGACCCCAAATATCTTATTGGAAAGCAAGTTCCTGTACTTGTCAATCTCGCACCTCGAAAAATTAAGGGGATTGAAAGTCAAGGAATGATTCTAGCTGTAGATGTCGATGATCATCCAGTTCTTATACATCCTGAGCACAATGTTCCCCCTGGTAGTATTGTTCGATGAGGTCAAGATTAGCTCTCGGTAGAATTGAGCTTTCATAAGCCTAATGGCATCAACCTAATCGCGAGCGTTACTTTTAAGCGGTAGAAAAAAGACTCATGCTTTCTGTAGAACATGATTTTCTTCACAAGAGGCTAACAATGATACCACCAACTATCCCTAGTCGAGTGCAGAAACTCATCGCATAAATTTACCCTTGGCTTATAACCTCCTTAGAACAGTGATGTGGGAAGCTGGGACAAATCATGGGCTCAACCCACTACGTCTATCCTTACAAGGTGCGCAGTCTAATTTGAATAATTTTCAGGAGCAATTAGCCTCGGTAGGAATAAAAAAGCGTCAAAGAATGTACCAAACCTTGCTCGAATTGATTGCACACAAACCTATCCCAGAACGCTATGGACGTAGTGAACCCAGAGTGCGGAAACGCCGTCCCAAATCTTATCCCCTGATGCAGCAGCCTCGTGCTGAACTTCGTCGCCAGTTGAAAGCTGCATGACAGTTGGCGATCACGCTTATCTTAGTGCCATTCGTTCATAACCCAACTGCTGCTCAGCTGCCATCACTGCTGCGATCGCCAGTTTCTTCACCCGCTCAGTCTCCCTGGCGAAAGTACCAGCTGCCATTGTCGTGACGATTAGTTCCTCCTTGCGCTGCCTGACTTCCTGGAGGTGTTGAGGGACAAGGTGTGAAACTGCATAAGTCATCGCCTGAGATTCCAAATCCTTGCACAGCCACGATTCTTCCAGTACAGGTTCAACTACAGACTTCTCTTCTTCCATCACAGGTCGATAATTGAGGTAAGGCGCATAACCGGCATTACGAGTCTGATATTGTGGCGATCGCGAAATACCAGTTCAGGACCTAGACTGCCGCTGGCATCTTTATAAGTCAGTTCAATAACATCAGAGCCATGCCACTGAGCATCAACTATCGTGACTAGATTGTTTGGCAGGATGCCCCTAACTGTGGTGCCCTTTGTCAATTCCTCAAGTTGAACCATAATTAGGGCGTTCTCTATGCCTCAAAATCTCTCTGCAATGAGCCTATACTCAGATACGTCCTGTAACCAATAGTGTATCTACGTGTTTTTCACCCGCTGTCAATATTAGTAATTGCCTCATCGCCTGTCCTGCCAATCTTCTCCACCCGGTAACTCAGCTAAACTCGCATTAATGATTGCGGGTAACTCCTTAAACGAATGCTCATATGTCAGCGCAAGCAGCTTCTGAGCAGTCATAATTACCTGGTTTCTATCCACTAATTCTGAGAGTTGAAGTGGCTTGTAAGTTCCATTCAACACTTCTACACTCGCCAGATAAATCGCCGTTTCAATTGCTTCTTCCAAAAAAGGTTGCCATTCATCTGAATTGATGTAATAAGATGTTTTATTATACTTGAGATTCAGCTTTTTAATTTGTCTGAGAGAATCTAAAATTGAAGCTACCCAAGAATTTGTTAACCGCTGCTCAACTTGGTTTTTAATCAAGTGAATCAGCAGCCTGACTAAGAAGGATTCAATATTCCGCAAAATTGCTTGTTTACTCATTCCTTCTAGCTCATCTACAAGCGCCAAAGCATCTTCGTAGCGTCCTGACAGGATACTTGTTCTTAGGTCTATTAGTTCTTGAGTCATAAATGTTGCTCTCACGAAACAGTGCTTCTAAGCTAAATCTAATACTTCTGACTTTTTCAAGGCATCCACTCCAGCACAATTCCTACCCGACTATCTTTGCTTTGTCTTGCATTTTGCTTTTGAATGTCTGTAGATAAGCGCAGATTACGGGTAAAGGCATAGCCAAAAGAGAGCGTCGTTAGACCAACTTCTTCATCCGTACCGGGAGCAACCCAGCTCTGAGTTAAAGAAATATCTGCCGCGCCGCCGCGAGATAAGACCAACACCAGCCGCGCACCGAGATTGACACCATCAGTTGAGTACCGGTTCGTTTCTAGATGCCGATAGCCCACAGCGGGCGCGACGTTGATGTAGCTGCCCAAGGGACGCACATAGTAACGCAAGTCTGCTCCCCAAGCAGTGCGATCGCCATCAAACGTCGCCTGATAATCGCTACTGAGCGTCAATCCAGAACGTCCAACAAACACATCCTCCACACCGGCATTCCACCCAGGTGCTTGATCAGTGGAAGGAAACTGGGAGTAGCCCAGCCGCAGTCGGGTGCGAAAGCTGGGATCATTGACAATATCTACTAAAACATTCGGCACCTGACGCAACCACCGCTGCAAAACCGGGCTACCTTCAATAATTTCTGGACTTAAATCTAACTGCTCACCTGACTCTGGGTTAGGGAGCATTTGTGGCTGGGGCGCAGGTGGGTTGGCTGGGTTTGGCTCGGTTTGACGGTTCAGCAGCGTTTCCACTGAGATAACACCAACCTCGGAACTGGCATATACTGTTACAGGTGATACACTCCAAGCAGCAGATGTTGCAAATATCACGCCAACACCCACTACCCCACCTTGCAGGCAATTCAGTCCCCGCGCTTGTACCCACTTCCGAAGTCTCAAAATTACTCTGCGTCCTCTGCGCCTGGTGTAGTTTAAATCTTCCCACAAAAAAAAGTGGCTCTGCACTGTGCAGAACCACTCCAGCGGAGCAAAACTGCTGAAACTTAGCGTACTTTGCCTTGAACCTTTGCCATTTCAATCGGCTTCATCAAGTACAGCCGCAGGAACTGCCAACCATTGGCGATGTAAAGGGGCAGCTTTTGGAACAATTGCAGGAATTTGGGAGTGTTGGAGTTTGCGATCGCACTCAACAACTCATTATTCTTTATACAAACATCCAGCCGCCCGTAAAACTCCGGATTCTCCACATCTAGCATCACCGGGAACACCCGCGCTGCCGTTTCGTTGGTTTTCTTGATCACATAAATGTCATACTCACGCGCATCCAAACCAATTGCTGCGTAGAACCCTGAGCGCTGGATGTCGTTGAGATACATCGTGACAAAAACCGACAGTAAGAAGAACCGGCACCACAGCCTCGCCTTCCAATCATTCAACATCTGCGGCTGGGACTTCATTACCGCATCAAAGAAATCTCCATGCCGGTTCTCATCCTGACACCAGTTCTCAAAGAACCGGAAGATGGGATAAATCCGATCTTCCGGATGGGCTGCTAAGTGACGATAAATTGTGATATACCGCCAGTAACCAATCTTCTCAGAGAGGTAGGTGGCATAAAAGATAAACTTCGGCTTAAAGAAAGTGTACTTGCGACTCTTGGTTAAAAATCCCAGATCCAGCTCCAGATTGAAGTCTGAAAGCGCCTTATTGAGGAATCCAGCATGACGCGCCTCATCCCGTGACATCAGGTTAAAGCACTCTGCCAGTACAGGGCTTTTGTCCTTCAACCGGCGGCTCATTTCTTTGTAGAGCAGGAAGCCAGAAAACTCCGCCGTGCAGGAACGCTCCAGGAATTCCACAAACACCTTGCGAGTCTCCCCGTCAATATGATCCCAGGATTGTTCAAATTCTGCATCCCGTACAAAGTGATGGCGATTGTAGTCAACGCGGAACTCTTCTAGGATAGCTCTCAGCTCGGCTTCGTTCACCGAGATGTCCATCCGCGCCATCTCATCAAAGTCGGTGGTGTAGAACCGGGGCGTTAGTAGGGTTTCCTTAGCTGGGACTTTCACCCCTGGTCGTATTTCTTCAAAACCCGGTTTTTTGAGCGAATCTACCATGTCATGATTGCCACACTTGTGTTTTTATTTCTTTTGCCGAAGGCAGTCGAACTAATTTTTATTTACACTGATAGAATTCAGTTTATCAGGGCATAGAGCAATAAAAAATATTGGTAAGATTAAGACTTGCAACACAGTGTCAAATTTTCTAACAAAATTTCAGCCCAGTCGTATAAAAATCACCGATTTAGCTAGCTCAACAATTTGGAGTTGCTAGGCGCGTTCGCCTTGTTGTAATTTAAAAGCAGTGGCTCAGGAATTAATTATGGAATCTAGGAAACCTGAAGCGCAAGCAAAGCCTACAAATAAAGTTGCCAATGCCTATATTCTTTGGTTAGGTTGCCTTCTACAGGTAAATGGGCTTCATCGCCTATATAACGGCAAAGTTGGAACAGGGCTTTTGTGGTTGTGCACCTTTGGTCTATTTGGAATAGGGCAATTAGTGGATCTGTTCCTGATTCCCAACATGGTGGATGATTATAACACAAACCTGAAAGCTAAACTTGGTATATCTACCAATGGTGTGCCTCTCTCGCAGCCTGTGTACAATGAATTCGTTGCTGTAAACATTGCTACCACAGATACTAAGCCCAGCCGCGAGCAATTGATGGTTCTCCTCCTCAAAGCCGCTGCTGCGCGGAACGGTAAACTTTCTGTTACCCAAGCAGTCATGGATACAGGCGCCAGCTTTGCTGAGGTAGAAGCTATTTTGAAAGAAATGCTTAAAAGTGGATATGTCGGAGTCGATAATCACCCCGACACTGGCATAGTTATTTACAACTTTTTAGAACTTTAGCTGCAACCTTAATTTCTTTCTAGCCACTTTTGACCGTTTAACCGCTGCATCACGCCAAATACCATTAGGTCGAGTGTCACTTTACGCTCATCAATTAAGAAGGGCTCAAGCGTGCTGGGCTTGGAGCCTTCATTGCAGGAAAAAGCTCTTTGCCCTTGAATATCTTCTTGAGGAAAATAGATATTGAATTGATGCCAAGCACCATTCTCC